>JAEAMF010001347.1_pt1 | contig 18479 bp, 14 predicted proteins | sample 8958721 | NCBI WGS metagenome assembly JAEAMF01 (sample SAMN16933255, study PRJNA681124) | bioreactor sludge metagenome | isolation source: anaerobic bioreactor treating anionic surfactant - SDBS | place: India: Bengaluru | collected 2019-02-28
TGCCGGTGCTGTTCATCATGATCAGCAACCACTTCCCGAGCACCTACGGCAGCCAGTACAACTGGTTGATCCTGGCGGGTATCGCGGTGGCTGCGGTGTTGGTACGTCACTACTTCAACACCCGTCACGACAGCAACAAGTTCGCCTGGACCCTGCCTGTCGGCGCCCTGGCAATGATCTGCCTGGCCTATGTCACCGGCCCTTCGCCGATGCCGAAAGCGCCTGAGCAGGCTGCAGCGAAAATCGAGTACCAACCGCTGCCGGAAACCGCACTGGGCGGCAAGACTGCTGCTGAGAAAGCCGCCGAGCCGGCTCCGGCCAAAGCCGAGGAAGCGGCCAAGCCTGCCACCGCCTCGGTAGAAACCTCGAACTTCGACAAGATCCACAATGTCATTCAGGAACGCTGCACCGTGTGCCACTCGGCCAAGCCGACCAGCCCACTGTTCAGCACTGCGCCTGCGGGCGTGATGCTCGACACCCCGCAACAAATCCAGCAACTGGCACCGCGCATCCAGGCCCAGGCCGTCGCCAGCCAGATCATGCCGTTGGGCAACATCACTCAGATGACCCAGCAAGAACGTGAACTGATCGGCGCCTGGATCGCCAAGGGCGCTCCAACCAACTGATGCACCGGGCGGCTCGCAAGAGCCGCCCACCGGCGTCCTGCTCGGCGTCGCAGAACAATGAACAATAAAAACAAAACCGAGGTGTTGCATGTCAAAGTCACGCAAGGCGTCCATACCCGTTGCGCCCCCACGACAGCCACTGCCACTGCCGCAACTCATCCTGGTGGGTCTGCAACACGTATTACTGATGTATGGGGGCGCCATCGCGGTGCCGCTGATCATTGGCCAGGCCTGTGGCCTGACCCGTGAAGAAGTCGCCTTTCTGATCAATGCCGATCTGTTGGTTGCCGGTGTCGCTACCGTCATTCAGTCGTTCGGCATTGGTGCCGTGGGTATCCGCATGCCGGTCATGATGGGCGCCAGCTTCGCCGCCGTCGGCAGCATGGTCGCCATGGCCGGAATGCCCGGTGTAGGCCTGCAGGGAATATTCGGTGCGACCATCGCTGCCGGCTTCTTCGGCATGCTGATCGCGCCGTTCATGTCCAAGGTGGTGCGGTTCTTCCCGCCTCTGGTAACCGGTACCGTGATCACCTCCATCGGCCTGTCGCTGTTCCCGGTCGCGGTGAACTGGGCCGGTGGCGGCGCCAGTGCCGCACCCTTCGGCTCACCGGTCTACCTGATGGTTGCTGGCCTGGTGCTGGCAATCATCCTGCTCATCAACCGTTTCATGCGTGGTTTCTGGGTCAATGTGTCAGTGCTGATCGGCATGGGCGTTGGCTACATGCTGGCCGGCTCCATCGGCATGGTCGACCTTTCCGGGCTGGACCAAGCGCCGTGGCTGCAGGTGGTGACGCCCCTGCACTTTGGCATGCCGACATTCAGCCTGGCGCCAATCCTGTCCATGTGCCTGGTGGTGGTGATCATTTTCGTTGAGTCCACCGGCATGTTCCTCGCACTGGGCAAGGTCACCGACCGTGAAGTCACCCCGGGCATGCTCCGTCGCGGCCTGTTGTGTGATGCTGGTGCGTCCTTCATCGCGGGTTTCTTCAACACCTTCACCCACTCCTCGTTTGCCCAGAACATCGGCCTGGTGCAAATGACCGGTGTGCGCTGCCGGTACGTCACCATCGTTGCAGGCGCCTTCCTGATCATGCTCAGCCTGCTGCCCAAAGCTGCATTCCTGATCGCCTCGATTCCGCCCGCCGTTCTGGGGGGGGCCTCCATTGCCATGTTCGGCATGGTAGCCGCCACGGGTATCAAGATTCTTCAGGAAGCCGACATCGGCGACCGCCGCAACCAGTTGCTGGTGGCCGTCAGCGTCGGCATGGGCTTGATCCCGGTGGTACGTCCGGAGTTTTTTGCACAAATGCCACAGTGGATGGAGCCCATCACCCACAGCGGAATCGCCATGGCCACCGTGAGTGCGCTGATCCTGAACCTGCTGTTCAACATCCTCGGTGGTGTCGAGCGCGCAGCCCATAACGAAACTGCCCACCAGCATTGAACCGGCGGGCGGCGCTCGCCGCCCGGCATACCTCGAGCACGACCGTCGACCCGTAGAAGCGGGTCGATCGGGGCGCTTTGCGCCAAAAAACCGCAAACAAACAATAACAACAGCCGGGAATCACACCATGAAACGGATCACTTCATCTCTCCTGCTGGGCGGCGGACTGCTGGCAGCCTTGCCTGCAGTCGCGGGAGACATGCTGCTCTGGCAAACCAACAGCATCAGCTACCTGTACGGCAAAGACTTCACCGTCAACCCCGCCATCCAGCAAACGGTGACCTTCGAGCACGCCGACAAATGGAAATACGGCGACAACTTCCTGTTCGTCGACAAGACCTTCTACAACGGCGCAACCGACCGTAACAAAGGCAACAACACCTACTATGGCGAATTCAGCCCTCGCCTGTCGTTCGGCAAGATCTTCGACCGCAAATTCGAGTTCGGCCCAATCAAGGACGTGTTGCTGGCCATGACCTATGAGTCTGGCGAAGGTGATAACGAGGCCTACCTGATCGGCCCAGGCTTTGACCTGGCAGTTCCCGGCTTCAACTACTTCACCTTGAACTTCTATCAGCGCAACACCGAGGGCAGCCGCCCGGGCGATCGCGTATGGCAGATCACACCGACGTTCTCCTACACCATCCCCGCAGGCAAGTCCGACATCCTCGTCGACGGCTACATGGACTGGGTCGTTGACAACGACAGCACTCGCCGTGGCACCTACCACGCCAACCTGCACCTTAACCCACAGGTCAAATACGACCTGGGCAAAGCCTTGAACCTGGGCGCCAAGCAGCTTTACGTGGGCGTGGAGTACAGCTACTGGAAAGACAAGTACGGCATCGAGGACACTCAGCGCTTTGACACCAACGAGAGCGTCACCAGCTTCCTGGTGAAAATGCACTTCTAAAAGCTGACTGAGTGCACAGTATTAACCCCTTGCGCCCCTGAACAGGGCATTCAAGGGCCGGCGCGACAGCCCCACGCTGCGCGCCCTTCAATCGAGGGCAGGCCGCATCCTGCCCTCGTTTGCTGACGGCTCAGTCAATATCGCCGTCAACGGGTGCCTCTACGCACCTCACCCTCGCGACATCCATCACTTCAGCGTGGACAGCTATCCGCCCAGCCAGTAATCTGCGCGCCCTTTTACACAGGGCAAGACGGCATGCGCCCGGGTTTGCTGACCCACCCGTCAATAAACACAGGCGTTCGACAGACGCCTTGCCCGCTTGAAGCGCCTCTTTTCCATCGGTTCACAGCACGGTCGAACACGCTGATTGCGCGCGCCCCGAAAGGTTGGCGCAACCCTTGCTGTATCGCTGCGCCGAACCGAAAAACCGACCATTAAGTCAACAAACGGCATCACTCGAGAATGCCGACAACAGAACAACGAGAAATCAACCTTTGGAGCACACCATGCGTACCCGTAATAGCCTGATCCTTGCCGGCGGCCTGCTGGCTGCCAGCAGCGCCATGGCCGGCGACCTGCTGCAATGGCAGAACAACAGCCTGACCTACCTGTACGGCAAGGATTTCACCGTTAACCCGGAGATCCAGCAAACCTTTACCTTTGAACATGCGGACGCCTGGAAGTACGGCGACAACTTCCTGTTCATCGACAAGATCTTCTACAACGGCAAGAAAGACTCGAACGCCGGCCCTAACACCTACTACGGCGAATTCACCCCTCGCCTGTCGTTCGGCAAGATCTTCGACCAGAAACTTGAGTTCGGCCCAGTGAAGGATGTGCTGCTGGCCATGACCTACGAGTTCGGTGAAGGCGACAACGAGTCGTACCTGATCGGCCCGGGCTTTGACCTGGCGATTCCAGGCTTCGACTACTTCCAGTTGAACTTCTACCAGCGCAACACCGAAGGCAGCCGCGCAGGCGATAACGTCTGGCAAATTACCCCGGTATGGTCCTACACCATCCCGATGGGCAAATCCGACGTTCTGATCGATGGCTACATGGACTGGGTCGTGGACAACGACGAAACCCGCAACCGTGGCACCTACCACGCCAACCTGCACTTCAACCCACAGATCAAATACGACCTGGGCAAGGCCTTGAGCCTGGGTGAGAAGCAGTTGTACGTGGGTGTCGAATACGACTACTGGAAAGACAAGTACGGTATCGAAGACACCCCGGCCTTCGACACCAACCAGAACACCACCAGCCTGCTGGTCAAAGTGCACTTCTGATCGGTTGAGCCGCGACAGCCAGGGCCAAAGCGTTTAACACCGCAGCCCTGGCACGCATCGATGTCACTGCTATACAAACAGAGCGTGCAAGCGATGGGTGCTTGTTACGCCTAACGCGTCGTCGTTCAGCTTTTCACACGCGCCTAGCATTGCTTTGACGTTTTTTTCTCTTCGCAGTCGCTACTTTTCGCCGCGACCACAAACACTCGACACCACAATGTATTTACAGCGGGTGCACCACTGCTGTGCCTGTAGTGGCCAGGCATGAAGAGAGACAAAAGGAATTCATATGCGCGTTCCACAATCAGCGCCCCAACGCTACCTCTTGCTACTGACCTCAGTATGGCTGGCGATTTTTCTGCTCACCCGAGGCGTGCTGTTTTTCAGCCACTTGAACGAGGCCGGGAGCAATGTCTTCTCGATCTTCGGTATCGGGCTGCTGTACGACCTGAGCTTCCTGCTCTATGCCGCACTGCCACTGGGCCTTTACCTGCTGCTGTGCCCTGCGCGGCTGTGGCGCTCGCGAGCACATCAGTGGTTCCTGCAGGGCATCATGGTGCTGAGCGTGTTCGTGATGCTCTTCACTGCTGTCGCCGAATGGCTGTTCTGGGACGAGTTCGGCGTGCGCTTCAACTTCATTGCTGTCGACTACCTGGTCTATTCCGATGAAGTATTGAACAACATCCTCGAGTCCTACCCGATCGGCCTGCTGCTGAGCATCCTGGCCGTTATCGCCATTGCCCTGAGCCTGGCACTGCGCGCACCGCTCAAGCGGACCCTGAATGCACCGGTGCCCGCTTTTCGCCAGCGCCTGATGAGCTTTGCCGTACTGGCCGTGCTGGCCGGGCTGTGCGTGCAGGTGATCGACCAGGACCGCCCGCGTGGCCAAGGCGGCAATGCCTACCAACATGAATTGGCCAGCAACGGCCCTTACCAGTTCTTCGCCGCGTTCCGCAACAACGAACTCGATTACCCGCAGTTCTATAGCAGCCTGCCTGAGCAGGATGTCAACACGCAGATCCAGAGCGAGCTACGCCAACCCGATGCGAGTTTCGTCGGCAAGGAACCCCTGGATATTCGCCGCACCATCACCAGCAACGCACCGGCGCGTACACCCAACGTGGTCCTGGTGACCATTGAGAGCTTCAGCGCCAAGTACATGGGCAGCAACGGCGATAACCGCAACCTGACCCCAAACCTGGATGCCCTGCGCAAACAGAGCCTGTACTTCAACAACTTCTATGCCACCGGCACCCGCACCGACCGTGGCCTGGAGGCCATTACTCTGTCGATTCCACCAACCCCTGGCCGCTCGATCGTCAAGCGCGTGGGTCGTGAAAGCGGTTTCGCCAGCCTCGGCCAGCACATGAGTGAAGCCGGCTACGACAGCGTGTTCGTCTACGGTGGCCGTGGCTACTTCGACAACATGAACGCGTTCTTCAGCGGCAACGGCTATCGGGTTGTTGACCAGAGCAGCGTGAAAGAAAGCGACATCAGCTTCAAGAACGCCTGGGGCATGTCCGACGAAGACCTCTACAACCAGGCCATGCAGCTGGCAGACGCCGATTTCGCCAATCAGGTGCCGTTCTTCCTGCAACTGATGACGACCTCCAACCACCGCCCGTACACCTACCCTGACGGCCGTATCGATATCCCGTCTGGCGATGGCCGTGAAGGTGCGGTGAAATACACCGACTACGCCATCGGTCGTTTCCTTGAGCAGGCCCGCAGCAAGCCGTGGTTCGACAACACCCTGTTCATCTTCGTTGCCGACCATACCGCTGGCAGCGCAGGTAAAGAGGACCTGCCGGTGCGCAACTACCAGATCCCGCTATTCATCTACGGGCCGAAGTTGATCGAAGCGCGTGAGGAATCGAAACTGGCCAGCCAGATCGACCTGGCGCCTACCCTGCTTGGCCTGTTGAACATGAGCTACACCTCGACGTTCTTCGGCCGCAACCTGATGCTTGAAGACACACTGCCACCGCGCGTACTGATTGGTAACTACCAGCACCTGGGCCTGTTCGATGGCCAGGACCTGGCCATCCTCAGCCCTCGCGACGGCCTGCGCCTTCATGAGCAGGCCCTGGGCGAAAGCCGTGAGGTGGTGGGGGACAGCAACAACCCGCTGATCAAGCGCGCCATTACCTACTACCAGGCAGCCAGCTATGGCTTCAAGCACCACCTGCTCGAGTGGGTGCCTGAAGACAGCGAAAAGACAGCCGGTAAAAACTGACTGAGCTGACGCGGCGCCCGTGAACAGGGCGCCGCCCTTAGCCTCTTGCAGCCCGCCAGAGCTTGCTGGCCAGCGATACCACGGCCAGTACGGCGGCACCAGCAAGAATACCGATGCCCGCATTGAGCAGGCTTGAGGTCAGTACCCCGCCCCGCCCGTCACTGAAGGCTTCGACGGCATGATGCAGCGGCGCAACGCCATGCACCAGAATCCCGCCCCCGACCAGAAACATCGCCGCCGTGCCAACGACCGACAGCCCCTTCATCAAGTACGGTGCGGCCTGCAGAATGCCCTTGCCGATCGTCTGGGCGGCCCGCCCGGTTTTGTGCGTGAGCCATAGGCCAAAGTCATCCAGCTTGACGATACCGCCAACCAGGCCGTACACCCCTACGGTCATGACAAAGGCAATACCCGACAACACGACGATTTGCTGTGTCAACGGCGCGCCAGCGACCGCACCCAGGGTGATGGCGATGATTTCCGCCGACAGGATGAAGTCGGTACGCACGGCACCTTTGATCTTGTCCTTCTCATAGGCCACCAGGTCGACTGACGGGTCGGCCACCGCTTCACTCAGGGCGGCATGGCCGGCATCGTCCTCGGCTGCACTGTGAAGAAATTTATGCGCCAGCTTCTCGAACCCCTCAAAACACAAGTAGGCGCCACCGACCATCAACAATGGGGTCACCGCCCACGGGATGAAGGCGCTGATTGCCAACGCCGCAGGCACCAGAATCACCTTGTTCAGTAGCGAGCCCTTGGCCACGGCCCATACCACGGGCAACTCCCGGTCGGCGCGTACGCCACTGACCTGCTGAGCATTGAGCGCCAGATCGTCACCCAAAACCCCGGCGGTCTTTTTCGCCGCTACCTTGGTCATCACCGAGACATCGTCCAATACGGTGGCGATATCATCGATCAGCACCAGTAGACTGCTTCCTGCCATGCTTGCGTATCCAGAGAGTTGAAAGGCCCAAAGCATAGCGTGACTGTGCGTGAAAGTGGCAGCCTTGAGCCTCGCGCAAACCCGGTGCTACCATGCGCCACCGCCTGCCCAGGCCTGGGCCGCCTGCGGCCCGACACAAGGAACAGCGCCAATCATGAGCAGCATTCGCGAGCGCAACAAAGAGCTGATCCTGCGCGCAGCCAGCGAAGAATTCGCCGAAAAGGGCTTCGCCGCCACCAAGACCAGCGACATCGCGGCCAAGGCCGGGCTACCCAAGCCCAACGTCTACTACTACTTCAAGTCCAAGGAAAACCTCTACCGCGAGGTGCTGGAAAGCATCATCGAGCCGATCATGCAGGCCTCCACCCCGTTCAATGCCGAGGGTGAGCCTGAGGAGGTGCTGAGCGCCTACATTCGCTCAAAAATCCGCATATCACGCGACCTGCCCTTTGCCTCCAAGGTCTTCGCCAGTGAAATCATGCACGGTGCGCCGCACCTGAGCCCGACACAGGTTGAACAACTCAACCTGCAGGCCCGGCACAACATCGCGTGCATTCAGCGCTGGATCGACCGCGGCCAGATCGCCCCGCTCGACCCACACCACCTGATGTTCAGCATCTGGGCCGCAACCCAGACCTACGCCGATTTCGACTGGCAGATCTCCGTCGTCACCGGCAAAGCCAAGCTGGACGATGCCGACTATGAGGCCGCGGCACAGACCATCATTCGCCTGGTACTCAAGGGCTGCGCCCCCGACGCCCATACCACCGGTTGATCTGGGAGCAGTTCACCAGACGAGCGCCGCGCACGCGCTGACAACCCGCCGCTACCCTCAGGCTGCCACGCCCGCATCCGCGGTCAGCCCTACCTCCTCGATCGCACTGATCGCGCACTGTTCGTCGATGTCCGAGGTATCACCACTGATACCGATCGCTCCCAGCACCACACCCCTCTGATCACGGATCAGCACCCCACCCGGCGCCGGAACCACGGCGCCCTGGCCCAGGCCATTGAGCGCCGCGAAAAACGCCGGGCGCTGCTGCGCGTCCAGCGCCAGCAAGCGCGAGCCCTTGCCCAGGGCAATGGCGCCCCAGGCTTTACCCATTGCCACCTGCGGACGCAGCAGGCTGGCACCGTCTTCACGTTGCAGGGCCAGCAGATGACCACCGCTGTCGAGCACCGCAATGGTCAAAGGTGCAGCCGAGATCTTGCGCCCGGCGGCAATGGCGCCGTTTACCAGGCTGACAGCGACTTTCAAGGTCAGAGCGTTCATGGACAGGTCCTCTTGTTGTTAGAAGCCCAGAGGGGCAAGTGAAAATCCAATACGACAAATAGAACACAATGGAGAATATTTTTGTATACAATAATTTTCTCCAGATGATCACAATCGGACAAAATGCCTTTTCTAGCGGCACGACGAGCAAAGCACTGGCAGCCGATGAAAATGGATTGACCAGAGCCACATACCGTGAATACACTCTGACGCAAAGCCATTTGTATACAATTACAAAACCAATGAGGCACAAAACCATGAGCAAAATGAGAGCAATTGATGCAGCCGTTCTGGTGATGCGCCGCGAAGGTGTTGAAACCGCTTTTGGCATCCCGGGCGCAGCGATCAACCCGCTGTACTCGGCGTTGAAAAAAGTCGGCGGTATCGATCACGTCCTCGCTCGCCACGTTGAAGGCGCCTCGCACATGGCCGAGGGCTACACCCGTACCAAGGCCGGCAACATCGGCGTGTGCATCGGCACCTCCGGCCCAGCCGGTACCGACATGGTCACCGGCCTGTACAGCGCCTCGGCAGACTCGATCCCGATCCTCTGCATCACCGGCCAGGCACCTCGCGCTCGTCTGCACAAGGAAGACTTCCAGGCCGTCGACATCACCAACATCGTCAAGCCGGTAACCAAGTGGGCGACCACCGTTCTGGAACCCGGCCAAGTGCCTTACGCCTTCCAGAAAGCCTTCTATGAAATGCGTTCCGGTCGCCCAGGCCCGGTACTGATCGACTTGCCGTTCGACGTGCAGATGGCCGAAATCGAATTCGACATCGAGGCCTACCAGCCACTGCCCGTGCACAAGCCTGCGGCCAACCGCGTGCAGATCGAGAAGGCCCTGGCCATGCTCGACAGCGCAGAGCGCCCACTGCTGGTCGCCGGTGGCGGCATCATCAACGCCGACGCCAGCGAGAAACTGGTCGAGTTCGCTGAACTGACCGGCATTCCCGTGATTCCAACCCTGATGGGCTGGGGCATCATCCCTGACGATCACCCACAGATGGTCGGCATGGTCGGCTTGCAGACCTCGCACCGCTACGGCAACGCCACCCTGCTGAAATCCGACATGGTGCTGGGTATCGGTAACCGCTGGGCCAACCGCCACACCGGTTCCGTGGACGTCTACACCGAAGGTCGTCGCTTCATCCACGTCGACATCGAACCCACCCAGATCGGCCGCGTGTTCAACCCGGACCTGGGTATCGTCTCGGACGCGGGCGCCGCGCTGGACATGTTCCTGGAAGTGGCCCGCGAGTGGAAAGCCGCCGGCAAGCTCAAGTGCCGTGGCGAGTGGCTGAAAGACTGCCAACAGCGCAAAGCCAGCCTGCACCGCAAGACCCACTTCGACAACGTGCCGGTCAAGCCACAGCGCGTATACGAGGAAATGAACCAGGTGTTCGGCAAAGACACCTGCTACGTCAGCACCATCGGTCTGTCGCAGATCGCCGGCGCCCAGTTCCTTCACGTCTACAAGCCACGTCACTGGATCAACTGTGGCCAGGCCGGCCCACTGGGCTGGACCATTCCGGCCGCGCTGGGTGTGGTCAAGGCTGATCCGACCCGCAAGGTGGTCGCACTGTCCGGCGACTATGACTTCCAGTTCATGATCGAAGAACTGGCCGTCGGCGCGCAGTTCAATCTGCCTTACGTCCACGTACTGGTGAACAACTCCTACCTGGGGCTGATCCGTCAGGCCCAACGTGGCTTCGAGATGGATTACTGTGTACAGCTGGCGTTCGAGAACCTCAACGCGCCGGAGCTCAACGGCTACGGTGTTGACCACGTTGCCGTGGTTCAAGGCCTGGGTTGCAAGGCGATCCGCGTCTTTGAGCCGGGCGAGATCGCGCCGGCCCTGCTCAAGGCCCAGAAGATGGCCGAAGAGTTCCGGGTACCGGTTGTGGTCGAGGTGATTCTCGAGCGTGTGACCAATATTTCCATGGGTACCGAAATCAACGCCGTCAACGAATTCGAAGACCTGGCGCTGGTCGGCAACGATGCACCGACTGCGATTTCGCTGCTCGACTGATCGCACAAGCGGCCCCTGCCCTCGCGGCAGCGGGCCCTTACTTTGCAAGGAGACAACCATGCCACGTTTCGCCGCCAACCTGTCCATGCTGTTCACCGAACAGGACTTCCTCGACCGCTTCAAAGCGGCCGCCGATGCCGGGTTCACCGGGGTCGAATACCTGTTCCCGTACGATTACAGCTCGGCTGAAATCAAGCAGCAACTGGACGCCAACGGCCTGACCCAAGTGCTGTTCAACCTGCCGGCCGGCGACTGGGCCAAGGGTGACCGCGGAATCGCCTGCGACCCGGCCCGTGTTGAAGAATTCCGTGCCGGTGTCGACCTGGCCATCGCTTACGCCAAGGTACTGGGCAACACCCAGGTCAACTGCCTGGCCGGCATTCGCCCACAAGGCCCGGATTGCGCCACGGTGAAGAAAACCTTCATCGACAACCTGAAGTACGCGGCCGACAAGCTCCAGGCCGAGGGCATCAAGCTGGTGATGGAGATGATCAATACCCGCGACATCCCCGGCTTCTACCTGAACACCACCCAACAGGCGCTGGAAATCCAGGACGCCGTGGGCAGCAGCAACCTGTTCCTGCAGTACGACATCTACCACATGCAGATCATGGAAGGTGACCTGGCGCGCACGATGGAAACCCACCTGTCGCGCATCAACCACATCCAGTTGGCCGATAACCCGGGCCGTCACGAACCGGGTACCGGTGAAATCAACTACCGCTTCCTGTTCGAGCACCTGGACCGTATTGGCTACCAGGGCTGGGTCGGCGCTGAGTACAAGCCACTGACCACCACTGAAGCAGGCCTGGTCTGGCTGAAGACCCACAACGCACTCTAACGCGCACTCACGCCCCAGAGGCGTTGCGCGCCGGCCGTATGCATACAACTACAAGAGGCATTTTTCATGGCTAAAATCGGATTTATCGGCACAGGTATCATGGGCCTGCCAATGGCTCAGAACCTTCAGAAAGCGGGCCACAGCCTGTTCGTCTCCACCCACCACGACGTAGCCCCGGCTGAACTGCTCGCCGCTGGCGCCGTCGCCCTGGCCAACCCGAAAGAAGTGGCTCAGGAAGCTGAATTCATCATCGTCATGGTGCCGGACACCCCGCAGGTCGAAGCCGTCCTGTTCGGTGAAAACGGCGTGGCTCAGGGTGTTGGCCCGAACAAAGTCGTCATCGACATGAGCTCGATCTCGCCGACTGCAACCAAAGTCTTCGCAGAAAAAATCAAGGCCACCGGCGCCACCTACCTCGACGCACCGGTCTCCGGCGGCGAAGTCGGTGCCAAAGCCGCGACCCTGAGCATCATGGTCGGCGGTTGCCCGAATGCCTTCGAGCGCGCACTGCCACTGTTCCAGGCCATGGGCAAGAACATCACCCGCGTCGGCGGCAATGGTGACGGCCAGACCGCCAAGGTGGCCAACCAGATCATCGTCGCCCTGAACATCCAGGCCGTTGCCGAAGCGCTGCTGTTCGCCGCCAAGAACGGCGCAGACCCTGCCAAGGTGCGTGAAGCCCTGATGGGCGGTTTTGCTTCCTCGAAGATCCTCGAAGTGCATGGCGAGCGCATGATCAAGGGCACCTTCGATCCAGGCTTCCGCATCAGCCTGCACCAGAAAGACCTGAACCTGGCCCTGCAAGGCGCCAAAGAGCTGTCGATCAACCTGCCCAACACTGCCAACGCCCAACAGGTGTTCAGCACCTGTGCCGCCATCGGTGGTGCAAACTGGGACCATTCGGCACTGATCAAAGGCCTGGAGCACATGGCCAACTTCTCGATCCGTGGCGACAAGTAAGACCTGCTCTACCGTGAGATGAGGTGTCGTCACTACGGCCCTCACCGCCGCCAAGGCCGCCCTACCTGCGCCGGCCCTGGCGGCGATTGCAGACGACACCGCCCTCTCAGACAGACACAGAACAACACGATTGGGAGCCTGCCATGTCGGTCGATCCGCAACACTTTCTGCGCGAACTGTTCGCCACGGCCATCGAAGCCGCCCACCCGCGCCATGTCCTTGAGCCCCACCTGCCCAGCGATCGCAGCGGTCGCGTCATCGTCATCGGCGCTGGCAAAGCCGCCGCCGCCATGGCCGAAGTGGTCGAAACAAACTGGCAAGGCGACGTCTCAGGCCTGGTCGTCACCCGTTACGGCCATGGCGCCAATTGCTCGAAAATCGAAGTAGTCGAAGCCGCCCACCCGGTACCCGATGCCGCCGGCCTGGCAGTGGCCAAGCGTGTGCTGGCGATGGTCAGTGACCTGAGTGCCGACGACCGGGTGATATTCCTCCTGTCTGGCGGTGGTTCGGCCCTGCTCGCACTGCCAGCAGACGGCCTGACCCTGGCCGACAAGCAACAGATCAACAAGGCCCTGCTCAAATCCGGCGCCACCATTGGCGAGATGAACTGCGTGCGCAAGCACCTCTCGGCGATCAAGGGCGGCCGCCTGGCCAAGGCCTGCTGGCCGGCCACGGTGTACACCTATGCGATTTCCGATGTACCGGGCGATCTGGCCACGGTCATCGCCTCCGGCCCCACCGTGGCCGACCCCAGCACCTCGGCAGAAGCGCTGGCGATTCTCAAACGCTACAACATCCAGGCACCGGCCGCGGTCATCGACTGGCTGAACAACCCCGCCTCGGAAACCGTCAAAGCCGGTGACCCCGCCTTGGCCCGCAGCCACTTCCAGTTGATCGCGCGCCCCCAGCAGTCGCTGGAAGCGGCCGCGGTCAAAGCCCGCCAGGCCGGTTTCAACCCACTGATCCTAGGCGACCTTGAAGGCGAGTCGCGGGAAGTGGCCAAGGTTCACGCCGGTATCGCCCGGCAGATCGTCCAGCATGGTCAGCCATTGCCGGCACCGTGCGTGATCCTCTCTGGCGGTGAAACCACCGTGACCGTGCGCGGCAATGGCCGTGGCGGGCGCAATGCCGAATTCCTCCTGAGCCTGACCGAAAGCCTGAAGGGCTTGCCTGGCGTCTACGCCTTGGCGGGCGACACCGACGGCATCGACGGCTCGGAAGACAACGCCGGGGCCTTCATGACCCCCGACAGCTATGCCCGCGCCGAAGCCCTGGGCCTGTCGGCTGCCGACGAGCTGGACAACAACAACGGCTACGGCTACTTCGCAGCGCTCGATGCCTTGATCGTTACCGAACCGACCCGGACCAACGTCAACGACTTCCGCGCCATCCTGATTCTTGAGACTGCCCAACATGACGCCTGACAAAAAAGTCAAAATCCTCGCCACCCTCGGCCCTGCGACCAATGGCATCGACGACATTCGTCAACTGGTCGAGGCCGGGGTGAATATCTTCCGTCTCAACTTCAGCCACGGTGAACATGCCGACCACGCCCAACGCTACCAGTGGATCCGCGAAGTCGAGCAACAACTGAACTACCCGCTGGGCATCCTCATGGACCTGCAGGGCCCCAAACTGCGCGTTGGCCGCTTTGCCGAAGGCAAGGTCCAGCTGCAACGCGGCCAGGCCCTGCGCCTGGACCTGGACCCAACCCCAGGCGATCAACGCCGGGTCAACCTTCCACACCCGGAAATCATCGCCGCGCTGGAGCCGGGCATGGACCTGCTGGTCGACGACGGCAGATTGCGCCTGCAAGTAACCGCCAAGCACGCCGACGCCATCGAAACCCAAGTGCTCAACGGTGGCGAGTTGTCCGACCGTAAAGGCGTCAACGTGCCACAGGCCGTGCTGGACCTGAGCCCGCTGACCGCCAAAGACCGCCGCGACCTGGCCTTCGGCCTCGACCTGGGTGTGGACTGGGTGGCCCTGTCGTTCGTACAGCGTCCCGAGGACATCCGCGAAGCCCGCGAACTGATCGGCGACCGCGCCTACCTGATGGCCAAGATCGAAAAGCCCTCGGCAGTCACCCAACTGCAGGCCATCGCCGAACTGAGTGACGCGATCATGGTTGCCCGGGGAGACCTGGGTGTAGAAGTGCCCGCCGAAAGCGTGCCGCACATCCAGAAACGCATCATCGGCACCTGCCGACAACTGGGCAAACCCGTAGTTGTGGCCACGCAGATGCTCGAATCGATGCGCTTCTCTCCGGCACCGACCCGTGCGGAAGTCACCGACGTTGCCAATGCGGTAGCCGAAGGCGCCGATGCGGTGATGCTCTCCGCCGAGACCGCATCGGGCGACTACCCACTCGAAGCCGTGCAGATGATGAGCAAGATCATCCGCCAGGTGGAAAGCGGCCCGGACTACCAGGCCCAGCTCGATGTTGGCCGGCCCCAGGCCGAGGCGACTGTGTCCGATGCCATCAGCTGCGCAATCAGGCGCATCAGCAGCATCCTGCCGATTGCCGTCCTGGTGAACTACAGCGAGTCGGGCAACTCGACCCTGCGCACGGCCCGCGAGCGGCCACGCTCACCGATCCTCAACCTGACCCCGAACCTGAACACCGCACGCCGCCTGACCGTTGCCTGGGGCGTGCATTCGGTGGTCAACGACCGCTTGCGCCAGGTTGACGAAGTCTGCTCCACCGCATTGGAAATCGCCCAGGCGCAGGGCATGGCCGAGCGTGGCGACACCCTGTTGATCACCGCCGGTGTGCCTTTCGGCAAGCCAGGATCGACTAACTCACTGCGGATCGAAACCCTGATCTGACAGCAAATGGCAGGCAAGCCAGCGCCTACCTGTGTGTTGGCGCTGGCTTGCCTGCGAGGCTTGTCTGCGATAGAGCAACCCCAAAATACGTTTCACCCAGACCGACTGCCATGTACACCAAGAATTTCGTGAACCCGTGCCCCGACTGGGCCACGGCCTTGCTCAACGGCTTCAGCCAGGTACTGCTGCAGCGCAACCCGCTGTGCGGCCTGTTCTGCCTGCTGGCCATCCTGCTGACGGCCCCCGACCTGATCGGCGGCGCCCTGCTGGGAGCGCTGGCCGGGCTGCTCACTGCCCAGCGCCGTGGCTACACCCGCAGCGACCGCCAAGCGGGCCTGTACAGCTACAACGGCGTCCTGATTGGCCTGCTGCTCAGCCACGCGTTGCCCTGGACGGCAATCCTGCCGCCCCTGATCATTGCCGCAAGCGGCATGAGCAGCATACTCGTCCACCAGTGGCTCAAGCGCGCGGGCCCCAACAGCTGGCTGCCGGCCTATACCGCACCGTTCGTACTGCTCGGCTGGGCGACACTGGCGCTTAGCGAGCCGGCCGTGAGCAACACAGCCGTCGATAGCAACCCGTTGTTCGCCCTCGCCCGTGGCATGGGCCAGATCTTCCTGCTCGACCAGCCTCTGGCCGGCCTGCTGATTGCCCTCGGCCTGCTGATCGCCAACCGTTACGCCGCTGCCTGGGCCCTGCTCGGCTCAGCCCTCGGCGGCAGCGTGGCACTGCTTGCTGGCAGTGAACCCCATGCGGCCTTCAATGGCCTCTATGGCTTCAACGCCGCACTCGCCGCGCTCGCCTTCAGCCAGACCCGAAGCCAGCCCTGGCGCCCACTGCTGGCCATTGCCCTGGCGATTCTGCTGCAACCGGGCTTCACCCACCTCGCTATACCGGGCCTGACTGCACCCTTCGTGCTGGCGTGCTGGCTGCTGCATATCGGTATTCGTGCAGTGCGCCAGCCGCTTACCCACGGCTCACGTCGCTTGCACAGCTAAGACCCAACCCCTAGGCTCTGCTCCGTTAATTACCGGAACGAGCCTATGGACACCCCTGTGAGCTGGCGAGAGCGGCTCTATATCATTGTTTTCCAAACCGACACCCGCGCGGGCCGTCGCTTCGACAGCATCCTGCTGCTGATCGTCCTCGCCAGCCTGGTCACCGTGGTACTGGACAGCATCGACGAGATACACCGCGACTACGTTGGGCTGCTGACGACGCTCGAGTGGGGCTTCACCGCGATTTTCCTGGTCGAATACATTCTGCGCCTGTACTGCTCGCCCAAGCCGCTGCGCTATGCCTTCAGCTTCTACGGCCTGGTAGACCTGCTGGCGATCGTGCCTGGCATCATTGCCCTGTACTACAGCGATGCGCAGTACCTATTGATTGTCCGGGTGATCCGAATGCTACGGATTTTCCGGGTGCTCAAACTGATGCCCTATCTCAAGCAGGCCAACTACCTGCTCGCGGCCCTGCAAGGCAGCCGCCAGAAGATCATCGTGTTCCTGCTCAGCGTGTCGACCCTGGTAACGGTGTTCGGCACCCTGATGTACGTGATTGAAGGGCCGGACCGTGGCTTTACCAGCATCCCGAAAGGCATCTACTGGGCCATCGTCACACTGACCACCGTCGGCTACGGCGATATCGTGCCGAAGACCCCTTTAGGGCAGATGCTCTCATCACTGGTGATGATTGCCGGTTACTCGATCATTGCCGTGCCCACCGGCATCTTCACTGCCGAGCTGGCCAACGCCATGCGCGGTGAAAAGCTGCAGCACCCCTGCCCGGTATGCCGCAAGGACAGCCATGAAAACAGCGCCGCATTCTGCTCACGCTGTGGCAACGCGCTGTTCAAGAAAAGCGAATAAACAAATCACTTTTTAATCTTTTATCGACTAAGGGCGAACCGCTATAGTCGCGGGCATAATGCCGCTAACCCCACTAGAACAAGGAATGCGCAGTGAAAAAACTCTTCAGTGCCTCGCTTCTCGCCGCAGGCCTGGCCTTGGGCAACCTGGCCCAGGCCGCGCCACCCCTGCTCAACGTCTCCTATGACGTGATGCGCGACTTCTACAAGGACTACAACAGCGCCTTCCAGAAGCACTGGGAAGCCGAGCACAAAGAGAAAATCGCCGTACAGATGTCCTTCGGCGGCTCGAGCAAACAAGCACGCTCGGTGATCGACGGCCTGCCTGCCGATGTCATCACCATGAACATGGCCACCGACATCAACGCCTTGGCCGACAACGGCAAACTGGTCCCGGACAACTGGGTGACCCGCCTGCCGAACAACAGTGCACCCTTTACCTCGGCCACCGTGTTCATCGTCCGCAAGGGCAACCCGAAAGCCCTGAAAGACTGGCCAGACCTGCTCAAGGATGGCGTACAGGTCATCGTGCCTAACCCGAAAACCTCGGGCAACGGCCGCTACACCTACCTGTCGGCCTGGGGCTATGTGCTGAAGAACGGTGGCGACGAGAACAAGGCCAAGGCCTTTGTCGGCACACTGTTCAAACAGGCGCCAGTGCTCGACACCGGCGGCCGTGCCGCCACCACCACCTTCATGACCAACCAGATTGGCGACGTGCTGGTGACCTTCGAGAACGAAGCCGAGATGATTGCCCGTGAGTTTGGGCGCGATCAGTTTGAAGTGATCTACCCGAGCGTTTCCGCCGAAGCCGAGCCACCGGTGAGCGTGGTCGACAAAGTGGTCGACAAGAAAGGCAGCCGTGCCGCCGCCGAAGAGTACCTGAAGTACCTGTGGTCGCCCGAGGCCCAGGAAATCGCCGCCAACAACTACCTGCGTCCACGCGACCCTGCCGTACTGGCCAAATACACCGACCGCTTCCCGAAAGTCGACTTCCTCTCGGTAGAGAAGACCTTCGGCGACTGGCGTACCGTGCAAAAGACCCACTTCAATGACGGCGGCGTCTTCGACCAGATCTACACCGGGCAGTAAGCTAAGAACACTGCATTCTGTGTGAGCAGGCTTGCCTGCATGTACGCGGCGCCTGCATCGCGGGCAAGACCCGCTCCTACAATCCCTGTTGGAGCTGGCTTGCCTGCGATGGCGTCGGTGGGGTGCC
>JAEAMF010001349.1_pt1 | contig 18456 bp, 21 predicted proteins | sample 8958721 | NCBI WGS metagenome assembly JAEAMF01 (sample SAMN16933255, study PRJNA681124) | bioreactor sludge metagenome | isolation source: anaerobic bioreactor treating anionic surfactant - SDBS | place: India: Bengaluru | collected 2019-02-28
GAGCAGATCTCCGAGCGCGGCATCGGCAACGGCATCTCGCTGATCATCTTCGCCGGCATCGTCGTCGGCCTGGTCCCCGGCGTGGGCAAGACGCTGCAGGGGCTGCGCACCGGCGACATGAGCCCGCTGAAGCTGATCTTCATCCTGGCGCTGGTGGTGGCGGTCATCGCCTTCATCTGCTACGTGGAGATGGGCCAGCGGCGCATCCCCATCACCTACGCCAAGCGCATCCAAGGCCGGCGCATGATGGGCGGCCAGAGCACCTACCTGCCGCTCAAGGTGAACACCGGCGGCGTCATCCCCATCATCTTCGCCTCCTCGGTCATCACCTTCCCGGCCACCATCCTGAACTTCGTCAAGCACCCCATCGCCCAGAAGCTTTCCCAGCAGCTCGGCTTCGGCATGCCCCTGTACACCCTGCTGTACATCGTTTCCATCATCTTCTTCACCTACTTCTACATCTCCATCGTCTTCAACCCCAAGGACGTGTCGGACAACGTGCAGAAGTACGGCGGCTTCATCCCCGGCATCCGCCCGGGCAAGAACACCACCGACTACATCGACGGCGTCCTCTCCAAGCTGACCTTCATCGGCGCCATCTACCTGGTGCTGGTGGCCCTGCTGCCGGAGTTCCTGCTCACCGGCTTCAAGGTCGGCGCCCTGCCCTTCGTCGGCGACTGGCTGGAGGCCAACCTGCCGCGCTGGTTCTACGAGGGCTTCAACGTGCAGTTCTACTTCGGCGGCACGTCGATCCTGATCGTGGTCGGCGTGGCCATGGACACCGTGCAGCAGATCGAGGCCCAGCTGACCATGCGCAACTACGACTCCTTCTCGCGGAAGGGGCGCATTCGCGGGCGGCGCGGATGAAGCGTTTCATCCTCTTCGGCGCACCCGGTTCCGGCAAGGGAACCATGGGTGAGCGCATCCAGCGCGACTTCGGCTTCGCGCGCATCGCCACCGGCGACATCCTGCGCGCCGAGATCGAGCGCGGCAGCGCCGAGGGCCGGCAGGCGCGCGCGCACATGGACTCCGGCGGGCTCGTCCCCGACGAGCTGGTGATCGAGATGGTGCGCCGCCGGCTGCAGGCCGGCGACCTGGACGGCGGCTACGTCATGGACGGCTACCCGCGCACCCTGCGCCAGGCCGAGGCCCTGTCGCAGGTGCCCTGCGACGGCGAAAAAGCGGTTTTCATCGAGGTGGACGAGGAGCAGGCAGTGGGCCGGCTGCTGTCGCGGCTGACCTGCCGCGAGTGCGGCGCCATCTATAACCGCGCCAACAAGCCGCCGCTCCGGCCGGGGATCTGCGACGTCTGCGGCGGCGCCGTCGAGCCGCGCCGCGATGACAACGAGCAGTCCGTGCGCGAGCGCTTCCGCGTCTACGCCGAACGCACGCTGCCGGTGATCGAGTACTACCACCGCCTGGGCGTGCTGGCGCGCATCGACGGCAACGGCCCGGCCGGGCCGGTGTACGAGCGGCTGCGGGGGCTGATCGCATGATCCCGCTGAAAACCGACCGCGAGCTGGAGCTGATGCGCCGCGCCAACCGCATCGTCGCCGTGGTGCTGGCCGAGATCGAGGAGCGCATCCGCCCCGGCGTGAGCACGCTGGAGCTGGATTCCTGGGCCGAGGAGCGCATCCGCGGCCTGCAGGGCGTCCCGGCCTTCAAGGGCTACGGCGGCCGTGACGGCGCCCGACCCTTCCCGGCCACCCTGTGCACCTCGGTCAACCAGGAGGTGGTGCACGGCATCCCGGCGGCCGCACGGCGGCTGCGCGAGGGCGACATCGTGGGCATCGACGTGGGCGTGGTCTACGAGGGCTACCACGGCGACGGAGCCCGCACCTACGCCGTCGGCCGGGTCAGCGACGAGGCGCGGCGCCTGCTGGACACCTGCCGCCTGTCGCTCGAGCGGGGGATCGCGGCGGCGCGCGCCGGCAACCACCTGGGCGACGTGGCCCGGGCCATCGACGACTGCGTCCGTGCCGCCGGCTTCGCCGTCGTGCGCGACCTGTCCGGCCACGGCATCGGCCGCGGCCTGCACGAGGAGCCGCAGGTCCTGAACCACTACGACGGACGCCGCGGCGCCCGCCTGAAGAGCCGCATGACCCTGGCCATCGAGCCGATGATCAACGCCGGCTCCTGGCAGGTGCGCACCCTGGAGGACGGCTGGACGGTCGTCACCCGCGACGGCAGCCTGTCGGCCCATTTCGAGCATACGGTGGCCCTGACCGACGACGGCCCCGAAATCCTGACGAGGTGCTGATGGCCAACAAGGAGAAAGATGTCATCGAGGTCAAGGGCGTCATCCTGGAGTCCCTGCCCAACGCCATGTTCCTGGTGGAGCTGGACACCTCGCACCACCGCATCACCGCCCATCCCTCGGGCAAGATGCGCAAGAACAACATCCGCATCCTGCCCGGGGACAAGATCCTGCTGGAGATATCGCCCTACGATATCACCCGCGGCCGCATCATCTATCGCTTCAAATAGGAGGAAACCATGAAAGTCAGAGCGTCCGTCAAGAAGATCTGCAATAAATGCAAAGTCATCAAGCGCAAGGGCGTGGTGCGGGTGATCTGCAAAGACGCCAAGCACAAGCAGCGGCAAGGATAAGGAGGCCACATGGCACGAATCGCCGGAATCGAGATCCCCAGCCAGAAGCGGGTGGAAGTCGGGCTGACCTACATCTATGGCATCGGCCGCCCGAAGTCGCGGGCCATCCTCGACCTGGTCAAGGTCGACATCAACAAGAAGGTCAAGGACCTGAGCCCCGAGGAGCTGAACCGCATCCGCAAGCACATCGAGTCCGAGGAGATGGTCGAGGGCGACCTGAAGAAGAAGGTCAATACCGATATCAAGCGGCTGATGGACATCAACTGCTACCGCGGCCGCCGGCACAAGAAGGGCCTGCCGGTGCGCGGTCAGCGCACCAAGACCAACGCCCGCACGCGCAAGGGGCCGCGCGGATCGATGATCAAGAAGAAGAAATAGGGAGGCCGTGATGGCAACGAAGAAAAGCAGCAGCAAGACCAAGAAGAAGGACAGGAAGGTCATCACCCACGGGGTGATGTTCATCCATTCGACGTTCAACAACACCATCATCACCATCACCGACACCGAGGGCAAGGTGCTGACCTGGGCCTCGGGCGGCATGGTGGGCTTCAAGGGCTCGCGCAAGTCCACGCCGTTCGCCGCCCAGCTGGCGGCCGAGAAGGCGCTGAAGGACGCCGAGAACTTCGGACTGCGCTCGCTGGACGTCCGCGTCAAGGGCCCGGGCGCCGGCCGCGAGAGCGCCATCCGCTCCATCGGCAGCACGCCGCTGCAGGTGCGCTCCATCAAGGACGTCACGCCGATCCCGCACAACGGCTGCCGCCCGCCCAAGAAACGCCGCGTGTAAGGAGGAAACCCAGTGGGAAAATATACCGGATCGATGTGCCGTCTGTGCCGCGTGGAGGGCAAGAAGCTCTTCCTGAAGGGCCGCCGCTGCCTGAGCGACCGCTGCGCCGTGGAGAAGAAGAACTACCCGCCGGGGCAGAAGGGGGCGCGCGTCAACTTCCGCAAGTCGCATTACAAGAACCAGCTGCGCGAGAAGCAGAAGGTGAAGCGCTTCTACGGCGTGGGCGAGAAGCAGTTCCGCAACGTCTTCGCCGCCGCCGCCCAGCGCAAGGGCATCACCGGCGAGAACCTGCTGCGCAGCCTGGAGATGCGCCTGGACAACGTGGTCTACCGCCTCAACTTCGCCAGCTCGCGCAACCACGCCCGGCAGATGATCCGGCACGGCTTCTTCGCCGTTAACGGCCGCAAGGTGAACATCCCTTCCTACATCGTCGCCCTGAACGACGAGATCTCCTTCCGCGAGGCCCGGCGCCAGAGCGAGAACGTCAAGGCCATGCTGGAGAGCGTCAAGGGGCTGGTCGAGGTCCCGGGCTGGCTGCTGCTGGACGGCGAAGGGCTCAAGGCCAAGGTGAACGCCCTGCCGACGCGCGATGACGTGTCCCTGAAGGAGATCGAGGAGCGCCTCATCGTCGAGTTGTATTCGAAATAAGGAGGGACCATGAACTTCAAGTACCAGCGACCCCGCAAGATGGAGATCGAGGAGCTGACGGCGAGCTATGGCCGCTTCAGCGCCGAGCCCTTCGAACGGGGCTACGGGATGACCATCGGCATCGCCCTGCGCCGGGTCCTGCTCTCCCTCATCGAGGGCGCCGCCATCACCGCCATCCGCATCGACGGGGTGCTGCACGAGTTCTCGATCATCCCCGGCATCTACGAGGACGTGCTGAACATCATCCTCAACATGAAGACCGTCCCCCTGAAGCTCAGCGGCGACGAGACGAAGGTGGTGCGCATCGAGAAGGCCGGCCCCGGGGAGATCCTCTCCGGCGACATCCAGGGCGACGGCAGCGTCGAGGTGCTGGACAAGGGCATCCACCTGGCCTACATGGAGGAGGGCGCCAAGTTCCAGGCCGAGATGGTCGTCAAGCGCGGGCTGGGCTTCAAGATGTCCGAGCAGAACTTCGACGAGACCCTGAGCGTCGACTACATCCCCGTCGACGCCAACTTCAGCCCGGTGGAGAAGGTCAACTACAGCATCACCCACTCGCGGGTGGGCAAGACCACCGACTACGAGAAGCTGGTCATCGAGATCTGGACCAACGGCAGCATCTCGCCCAAGGATGCCCTGGCCCGCGCCGGCAAGATCCTGCGCGACCACCTGGTGGTCTTCATCGACTACCCGGACAAGGACAAGCTCAAGGCGGGCGGCGAGCCCGAGGCCGGCAGCGACCTGGAAGGCAAGAGCGAGTTCCTGGAGAAGACCGTGGAGTCCATGGGGCTGTCGGTGCGCGCCCTGAAGTGCCTGAAGCGCCTGGGCGTCGACTACCTGTTCGAGCTGGTGGAGAAGACCGAGCACGAGCTGCTCAACTCCAAGAACTTCGGCAAGAAATCGCTGGAGGAGATCATCGGCAAGCTGAGCGAGTACGACCTGGGGCTGGGACAGCGCCTGCCCGAGCCGATGCGCAGCGACTTCCACAAGAAATACCAGAAGAAGGACAACTCAATCGAGGTCATGGAGGACTAGCAACATGAGACACGGCAAAGACGGATACAAGCTCCGGCGCGACCCCGCCCACCGCCGCGCCCTGCTGCGCAACCTGGCCGCCAGCGTGGTCGAGAAGAACCGAGTGACCACCACCCTGGCCAAGGCCAAGGCGGTGCAGCCCATCGTGGAGAAGATGGTGGGCCTCGGCAAGTCGGGCACGCTGGCCGACAAGCGCCGCGCCCTGGCCTTTTTCTACAAGCGGCCCACGGTGCAGAAGCTGTTCGACGAGGTGGCGCCGCGCTTCCTGGACCGCCGCGGCGGCTATACGCGCATCATCCGCGGCGACTTCCGCAAGGGCGACGGCGCCGAGACGGCGATCATCGAGTTCGTCGACTACCAGTTCACCCCCAAGGAAAAGAAGCAGAAGGACAAGGCCAAGACCGCGAAGGAAACGAAGGCGAAGGCCAAGAAGGCCGCCAAGGCGTGAGTCATGAGCGGGCATAGCTCAATGGTAGAGCACAAGCTTCCCAAGCTTGGGGTTGCGGGTTCGATCCCCGTTGCCCGCTTGTTCCCCCGCCCGGCCTGATCCGGAGGACCCATGGCAGTGTTTTCTCAGAAAAAGCCCGCCGAGACGCCGGCCGCCCCGTCCGCCGCGCCGGCCGCCGCTCCCGGCCAGTCGTCGCTCATCGGCAAGACCCTGCTGGTCAAGGGCGAGGTCTATTCCGAGGACGAGATCCTGATCGAGGGCAGAATCCAGGGCAAGATCCACGTGAAGAACCGCGTGGTCGTCGGCCGCGACGGCGTCGTGGAGGCCGAGATCGAGGCCCGCGACGTCGTCATCAAGGGCAAGGTCACCGGCGACGTGCACGGCAGCCAGCGCGTGGAGATCGTGCCCGCCGGAACGCTGCACGGCAACATCCACGCCCCGCGGGTGGTGATCGCCGACAGCGGCTTCTTCGAGGGCAACATCGAGATGCGGCCGCGCGAGGAGAAGCCCCGCCCCGGCGAGGAGAAGCCCGCCCATTCCCAACACGGCGAGAACGCCCAGAAGCCGAACGCCAAGTAATGCCCTCCTGGTTCCTGCTGTCCGAGCCGGAACCGCTCTCCGCCGCCGAGAACATGGCGCGGGACGAGCACCTGTTCCGCCTGTGCCATGAGCGCAAGCAGGGATTCCTGCGCCTCTACGCCTGGCAGCGCCCGACATTTTCCATCGGCGTGTCGCAGCGCGCCGAGCGGGCGCTGAACCTCGACTTCATCCGCCGCCGCGGCTGCGAGTACGTGAGGCGCATCACCGGCGGCAAGGCCGTGCTGCACCACCGGGAGATCACCTATGCCGTGGCCTCCTCCGAGGACCTTTTCTTCAAGGAGCACGACCTCCATCAGTCCTACATGCTCATCTCGCGCGTGCTGGTGGACGCCATCCGTGCCCTGGGCGTCGACGCCGTCCTCTCCAAGGGCAGCGCCAGCGAGCTCTCGCGCAGCAGCAATCCCTGCTTCTCCTTCCCCACGGCGCACGAGATCGAGGCCGGCGGCCGCAAGATCGTCGGCTCGGCGCAGAAGCGCGACAAGCAGGCCCTTCTGCAGCACGGCTCCATCCCCCTGGCCATGGACTACGATTTGTACGCCGGCGGGGCCAACTTTCCCGCCGCTGCGCTGCAGCGCAGCATGACCACCTGGGAGGACCTCTCCACGCGCAGCCCCGAAGACCTGCGCCGGTCGCTGGCGGCCGGCTTTCGCGCCTTCACCGGCTGCGAACTGACGCCCCTGACCCTCGGCGCCGGGGACATGGAGCGCATCGGGCCGCTGCGGGAAAAATACGCCTCCGATGCGTGGAACCTGTCGCTGTAGCCTGGCGCTGCTGCTGGCCGCGGCCATCCTGCCCGCCGCCGGCGCCTTCCCGGAGCGGCGTCACGAGGTGCAGTTCCGCCGCAACGACTACGGCGCCGTCCCCGCGCCGTCCCTTCTCGCCGCCGCCGGCCTCGGCAAGGCCATCCTGCGCGTCTTCAGCGACGACGAGCGCGGCGGCGGCCTCTATTTCGCCAACGGTCGCTTCCCGGTCGTGCGCCCGGCCTTGGAGGCCTGGACCGGCGCCTACGCTGCCGGGCCGCTGCCCCTGTGGGCCTGGATGGGGGCGCGCAAATTCGCCTGGCTGGACGACGGGGAGCTCCTCGACCGCGAATGGGACGGCAGCGGCTTCCGTGTCGTTCCCAAGCTCGACTTGTTCCACCCCGGCGCCGTCGACCTGATCGTCTCCCTCTTCGCCGCCCTGGCCCGCCAGCCGGTGGCCGGCATCCTCATCCAGGACGACCTCACCCTGCTGCGCCGCGAGGGCTTCTCCGCCTGGGGGCGGGCCGCCTTCATCCGTGCCAGCGGCCTGGCTGCCGATCCCCGGCTCATGCTGGCCCAGGGCACGGCGCAGCAGCGGGCCTGGGAGGCCTTGAAGGCGGCTCGCGTCGGCGCGACGCTGGACCGCATCGCCGGCGCCTGCCGCGCCGCCCGTCCGGGTATTGCCATCGGCTTGAACGTCCATTACGAGGCGCCGCTGAGCCCGGAGCGGGCGCGTTCCTGGTATGCCTTCGACGCCCGAGGCGCCGCCGGGATCGACTTCTTCTACCTCATGGCCTACCACCGGCAGATGCGCGCCGAGATGCGGCTGGGCGAGGGAGACAACCGCCTCTATTTCCGGCGCATGCTCGAAGCGGCCCAGCGGCTCTGGGGAGACCGGCTGGTCGTCAAGCTGCAGGTGCGCGACTGGAAGAGCAGCGAACCCATTCCCCTGGACGAGCTGCGGGCCTATTACGGCTTGATCCCGGACGGCGTCGGGCGTGTCTGCTTCGCGGCGGCCGATCCCGAGGACCTGGACCTGATCTCGCGGGTAATTGCTCGATGATCTATTCGCGATAGTGATAGTGATAGTGTTAGTAACAGCAATCGCAGAACTCCATTAAAGATATAATAAAATTTAGGGCATGGCTTTAGCACATTTTGATCCCAAGCGGCTTCCATGTATTTGTAACGTTCTATGGTGTTCTTTACGTTCCGGTCGGGCGAGTTCTGTTGCGAATCACGAATCACGAATTACGAATCACGATAGGTCCTGTAAAGATATAATTGAATTAAAGGCATGGCTCTGGTACATTCTGATCCCGAACGGCTTCCATGTATTTACACCGATCTATGGTGTTTATTTCGTTCCGGTCGGGCGAGTGCTGTTGCGAATCACGAATCACGAATTACGAATCACGATAGGTCCTGCCGGTTGAATAGTACTGCCCGATGGCATAGAATCCCGCCTACGGAGGAAGCCTATGAAGAAACTGCTGGTCCTGTTGCTGGTGGCGGCGGCGGGATACTTCGCCTATCAGAAGTTCATCGCCCAAAAGGGCGGGGAAGCGGGGCAGGTCAGCGCCCTGGAGAGCGAGTTTTCCGGCATCAAGCAGCAGCTGGTCCAGGCCGAGCGCTCGGCCGGCGCGACGGGCATGGACATGACCAGCGAGGCCGACAGCGCCATGGGTGCGGCCGAGGCACTGCTGAGAAGGGTCCGGGAACTCAAGCCGGCGCTCACTGAGGAGGAGGCGCTGCGACGGGCGGAGACGCTTGAGGCGCAGATCCAGGCCTTTTTAAAGAAAGAATAGGCGGAAGGGGAAAACAAGGTAAAAGGCAAAAGTAGAGAATCCCAGCCCTTTTGCGAGTTCAGGATTTTCCGCTTCGCGTCCGATCAAATACTTTGCTTCACTTATTCCTGTAGAGAGTTGATTTTCCTACTGCAAAATAGTTACAATCTCTGCCACTGAGCTCCAGGACCAAGGAGGAACCGTGAAAAAAGAAATTAAAGGCTATAACAGAAGAGAATTCCTGATTACAACGGTCGCCGGCGCAGCGGCGGGCCTTCTGGCGAAGACCCCGCTGGGCGCCCAGTCCCCCCAGGGGCAGGCCAAGCCGAATCCCGAAAAACCCGCGCAAGCGGGCAAACAGCCCATCACCCGCGTGCTGGGCCGGACGGGCCTCCGCGTGCCCGTCGTCTCCATGGGCGTCATGAACGCCGACAACCCGGCGCTGGTCCGTCGTTCCTTCGAGCTGGGCATCCGTCACTTCGATACCGCCTGGGGCTACCAGCGCGGCAAGAACGAGGAGATGGTCGGCGCCGTGCTCAAGGAGCTGAACGCCCGTGACCAGGCGGTGATCGCCACCAAGGTGCCGCCGGGGCGGCCCGAGATGATGGACCAGATGGGGGCGAAGCTGGTCGAGGAGGAGTTCCTGGCCCGCTTCGACCAGTCGCTGGCCCGCCTGCAGACCGACCACGTCGAGATCCTCTACATCCACAACGTCAGCGAGCCGGCGCTGCTCAAGCGGCCCGGCCTGCTCTCGGCCCTGGACAAGGCGCAGAAATCCAAAAAGGCGCGCTTCGTGGGCTTTTCCACCCACAAGGGCATGGCCGAGTGCATCGAGGCCGCCGTGCCCATGGGCCGCTTCGACGTCATCCTGACCTCGATCAACTATTCCATGACCGACGACAAGGCGCTGCTGGCGGCCATGGACAAGGCGGCCAGGGCCGGCATCGGCCTGGTGGCCATGAAAACCCAGTGCAAGCAGGCCTGGTACCGCGAGGCGCAGTCGCCCGAGGTGCAGGAGCGCTACTACGAGGGAGCCATTTGGCACAGCGCGCTGCTCAAGTGGGCGCTGCGCCTGCCCTCGGTGGCCACGGCCATCCCCGGCTATACCACCTTCGAGCAGCTGGAGGCCGACTGGCCGGTCGCCTTCAGCCTGGAGTTCAGTGCCGACGAGACGAAGTTCCTCAACGACCGCGGCATCCAGCTGGCGCTGGGCCACGCCTGCCGCCAGTGCGGCGGCTGCGCCGGCAGCTGCCCGCGCGGGGCCGACGTTCCGGCCCTGGTGCGCGCCCACATGTACGCCGCCGACTACGGGAACTTCGCCGAGATGCGCCGCGCGCTGGACGAGATCGCCGCCGGCCGGGGACTGGAGTCGTGCGCCGGCTGCCGCGAGTGCGTGGCCGCCTGCGTCCGCTCCGTCCGGGTGCCCCGGCGGCTGGGAGAGCTGAGGACTATCTTCGCCTGAGGCCGCGCAGCGAGGCGATCGCCTCCGCGAAGGGGGGGCGCAGGACCTTCTCCTCGGTGACGATGGCGGTGATGAGCGCCGCCGGCGTCACATCGAACGCCGGGTTATAGACCTCGGTCGCGGGCCGGGCCGTCGCCTGGCCCCGGAAGCTCGTCACCTCCGAGCGGTCGCGCTCCTCGATGGGGATGCCCGTCCCGTCAGCGGTGCCGGGGTCGATGGTCGACAGCGGGGCGGCCACGTAGAAGGGGATGCCGTGGAAGCGGGCGAGAACGGCCAGCGCATAGGTGCCGATCTTGTTGGCCGTGTCGCCGTTGGCCGCGATGCGGTCGGCGCCGACGATCACCGCCTGGGCCATCCGCTTCTGCATGACGTGGCCGGCCATGTTGTCGGTGATCAGCGTCACCGGGATGCCGTCCTCCTGGAGTTCCCAGACCGTCAGCCGCGCCCCCTGCAGGTAGGGGCGGGTCTCGCCGGCGATGACGCGGATCCTCTTGCCGGCCTCGACGGCGGCACGCACCACCCCCAGGGCCGTGCCGTAGCCGGCGGTGGCCAGGGCGCCGGCATTGCAGTGGGTGAGCACGGTGTCTCGCTCGCCCAGCAGGACCTGGCCATTGCGGCCAATGGCGCGGTTGGACTCGTAATCCTCGCGGTCGAGCGCCTCGGCGGCGGCCAGCAGCTCCCGGCTCAGCCGCGGAAAATCGCCGCGGCAGCGCTCGTACACCTCGCGCATGCGCGCCGCTGCCCAGAACAGGTTGACCGCCGTCGGCCGGGTGGCGGTGATGGCCGCCACGATGGCGTCGAAGCGGGCGTCCAGGAATTCCGGCCGGTCCCGCTGCGGGTCGTGCTCCAGCTCCGCCACGCCCAGGGCGATGCCGTAGGCGGCGGCGATGCCGATGGCCGGGGCGCCGCGGATGACCATGTCGCGGATGCTGCGCGCCACTTCCTGGTGGCGGCGGTGGATGATGAACTTCTTCTCGCCCGGGAGCAGACGCTGGTCGAGCATCACCACGGCGCCGTCCTGCCATTCTATGACCGGGTGCATGGGTTTTCTCCTTACCTATCGGCAGTCGGTATTATATGGAAACAAGGCCTGAGTGACAAGTGACGACCCTGAAGGCCCCCGACGAGGGGAGTGACAAGGAGCGGGCAACAGACGCCAGACGCCGGACATTGGACGTCAGCCTGACACTGGAGAAAACGGTAGCATGGCTTTTTCTTGCGAACGGCTAATGTCTACTGTCTGACGTCTGGGTCTGCGACATCCAATGCCCATGTTGGTCGGTTTCCCTGCAACGGGACGCCAGGCGCAAACGTCTATAAAATGATGGCGACCGCTTGTTTTTTCGCTCGCATTATGGTACTTTATTTCCGTAGACTTCCGGCATGGATAACCCATCTCACCGTGAATAACGTCGGCTTGGCATACCAATCCAATAGAATCTTCCGTCTAATCGGCTATGGATGCGACAAGCAGGGAGGACCGCATGAGAAAGCTTAAAGCGCTCGCGCTGATCATCATCCTGACCGCCGCCCTCTCCTGGGCCCAGAACCTGGAGAACGCTGGCATCGATTACACCACAGCCCTGCAGAAGAAGGGCTCCGAGCGGATCGCCGCCTTCGAGACCTACATCAAGAACTATCCCGACCCGGGGCAGAACGTCTTCACCAAGCTGGCCTATTACTGGCTGACGGTGGATTATTACAATGCCAAGAGCTATGACCGGGCCATCCGCAACGGCGAGAAGGCCGTGCAGCTGGGCGGCATGGAGCCCAAGCTCGAGGCCGGCGTCTACCTGATGCTGGCCAGCGCCAACGGCGCCAGCAACAACAAGGACAAGGCGCTTACCTGGGCCGACAAGGCGGCCGCGTTCGCCAAGAGCCACGGCCTGGCCGACATCGCCCGCAACGCCAACTCGCTGAAGAACGAGCTCAGCGGCGCCCCCAAGCAGCCGGCGCGGCCGCTGACCAGCCTGGAGAAGATCGGCCAGCTATACCAGGCGCAGAAGTACGCTGACGCCATCTCCATGTTCAACTCCTTCGGCGCTGCCGACAAGAACGACGAGAAGATCTTTGAAATCTACGCCCGCAGCATGATGAAGGCCGGCCGGGTGGACGCCGCGCTCAAGGAATTCGGCGACGCCTACGCCAAGAGCCGGAAGGGGATCAACGCCGAGCGCCTGGCCAACATCTACCTGGCGAAGGCCGAAAGGGACAAGAAACTCCTCGACAACGCCATCGCCTACCAGCTCGAGGCCGGCCTGCTCTACGGCAAGGAAAACAACGCCAAGCGCCGCGATGCCCTGCTGACCAACGCCAAGTACTGGCTCTTCGAGAAGTACAACTACAACGCCAAGATCGCCAAGTACAACGCCTCGGTCAAGCCGGTCAAGGCGCCGCCCAGCAACGACAAGGCAATCAAGGAGCTGCAGTACAAGTACGACAAGCTCGACCGCGAGCTGCAGCGCAAGTACCCCGATGTCGAGATGCCGGGCTACGAGCAGGACAAGCTCGACGCCATTCAGGTTGAGATCGACAAGCTGAAGAAGGGTGCCCAGGCCCCGGCCAACGATCCCAACGCCGCGTTGGCCCAGGAGCTGGAGAAGGAGAAAGTGCGCATCGAGGCCGAGTACAAGACGCTGAACGACCAGGCCAGGAAGAGGCTGGGGCTTTAATAAGCAAACGAACTCTCGTGACGCGTGACGCGTAACGCGTAACGAGTGAAGGCAATCCCATGGGCGGCTGAACAAGCCGCCCTTTTTTTTAGCCAAATCAAAATTCTGGAAATTAGTCCGGGAATTGCGGTTGCCGTACGCCGTATGCCGTACACCGTACGCCGAGTTCCGCTCAGCTCTGGATCAGGGATATTTCCAAATCTTCCACCCGGATCCTGCTCAGGCTCAGGAACGCCTTGAAATGGAAATAGAACAGCACGAACAGGCCGTAAAAGACCACGTTGGGGCCGGGCAGGACGGCCACGAAGGCGGTGAAGGGCATCAGCAGCAGCTCGAGGACCACGTAGAACAGGCGGCGCAGACGCTTGCGCCGCATCCAACTTTGCATGTACTTGCGGACGTCGGCTTCGCTCATGCCGCCGGCGCGCACCACGATACCGTACTCGGGCAAGTGGCCCAGCAGCCGCTGCAGCGACAGGTAGCGCAGGACGCCGGGCGTGTAATGCCTGAGGACGGCAATGCTTCTGTTGACCAGCTTGTGGTTGGAGGAGAGTTCGGGATAATCCAGCAGGCGGAGCATTCGGCCTGGAGCGGGCGAGATCTCGACCGTGACGGTTTCCATCAGCACCAGATTATAGCGAAATGGCTGGACAAAGCAACCGGATTCGGGGTACGTCGACTGGAAGGTCGTCCATTAACAGAAAGGAATTCAGTTCCAATCGCCCGATTCCACTATCTCAAACGAACTCCCATTAAAACAGCATCGTTTCGTTTTGGCCGTTGGCTTGAAATCCCCATCAGGGGCCTGGAATTCACGAGTCGTTATTCCCGCGCAATCAAGATCATTTTAAATTGCCGAAAATATGGTGGAAGACCTACATCTTTTAAACCGAAATTTCCCGGCCTTTCCACATCGGCCTATTCGTAATGCTTGAACTCGGCCCAGTCGGAATACAGCGGCTGCCGTCGGCCCCTGAGCACCCAGACCGCCATATCGTTCTCGTAGGGCATGCAGTAGTCGTCATGGAAGGTGCCGACCTGGACGGCGCCTGCGTACGATGCTCTCATCGCCTCGAGAGTTCCCCCCAAGCGGATGACCACCTCGCCGCTGGCGCCGCGCGGCCCCCAGAGCCAGTAGTTGTTGTGGCCGCTGATTGCCTTCGGCAAGCCGTACTTCGGGCCATAGAAATCGATCGCCCCGGCCTCGCCGTAGTTGTTGGCCATGATGGCGCATTTCGCCTTCTCCTCGGGAGTCAGCGTGGCATAGGCGGCCGCCACCGCCTTTGCCATCTTCTCCCAACCGAAGCAGTCGGCATAGTGCTGGGGCAGCCGGCTCAGTTCTTTCTTTTCAGGCGTGGAAGGGGCAAAGCCCAACGCTTCGGCGTAGGCGACGTAGTTCTCGACCGGGAGAACGGGAAGGGCGAGCGGAGCGATTGCCACGCCGCTGAGCAGCAGCGGCGCCAGCGTGAGCGGCTTGAGCCAGCGCCACCTGAAGCGGACGATGAACTTCTCGATGGCGGCCGCGCCCAGGGCGAAGAGCATGGGGAACATGGGGCTAAGATACTCCGCCTTGCTGCTGCCGTTGACGACGAGGATGACGAACACCGTCAGGTAGGTGATCGGCAGAATGCGGAAGCGGCGCACGGATCCTGCGACGAGGAAATAGATCAGTCCCGGCAGCCAGAAGACCAATGTCGCCGGATTCATGTTCAGGAACTGCTCCAGCAGGAGCGACGCAGCCGAGGACGAGACGTATTTCTCTCCCGAGGCGTTGCGGATGAACTCCAGGGTCGGGAAGTGGTTCGCGACCTGCCAGATCATGTGCGGCAGGAACAGCAGGAAAGCAATGACGGCGGCGAGCCAGGGGCCCCGCTCCAGCAGTCGCCGGCGGAAGCTGGTCAACAGAAAGCCCATGAACAGGCCGGCGCCGAGCCAGAGGACGCTGATTTTGTTCAGCAGCCCGAGCCCCAATGCGATGCCGAGGAAAAGCCAATATTTCAGCGCATTATTTTCCGCGATGAGGGCGATCAAGTAGAAGGCAAGCGTCCAGAACAGGATGTCGAACGAGTTCATTGAATAATTCCCGTTCATCCCCAGCAGCTGCGGGGCACTGAGGGCCGCTGCGGCCGCCAGCACCTGCGCGAACTTCCCTCCGCCCAGCTTGCGCGCGATCAGCCCGGCCAGGAAAACCGTTGCCGCGCCGGCGAGCGCCGGCAGGAGGCGTAGGGCGAAGAGCGAGTCGCCGAGGAGATGGCGGTTAAGCCACAGCGCGGCGATGGAGAAGGGCGGCTGGTCGACGTAGCCCCAGGCCAGCTGCTTGCTGCAGGCGATATAGTAGAACTCGTCGCGGAAGATGCCGTAGCCGCCGAAGAGGGTAGTCGCCAGATGGACCAGGAATTTCACCAGCGCCAACAAGGCCAGAACGCCATTCCCCCCCGAAAAAACTCCCTTGGTCCTGATCGCTTTCCCGGCTTGCATTGATTTCTCCCTTATCAAGGTCGCCATTCCCAAGCTATGATCCGAGATTTCGCACACGACCCGCATACAGCCATTCGAGCCCTGCTTTGGGGCCTTAAAAACGGTATTTCAGCCATTTTCCCCCTGCATCCTTTTGTTTTTTCAACTTGGAGGCAGTCCTCTCCCTGAAAACGGAATTCCTTGCATGATGAATATCATTCATTCTAGCGATTTCCTCATTATTTTTGGCATTTAAATTGATTTTTGCCGTTGATTTATTGTTCCTGTCTTGGAAATATGGGAAAAGTCTTCCACATCCATTCTTTCTTCCCGAAAACCGTCAACTATCTGTCAATTTCTTCGCCTTCGGCTACTTTTTCCAGCCGCGGGCGATCAGAAACACTCCGAAGACGATCAATATCGAGGGCCAGAAGAAGTGGCGGACGTAGTGGCGCACCTCATGGTAGAAGGGGCTGAAAAAGGGCAGGTTGTCGAGCAGGAACAGGCCGCCGATCACGATCAGCAGGATGCCCAGGAACAGGGGGATGGCGTCGTTGGCACCAGAGCGCGCCGGCGCCGTCCCGGCGGCAGCGGCATAGCTGGCCGGCGGCGGAGCGGAGTCCGCCCCGGGGGCGGAGCTCGCCGCCGGGGCCGCGGAGGCCTCCAGCGGCTCGTAGGGGATGATGATCAGGGCAATGATGTAGGCCAGCACCGCCGAGCCGCCCACGAAGAAGAGGGCCACGGCGACCAGGCGGATGATGACGGGGTCGATCTCGAAGTACTCGGCGATGCCGCCGCAGACCCCGCCGAGCATCCGGTTCTTGCGGCTCCGGTACAGTCGTTTCATGTGTCCTCCTCGGGCCTTGCCCTCAGGCATTTATAACGCAGGTCCGGCCCGAAAAGTTCAAGCAGTTGACAACAAGCTAACGTGACGCGTAACGCGTGACGCGTGACACGTAACAGCATCAAATGCACTACAGCAAGTGATTTATGCCAGCAATCAAGTCATTTTTCGTATGATTTGTCCTCACAAATGCATGAAATAGCCTGGAACCGCTTTTCTACGATCTTTCATTGCGTTTTCGCGTCACGCGTTACGCGTCACGATAGGTCGTTTTTTCATCAATCCTTGTTGACAGATGCCCCAATCCATATTATTATTGAAAAGGCGAACAAAAGGCGAACAAATGATGACCAAGAAGCAAAAGCTCATCCTGGACAAGATCCGGGAATTCTGCCGCCGCAACGGCTATTTCCCCACCGTGCGCGAGATCGCAGCCCTTTCCGGCGTCTCCTCGCCGGCGACCGTGCAGGGCTATCTGCTGCGCCTGCGGCGGAGCGGCGCCCTGCGCCGGTCGGGGCGGGGCTGGGAGCTTCCCGCCGGCGGGGCGGCCCCCGGCGAGGGGAGGACGGCCGTGCCGCTGGTGGGCATGGTGCCCGCCGGCCCGGCGCTGGAGATGTTCGCCGAGCTGGGCGAGGAAGTGGTCCTGCCCGAGTGGCTGGCCGAGAAGGGGGGCGACGTCGTCGCCTTCCGCGTCCAGGGCCAGAGCATGAAGGACGCCTACATCCAGGACGGCGACCTGGTCCTGATCCGCCGCGCCGACCGCGCCGAGCCCGGGCAGATGGTGGTGGCGCGGCTGGGCGACGGCTCGATCACGCTCAAGCGCCTGAAGCGCAGCGGCGAGGGCTACGTGCTGGCGCCGGAGAACCCCGATTACGATCCCATCGCCGCCCCCTTCCGGCTGGTCGGCCGGGTGGTGGGCGTCATGCGCAAGTACCGGTGAAGCCGCCCGCGGTCCTGCACCTGGACATCGACGCCTTCTTCGCGGCGGTCGAGGAGGCGCTGGAGCCGGCGCTGCGCGGCAAGCCGCTCATCGTCGGCGGCCTGGCCCACGAGCGCGGCGTGGTCTGCACCGCCTCCTACGCGGCGCGGCGCTACGGCGTGCACTCGGGCATGGCCCTGCGCACGGCGGCGCGCAAGTGCCCGCACGCCGTGTTCCGCCGCGGCCGCTACCACCTCTACCGCCGCATCTCGGAGCGCTTCTTCGCCTGCCTGCGCCGCTTCTCGCCGCGGGTGGAGGAGATGTCGGTCGACGAGGCCTACGTCGACCTGGGCGGCAGCCGCTACCTGTGCCCCTCGGTCTACGAGCTGGCCGCCCGCGTCAAGGCCGCGGCCGAGCGCGAGACCGGGCTGCGCATATCGGCCGGCCTCGGGCGCACGCGGCTGGGCGCCAAGCTGGCCTGCGAGGCGGCCAAGCCGGGCGGCCTGCTCTGGCTCCTGGACGAGCCCGAGTTCGTCGCCGGCCTGACCCTGGACAAGGTCCCCGGCGTAGGGCCGCAGACCTTCTTCGTCCTCCAGGGGCTGGGGGTGCGCCGCGGCCGCGAGCTGCAGGCGAAGTACCCGGCGCTGTGGCGCAAGGTCTTCGCCGGGCAGTACGCCGGCGGCATGGAGCGGGAACGGCCCGAAGCGGCCCATCCCAGCCTCAGCCGCGAGACCACCTTCCCCCACGACATCCGCGACGAGGGGCTGCTGCACTCGCACCTGGCCTACCTGCTCGACCGCCTGGCCGTGCAGCTGCTGCGCGACGGGCTCTACGCCGGCCGCGTCGAGGTCAAGGCGCGCTTCAGCGACTTCTCCACCTTCACCCGGCGCGCGGCGCTGCCCTTTCCCACCTACTCCTACTTCCACCTCTGGCAGGGGGCGCTGCCGCTGCTGCGCGCGCTGCTGCGGGAGAGGGAGCTGCCGCTGCGCCTGGTCGGCGCCAAGGTCGAGGGGCTGCAGGAGGCCCGCGACCTGCTGCCGTTTTTCTCGCTGAAGGACGAGAAGATGACCGCCGCCATCGGCGCCGTCAAGGAGCGCTTCGGCTTCTCCTCCCTGCGCAACGGCCGCTCCATGTTGTTGGAGGAGATGTATCCGGTGGAAAGGGAGGGGATGGTCCTCAAGACGGCGTCATTGACCAAGTAGCAGCATCGAGACCTCTAAAGGTAAAAGGAAAAAGGTAAAAGGTAAAAGTGAAGAAGCGGATGCTTGCGCGAAAAACCCCGCTGCCGACCGACTCGGCTTTATGCGAGGCAATGATAGTCCACCGTGAGGACATTTTTCTCTTACTTTTTCCTTTTTCCTTTTACCTTTTTCCTTTTGAGTTCCTCTCATGAGCTACGTCCCGCTGAGAACCTATTCGGTCTACTCCCAGGGCGATGGGGTGGTTGATC
>JAEAMF010001355.1_pt1 | contig 18424 bp, 17 predicted proteins | sample 8958721 | NCBI WGS metagenome assembly JAEAMF01 (sample SAMN16933255, study PRJNA681124) | bioreactor sludge metagenome | isolation source: anaerobic bioreactor treating anionic surfactant - SDBS | place: India: Bengaluru | collected 2019-02-28
GGTTGCATGTTACAGGTTTTAATGTACCCCACCCCTGCACCCCTCCCCTGCTCGCAGGGGAGGGGACGGGGAGGGGTAAAAGGGTTAATTCCCCGGTGCTTGCGCCGGAATTAGGGTCCAGGGCTTGCCCTGGGGTTCATACCAGTGATTTAATAATGAAACCTGAAACTTGAAACCTTCTCCCGCCATTTTGTCAGCCCCCACCGCATGGCATATCCTTTGCTGAATTTGACTCTCAAAAAATTAAAACCCACCGATATGGAAAAAGGAACGATACAGGTCAAAACTGAAAACATCTTTCCCATTATTAAGAAATTCCTCTACTCTGACCATGAAATCTTTCTCAGAGAGCTGATATCCAATGCGGTAGATGCTACGCAAAAGCTGAAGACACTGGTTTCCCTTGGTAAATACAAAGAAGAGCTGGGCGATACCACCATCGTGGTGGAAATGGATCAAAAAGCCAGGACGATTACCGTTAAAGACCGGGGCATTGGCATGACCGCCGACGAAGTGGACAGGTATATCAACCAGATCGCGTTCTCCAGTGCTGAAGAATTTCTGAAAAAGTTCAAAGGCAAAAGCGAGGATGAAGCCCGATCGCTGATCGGTCATTTCGGACTTGGATTCTATTCCACCTTTATGGTTTCCGACAAGGTGGAGATCCTCACCAAAACCTATAAAAAAGGGGCAGGAAGCAGAGCCGTGAGATGGGAATGCGACGGATCCCCTGAATACACCATTGATTTTACCGACAAGGAAGACCGGGGAACCATCGTCACACTCCATATCGCAAAAGATTCGGATGAATTCCTCAATGAATACCGGATCCTTGATCTGCTGAAAAAATACTGCAAGTTCCTGCCGGTGCCGATCATCTTCGGAACTGAAAAGACCTACGAACCCGTTGAGGGTGAAAAAGATGAGCATGGTCACGAGAAAACAAAAGAGGTCGAGAAACCACGCATCATCAATAACACGAACCCGGCATGGCGCCGCAAGCCTTCTGAGCTTAAGGAGGAGGACTATCGGGTATTTTACCGCGAACTCTACCCGGCAACCTTTGATGAACCTCTTTTCAACATCCACCTGAATGTGGATTATCCTTTTAACCTGACCGGAATTCTTTACTTTCCAAAAATAACGAACTATTTGGATGTCAGAAAGGATAAGATCCAGCTCTACTGCAACCAGGTCTATGTGACCGACTCGGTGGAAGGGATCGTACCAGATTTTCTTGCGCTGCTTCATGGCGTAATCGACTCACCCGATATCCCCCTGAACGTTTCAAGAAGCTACCTTCAAAGTGATGCAAGCGTGAAGAAGATATCCAGCCATATCACCAAAAAAGTATCGGACCGGCTGGAAGAAATCTTTAAAAACAACCGGGAAGATTTTGAGAAAAAATGGGAGGACATCAAGCTTTTCATTGAGTATGGAATGATATCCGATGAAAAATTCTATGAACGGGCCCGTACGTTCACCCTGCTTAAAAACACCGAGGGCAGATACTTCACTCTGGATGATTATGCGGCACATATCAAAGATACCCAGACAGATAAGGATAAAAAACTCATTTACCTTTATGCTTCCAATGTCAGTGAGCAACATGGTTATATTGGAAACGCTAAGGAAAGAGGTTTTGATGTGCTGGTCATGGATGGACCGCTGGATCCCCACTTCATCAACGCGCTGGAGATGAAGCTGGAGAACAGCCACTTTACGAGGGTTGATGCAGATGTGATCGATAAGTTGATAAAAAAAGAGGAGGAGATGCCTTCCAAACTAAGCGATAACGAAAAAGAAACCCTCAAGACCATCTTTGAAAAAACCCTGGATAAGGATAAATTCATGGTCATCCTGGAAAGCCTGAGTGAAAAGGATCCGCCCGTCAGCATCACCCAGCCTGAGTTCATGCGAAGAATGAAAGACATGTCGAAACTTGGCGGCGGAATGCCTTTTATGAAAGATATGCCGGAACATTATAACTTTGTGATCAATACAAACCATCCTGTGATAACCAAACTGATGAACACAAACGAGAATGAGGAGAAGGACAGGATGACCAAACAGCTGAAAGATCTTGCACTTCTTTCACAACAAATGCTGACAGGTGAAGATTTAACTAATTTTGTAAAAAGAAGCGTGGAGATTTTGTTGTAAGTAGTCAGCAGTCAGCGGTCTAACAATTTGACAATTTGACAATTTGACATTTTTAAGAATTTAAACCTTACTTCCATGACAAACAAGTACACAAAATGGGTCGTCATCGTAGTGATCATTCTGGTGGCCATTATGCTGATTTCCTGGGGAACAAGGATCTACAACAGCCTGGTTACCCTTGAAGAAAAAGTATCGGCGCAGTGGGCCCAGGTGGAGAACGTCTATCAGCGCAGGGCCGACCTGATCCCCAACCTGGTGGCTACGGTAAAGGGATATGCCGAACATGAGCAGGAGACCTTTACCCGGGTCATTGAAGCCAGGGCAAAAGCCTCATCCATCACCGTGGATCCGAAAAACCTTACCCCTGAAACGCTCCAGCAGTTTGAGCAGGCCCAGGGCGAACTCAGTTCAGCTCTTTCCCGGCTGCTGGTCACCGTGGAACAGTATCCTGATCTGAAAGCAAATCAGAACTTTCTTGAGCTTCAGGCACAGCTGGAAGGCACAGAGAACAGGATCACGGTCGAACGGCAAAAATTCAACGATACCGCACGGGAGTACAACACCAGCGTTCGCAGCTTCCCGCGCAACCTGTTTGCCGCCCTGTTCGGTTTTGAAAGAAAACCCTATTTTGAATCAAAGCCCGGAGCCGACGAAGCTCCTAAAGTGGAATTCTGATCATGAAGCTGAATGCATCTTCTTTCTTCTCTCCGATTGAAAAAGAAGATATCACAATGGCTATCCGGCAGGCAGAACTGGATACCTCCGGAGAGATCAGGGTACACGTGGAAACCTCCTGCACGGGCGATGTCATGGATCGTGCCTCGCGGTTGTTTGAGAAGCTGAACATGCACAAAACCAAGCTCCGCAACGGCGTACTGATCTATCTGGCCGTACGGAACCGGAAATTTGCCATCATCGGCGATATGGGGATCAACAGCGTTGTGCCGGATCACTTCTGGGAAAACGTGGAATCTGAAATGCTCAATTATTTCCGGGAGAACCATTTTACCGACGGCCTGATGAAAGCCATCGAGATGGCCGGATCTCAGCTGAAGAAGCATTTTCCTTATGTCACCAACGACATCAATGAACTGCCGGACGATATTTCCTTCAGCGACGAATAACCCAGGGAGTCACGATGAAATCAACTGTCCATTTTAAACCATTTGCTACCCTTCTCCTCCTTTTGCTGATCTTAAGTCAGATAAGCGGTGCCGCACAGACGATCCCTCCAAAGCCCTATCCACCGCATCTGGTGAATGATCTGGCCAACCTCCTTACACCGCAGCAGGTTGATCAGTTGGAAAACAAGCTGGTCCGTTTCAATGATACCACTTCAACCCAGATAGCGATCGTGATTGTCAATTCATTCGGGGGTTATGATAAAGCGAGCTTTGCGTATGAAATCGGTGAACAATGGGGCGTGGGGCAGCAGGGATTCAACAACGGGATCGTTGTCCTGCTAAAACCGAAGACAGCCGACGAATCCGGAGAGGTATTCATCGCGACGGGATATGGGCTGGAAGGGGCCATACCCGACGCGGTCGCCAAAAGGATCATCGAGAACGAGATGAAGCCCCTGTTCATGAAGGACGACTATTTCACAGGCCTCGATCAAGGCACCAATACCCTGATCGCCCTGGCTTCCGGTGAATATACGGCCAACCAGCAAGGCACAGACACTCCGGCATGGGCCTTCCTTATCCTTTTGATCATTTTCATCCTGATCATGTTGTTCTTCAGAAGCAAGGGAAACAGGTACTACTCCGCCGGAAAGAAAAGCATTCCATGGTGGACCACCCTGTGGATACTGAACAGCATGGGGAAGAGGAGCAGTGGCAGCTGGGGTGACTTTAAAGGAGGTCGTGGAGGTTTCGGAGGCGGTTTCGGAGGCGGAGGTGGCTTCGGAGGTGGGGGCGGTTTTGGTGGCTTCGGCGGCGGAAGCTTTGGCGGTGGCGGCGCGGGAGGCTCCTGGTAAAGGGAGGCAGAGGCAGGAGGCAGGAAGCAGGAGGCAGGAAGCTGGAGGCAGGAGGATTATGAAAAAAATTTTCGGATTTTTCTTTTCCATCCAGTTTGCAATGGCCGTAATGCTGGTCGTTGCTTTTTCTATCGCTATTGCCACATTCATCGAAAATGATTATGGAACGGATTCAGCCAGAGCCTTTGTCTACAGTGCAACCTGGTTCGAGATCCTGCTGGCGGTGGCCGGGATCAGCATGCTGGGCAATATCCTTCGGGATAAGCTAATCCAACGGAAAAAATACCCTACCCTGATCTTTCACTCTGGTTTCACCGTCATCCTGATGGGTGCTGCCATCACCCGGTTCACGGGGTATGAAGGAACCATGCACATCAGGGAAAATGAAAAATCCAACGTGATCATTCTGGACCAAACCAACCAGCAGATCATCATCCCATTCTCGCTGGAACTCCGTGATTTTCAGCTGGAACGGTATCCCGGTTCCATGAGTCCATCCTCCTTTGCAAGTGAGGTCACCCTGGTGGATGAACGCCACGGCATAAATGAACCACGGCGGATTTTCATGAACAACGTGCTGAGCTACGGTGGATACCGCTTCTACCAGTCGTCGTACGACGCGGATGAACTTGGTACGGTATTATCGGTCAACCACGATTTCTGGGGAACATTCGTAACGTATACAGGTTATTTTCTTCTGGCTGCCGGACTGATTATGAACCTCTTCCGCCGAAAAAGCCGTTTCCGGTTCCTGATCAGCGAGTTGAAACGGACCAGCCAGGAAAGAAATAATGCACCCCTGCTGATCATCGGTTTTCTTTTTATTATCCTGCAGGCGGCCGGACAATCATCTCCCCCGGTCCAAAATCCGTCGAATGAGCTGAAAACAATTGATAAAAACCATGCCAGGCGGTTTGGAGAGCTCATGGTTCAGGACAACGGAGGCCGGATCAAGCCTATCAATACCCTGTCGTCGGAGCTCCTACGGAAGGTATACAGAAAAGACAGATTCATGGGATTGAATTCCGACCAGGTTTTGCTGGGTATGATCGCTGATCCCGTGGCGTGGCAAAAAATACCCATGATCAGGCTTTCCGACGAATCGTTGAAGAAGGTCATCGGAACCAGGGGAAATTATGCTTCCTACGAAGACTTCATCAACCTGGATAACGGGATCTACAAGATAGGCCCGTATGTGGAGGAAGCATACAGTAAAAAACCGGCTCAACGCAGTGCCTTTGATAAGGATGTCATCAAGGTGGATGAGAGGATGAATATCTGTTACCTGATATACTCGGGCGCTGTCCTGAGGATCTTTCCCATACCCGAGGATTACACCCATACCTGGCATTCTCCGGCACAGGAATCGGGGCAGCCACCCGACAGCGCCAACGCCGAATTTATGTACAATATCCTCTCCATTTACCTCGGGGCGGTGAAGGATGCAACTGAAAACGGAACCTGGGATCTGGCCGGCAAGTCGGTCAACATGATCAGGATCTACCAGGAAAGGTACGGAAAAGAAGTATATCCCTCCGACTTAAAAAGGAAGGCGGAGATCACCTATAACCGGATGAATCTATTCAAACGGTTGTTTCCGGCCTATGGATTGGTCGGTTTCCTTTTCCTGTTTCTGCTCATAGCAGAGATCGTGTCAGGAAAACAAACCGCAAAATGGATGAAGCGGACATTCATCGTCCTGATCAGTGTGCTTTTCATCCTGCACACAGCCGGGCTTGCCGTCCGCTGGTACATATCCGGACACGCTCCCTGGAGCAACGGGTACGAAACGATGATTTACATCGCCTGGGCGATCGTTCTATCGGGCTTGATCTTTTCCAGGCGATCCCTCATCGCCCTGGCAATCACCACCGTACTGGCTTCCCTGGCACTGATGGTGAGCAATATGGCCTGGTTGGATCCCCAGATCACGAATCTTGTACCGGTATTGAAATCGTTCTGGCTGATCATCCATGTGGCTGTGATCACTGCCAGCTACAGTTTTCTGGCCATCGGCGCCCTGCTGGGATTTCTGGTACTGGTGCTGATCATTTTCAGGACAGACCGGAACCGGTTAAAACTGACGCTGAGACTGGCTGAGCTGACCCTCATCAACGAGATCAACCTTACGATCGGGTTGGTCCTGCTCACCATGGGCACTTTCCTGGGGGCTGTCTGGGCCAACGAATCCTGGGGACGGTACTGGGGCTGGGATCCCAAGGAGACCTGGGCACTAATCACCGTGCTGATATATGCTTTTATCACGCACATGCGGATGATCCCCGGCCTGCGGGGCATCTTTGCCTTTAACTTCGCCGCGCTGATTGGATTCAGTTCGGTACTGATGACCTATTTTGGGGTCAATTATTACCTTTCGGGGATGCATTCCTATGCGGGCGGGGATCCGGTACCCATACCCATGTTTGTTTATTACACCCTGGCTGCTGTGGCCGTAGTATCCTTTTTTGCATGGTGGAAGGAGCGAAAAACCACGACGCCTGTCACCTCCCGGCAAGACGTATAATCTTTTATTTCATTTGCCTGTACAGCGCCGTCATGCGACAAGCGGGTGACGGTTCACACCCTGCGGCACAGTTTCGCAACGCATTTACTGGAAAGGGGAACGGATCTACGGTATATACAGGCGTTGTTGGGTCATCAGAATCCCAAGACAACGGAGATTTACACGCATATTACTGCACAAAAAAGACATGCAAGCAAGATAGATTTATTGATTAATTCTTTGAATTTCGTTCAAGAGTAAGTAATTTTAACGTCTGAGAATTACGGATTTATGTTCATGTATTCACGAAACGAGATTGATTATGAAAGGTTGGGAGGATTTGTTGTACGATCATTCAGGGAAGGTTGGGGGCCCTTGTCATGGTTTGTTAAGCCACCCATTTTGGCTGTATAACACAACCCCTTCCTCTGCCCAGATATGACATAACACCACCAAAAGTGTTACAGATACGTTATGGCGTATTAATTTACTAGGATGGTAATTCATAACTTCAAAATACTCTTGGTTTTTTGTTTAATGGTTACAGCTTGTGTTTCACATTATCAGATAAAAATGGGTACATATAAATCAGTCCCTTTCGGAAAATTTGAGATGAAATATAAATATTTCTTTTCTGGAGTAATCGGATTTCATTGTGGGAGTAAATTAATTATTAGCAGTGACTCTTCATTTATTTATGAAAGGTATCCTTTTATATCATCCGGAACTTGGCACTGTAACCAGGATTCATTAACATTAGTTTTCAATGAATACAAGTGGATGAATGATAGCTTAAAAATAAAGTTCTCTCATGATAAAATGCCTGTTTTTCATGATGAACCAAGAAACTATCAAGTAAGGGAAAATTATTTGATTAGGTATATTCCTACAAATAATAATAAAAAAATTGTTGAAAAATTAGAATTTAACACGCCATAACAAAAGGCTAAACGCAATGCGGGTGTGTAATACAGCCGCAACAGTAGATCTTCGCGCAGACTTCTCTGTCTGTCGTCAGGAAAGTCGCTCGAAGCCCCGCACTGCGCTTAGCCATGACCGTAAGCATTCATTGTAAAGAAAAAACTTGTTTTGATCTAAAATAAAGTAAAATGAAAAACAAAACAACACTTCATTTTTTAGTGTTAGGGTTATTGCTTGGTGTTCCTGCACTAACTCATGGACAGGTTAAAGATATCGATGGCAACTGCTATAAAACGGTAAAAATTGGAAAACAAGAATGGTTGGCCGAGAATTTAAATGTAAGTCACTTCAGAAATGGAGACCTTATACCAGAAGCAAAAACAAAAAAAGAGTGGGAAAATGCCGGAGAGGAAGGTAAACCTGTTTGGTGTTATTACAACAATGCCCTAAAAAACGGACAAAAATATAGTAAACTATACAATTATTATGTAGTTAATGACCCTAGGGGTTTGGCACCAGCAGGCTGGCATGTGCCTAGTGATGCGGAATGGACACAACTAACAGACTACTTGGGAGGCGAAGATGTAGCCGGTTCCAAGATGAGAAGTAAAAATGGCCGGTTAAAAAATGGTAACGGGAAGGACATAATTGGTTTTTCTGGACTTCCTAGCGGTGATCGTGATCACTATGGTGAATTCTACGACATTGGTTCTCATAGTTACTGGTGGAGTACAAGTCTATGGGAAAATCGCATCGTTTGGGGCCGTGGCCTAAAATATGACATTGATAAAATTGCTAGGGTTGGATTCGATATTGATGGAGGACGGTCTGTACGGTGCATCAAAGATTAGCATATTTACCTTTCCTCTTTATATATTGTTACGTTATTATTAAATTAAATTTTGCAAATGAAAAATTAACACAACGAATGCTAACGAGCTTGCAACCGCAACAAAATCAGCCTTAACAGTGCTCAGCAAAGGCTGGTCGTTGCTGCGGCTGCAAGCAGCACGTTAGCGTTCATGCAAAAGAAATCTGGAGGAAGCCAAAAATCCTTTCATAAGAGTAGGCAAAACTAAATTCAATGTCCAATGAAAATAATAATTTCTTTAATTTTTTCAATAGTAATAGCTTCAACCGGATATTGTCAAATAGCCGAGAAGTATGTAGATCTTGGATTAGCAAAAGCAGATCGTCAAGACTATTATGGAGCAATTGACGAATATACTAAAGCCATAAAGATTAACCCCAAATATGTAGCTGCTTTTAATAATCGAGGAAATGCAAAACATGCCATCCATGACTATTCTGGAGCAATTGCCGACTTTACTGAGGCCATAAAAATTGATCCAGAAACTGCAGAGCCATATTACAATAGAGGAAAAGCAAAGAGAGACATCAAAGACTATGGGGGAGCAATTGCCGACTTAAATGATGCATTAAGGATTAATCCTAAGTTAGCAGATGCGTATATCGTTAGAGGAGTAATAATGAGTGAACTCCAAAATCATATGGAAGCAATTAGCGACTTAACTGAGGCTATAAAAATTAATCCAAAAAATGCAGAGGCATTTTACAACAGAGGAATGGTCAAGGATGAAATTAAAGACTATTTAGGTGCTATTACCGACTTTTCGCAGGCCATCGAAATAAACCCAAAATTTGAACTAGCTTTTACTGACAGAGGAAATGCAAAATATGCTTTACATGATAATTCAGGGGCAATTGCCGATTTTACTGAGGGCATAAAGATTAACCCAACCAACCTAACAGCATTTAACAACCGAGGTAATGTCAAATTTGATGTTCAAGATTACAAGGGTGCAATTGCTGACTATACCGAGGCCATTAGGATTGACCAAAATAATGCCTCGGCTTACTTTAATAGAGGAAATGCAAAATATGCCCTTCATGATTACTATGGGGCTATTACGGATTTAAATGAGGCTTTAAATATTAATTCTAAATTTTCAGAGGCATACTATGGTAGGGGATTGGCGAAGAGTTACCTCCAAGATTACACTGGAGCGATTACTGACTACAACCATGCGATAGAGATTAATCAACAATTTGCAGAGGCTTATTACATGCGAGGACTAATTAAATTTGAATTAAATCAAAATGAAAGTGGTTGTTTAGATTTAAAAGAATCTAAAGAATTAGGATTTGATGCCGACGAGGCGATAAAGGAATACTGCGATAAGTAAACCTAATGCTTGAAGCATTGCATTAGCCTATGATAAATAATTGTAATTAAATCTTTCAATTTGTGTTAACGATAATGCACGAACGCTAACATGCCGCTAAATCGCAACAAAACCTTCGTCTGTGGTACTTTTTAGAGGTTCTTCCGTTGCTGCGTTTAGCGGCCAAGCGTTATGCGCCATAATAATTAATATTTTATCTAAATCTTCAAATATGAAAACATTTATTTTAATCCTCATTGTAATTGTTGGTATTTCATTTCAGTCTAATGCCCAGTGGGAAAGAACAAAAGGTCCAATTGGAGGAAATATCCAGAAAATTCTTGAAATGGATGAAATTTTATTTGCTTCATCAGATAAAAATATTTACATATCCAGAAACTACGGACAAACCTGGGAATTATCTAATTTAAAATTAGGTTATACTGATGAAGTTATTACTGAATTAATTACAGCATTTAATATAATTGATAGAATCTTATTTGTAGGAACCAATCAAGGAAACATTTTTATATCTACGGATATGGGTTTGTCTGGCCATCACTAGAAACAGATTTTAAAATAAGTGAAAGAAATGGAGTTGAATATATAGTCAAAAGTGGCCAAAACCTTATCGTAAGTTTAAATGGATCAAAAGTATTTTATTCAAATAATTTCGGAAAGAAATGGACTCTTGCTGATATTCAAACAAATAGAATTGGTGCAGTGCATTTATTGAAGTTCAATAAAAAAGTATTTGCAGCTGCCCTTGGTGGTGACGGGCTTTTTTACTCGGTAAATAATGGTTCTACCTGGAATAGAATAGGATCAGGATTACCTTTTCCAGATCCAAATATATATGGAATTTATTCTGTAGGAAATGATATTATTTTAAAAACTGATATTGATATTTATATTTCTAAAGATGAAGGCTATCATTGGGAAAAATATCTTGATAAAAATAAAATTAATAATAAATTTTACATGTCTGATATCGATCATATTGATAGTACTATTTTAGTTGCTACATCAAGCAATGGAATTTTTATTTCAACGGATGGAGGAAATTCTTGTTATGAATCAAATAATGGATTGCCAACTCATTATGTAAGAGATATTCTTGTTTGTAAAAATACTATTTATATTGGATCTGAAGCAGGTGTTTATTTATCAAAGGATATGGGGAAAACATGGGTGGAATCAAATTCTGGTATAGCTTCTTCACAAGTAATTGCATTATTTAATAATGAAAAAAGGATTTTTGCCGGCACTAGGTATCATGGATTGCAATATACAGATGATAAGGGTATTACTTGGCATAAATCAAAAATAGCCTATATAGAAAATAATTATTGTGGTTCTTTTATATCAAAAGGTAACTACATATTTTATGGAACAAAAAGAGGTATATACAGATCTGAGGATAATGGTGAAAATTGGTCACTAATTGGACTTGATTCTTTTAGCATTAATCAGCTATTAATTGATGGAGCAAACATTATTGCTTGTACTTTCAATGGTCTTTATATCTCTGATAATGATGGGTTAACGTGGATTGAATCGAATTCAGGACTAACAGATAAACATATTGAATGCGTTGCAAGATATGATAATATCTTACTTCTAGGTTCTGCACAAAAAGGACTTTTTATTTCTAATGATCAGGGAAAAAATTGGCTCCAAAAAAATGATGGATTAATAATTAATGATTTTGGAGTAAATAATATAATCGTTTTGGGATCAGAAATTTTTTTAAAAACATTTAAAGGGGGCGTTTATAGGACAAGAAATTTGAATGGCACTTGGAACTCATTAAATGAAGGGTTGCCCGAATTTAAATCATTAAGAGAATTCAATATAATTCATAATATTTTATTCTTGACTACTGCATATGGCGTATATTATTTAATTCCATCTCAGAAATCTTGGAAATCGTTTAATGAGGGTTTAATTGATGATGTATCTGAAATAATACATTTCCAAGATTACTTATTTTCATCAACTCCCTTTTCGGGTATCTGGAAACGAAACATTAAAGATCTAAATTTTTAAAAGATTATAAAATTTTTAAGTAAGGACTTGAATTTCTATACGGCGCATAACATGCCGCTAAAACCAATGCTACCACACTTGTGATCGCGTGGTCGTTCCTAATAGCCATGCACTGGTTTTAGCGGCGGGGCGTTATAAGCCATGCAAATTATGAAGAAAACTATGAAACCGACTTTAACTATTTTAAGCTTATTCATTTCAATTCTAGCTTTCTCACAAACAGGAGAAAAGAATTTTATTGATCAAAATTATATTGAAGTCACCGGTACAGCTGAAATGGAGATAGTTCCAGATCAAATTTATCTGAATATAATTCTGAATGAAAGTGATATAAAAGGTAAAATCACCCTTGATAATCTTGAGAAATCAATGATTAAGGGATTAGATACCTTGGGAATTGATTTAAATAAAGATTTAGCAATCATCGACCTGACAAGTAACTTTAAATATTATTTTATTAAGGAAAATAAAATATACCAATCAAAAGAATATGAACTTAAAGTCATAGACGCTATAACTGCTGGAGAAGTGATCCAAGAATTAGCTGAACTTGGCATTTCGAATGTATCTATTTCCAGAGTTGATCACTCAAATATCAAGGAATTCCAGCAACAAGTTAAATTAAATGCCATTAAAATTGCTAAAGAAAAGGCGAATGAATTAGTAATGGCTATCGATCAATCCTTGGGTAGGGCTTTATATATTCAAGAATTAGATAATTTGCAGATAATAAATAGATTATCGGGGAAAGTTGCAGGAGTATCAGCTAATATGATTGTTCGAAGTGCAGATGGGGTTGAATCAAGTCTACCGACAATAGAATTTGAAAAAATCAAACTTCAGTACTCTGTTCTTGCAAGGTTTGAAATAAAATAAATATTTGCCCGGCTTATAACGAACGCGCATCGCCCAGCCCGGGATTATTTAACAAGTTGCTCCATGTGGGCGGGTGCTCTTCGAAATACTAACTTGAATATGAACACATTGAGTGCCGCACCCGCCCGTATGGAGCAATCATACCCCGGGCCAGGGCGCTGCGCACAACGTTAGCGTTCATGCAAAGAAAATAATGCTTTTGACCGAAAATCCTTACAGATTAAGTAAAATAAAACATTATGAAAAAATATATTTTGATTACAATGATTGCTTTATTCCTATTACCATGTGTAACAGAAATTCATGCTCAAACTTACAAATCTCAAGCTGAAAAGTTAATCAACGTATTGAAAGCAGAAGATTGTACTAACGCCATACTATTAGCACCTTCCGTTGACTCTATTGATTATACGGAAAACGATGGTAGCAGTCTGTTGATGTACAGCTCATTTTTCAATTGTACAGATGTTGTAAAAATGCTGCTTGATAAAGGGGCAAAGGTAGATTTACTGACATCTGATGGAATAACCGCCTTGATGTTTGCTTCACAAGCAGGGCATACGGAAGTGGTCAAACTTCTATTAGATGGAGGAGCAAAGGTTGATTTACATAGTCATGATGGAACTACCGCCTTGATGTTTGCTTCACTAAACGGACATACGGACGTGGTAAAACTTTTATTGGATAAAGGGGCAATGGTAGATTTGCAATCATCTAAATATGGAGCTACCGCCTTGTTCTTTGCTTCAGAAAACGGACATACAGAAGTGGTAAAGCTTCTATTGGATAAAGGGGCAAATGTTGATTTACAGATAGATGATGAATCTACCGCCCTGATTATGGCATCACTAAACGGACATACAGAAGTGGTAAAACTTTTAATGGATAAAGGGGCAAAGATAGATTTACAGAGATATGATGGAACTACCGCCTTGATTACGGCTACAGTTAACGAACAAACTGAAGTGGTAAAGCTTCTAATGAATAAAGGGGCAAATCTGGATGTACAGAATCTTGATGGAACTACCGCCTTGATGTTTGCTTCACAAGCAGGGCATACGGATGTGGTCAGACTTCTATTAGATGGAGGAGCAAAGGTAGATTTACTGACATCTGATGGAATAACCGCCTTGATGTATGCTTCACAAGAGGGATATGCAGAAGTGGTAAAGCTTCTATTGGATAAAGGGGCAAAGGTAGATTTGCAATCATCTAAAAATGAAGTTACCGCCTTGATTATGGCTTCACAAAACGGACATACAGAAGTGGTAAAACTTTTAATGGATAGAGGGGCAAAGGTAGATTTACTGACATCTGATGGAATGACCGCCTTAATAAGTTCTTCACATGCAGGGCATACTGAAGTGGTCAAACTTCTATTAGATGGAGGAGCAAAGGTTGATTTACATAGTCATGATGGAACTACCGCCTTGATGTTTGCTTCACTAAACGGACATACGGACGTGGTAAAACTTTTATTGGATAAAGGGGCAATGGTAGATTTATTAAACTCTTCTGGAGCTACCGCCTTAATTATGGCTACAGTTAACGAACAAACTGAAGTGGTAAAGCTTCTAATGAATAAAGGGGCAAATCTGGATGTACAGAATCTTGATGGAACTACCGCCTTGATGTTTGCTTCACAAGCAGGGCATACGGAAGTGGTCAAACTTTTATTGGATAAAGGGGCAAAGGTAGATTTGCAGAGATATGATGGAGCTACCGCCTTGATGTTTGCTTCACAAGCAGGGCATACGGAAGTGGTCAAACTTTTATTGGATAAAGGGGCAAAGGTAGATTTGCAGAGATATGATGGAGCTACCGCCTTAATTATGGCTACAGTTAACGAACAAACTGAAGTGGTAAAGCTTCTAATGAATAAAGGGGCAAATCCAGATTTAAAAGATAATAGTGGCAAAACAGCTTTGGATTATGCAGCAAATTCAGTAATAAAAAATTTGCTAACTAGTTATATGAATAAAAAATAATGCACGAAACGCTAACAAAGTGTAGCATTAATAAGGGTTTCAGCGGTAAATCGCGAATTAAACCCCGCTCAAACTTTAGTGTTGGCGGCCAGGTTTGTCGCCCGCAATCCCTTACTACTGCTACACTCGACCGTTAGCGGGCATTAAAAAACACAGCATGAGAAAGGTTTCATTGATTTTCATTATTTTTTTATTCCACTTGATATTAAATGCTCAGGTGCTCATGCCTTTGGATACTTTATATAGTCAATTTGAAAGAGTTAAAGAAATTTGTGATAAAGATGATGGGAAGCTTTGGGGTATAAATTTATATGGGCCCATACTCGTTATTGATAAAAAATCAAAAATGATTGTGGCTAATCAGCCGGATTTAGAAGGCCAATTAAAGCAACAAGGAAAGGTTTACGTTGGGAATTATCCTAAAAACAACATTGTTGCATGTACCTCCACGAAATTTGCAGGTAAATCATGGGTAATGGTATCCTATCCTTTTGACGAAAAAGATACATTTGATTTATATCGTACTTACATTCACGAGTCGTTTCATCGAATACAGGGAGATTTGGGATTCCATTGTGATGGTTATAATAATGGTCACATGGATAAAATGGAAGCCCGAATATATCTTAATTTAGAATGGCAAGCTTTGTTGAAAGCTGCAAACACATCTGGAATAGACCGAAATAGGGCAATAAAGGATGCACTGTTATTCAGGCAATACAGACGGCAACTTTTTCCAGGTGCAGATTCAATGGAAAGTAGATTTGAATTGCACGAAGGATTAGCTGACTATACAGCATTTAAGTTATGTTGTAATTCAGAATCGGAGTCAAAAGAAAAAATACTTCAGCGTAAATCTAAATTTCTAGATAATGAAGGTTCTTGCGTTAGAACGTTTGGCTATTTTTCAGGACTTTTGTACGGATACTTATTAGATGAGACTGATATTTCATGGCAAAAAAAACTTAAATGCGGAGACGATTTAGGGTTATTGTTGCAACATTTATCAAATATTGACATATCTACTGATACTGTTCATTGGTTAAATCAATCAAAAGCCCGTTATTCTTATGAGAAAATATACAATCAGGAAATGGAGATAAATAACAAGAAAGAAAAGATATTATCGGACTATAAAATTAGATTTACGAAAAATCCAGTATTGATAATTGATTTGGTAAAGCCAACTTATGGCATTTATATGAGTCCTCGTCCTTTAGATACCCTTGGAACTGTTTATCCTATAATTGATATATCAGATAAATGGGGATTTTTAAAAGTAACTGATAAAGGGTGCTTAATTGCATCAAAAAGAGCAATTATCACAGCTGATAAAATTAATATAAAAGAACAAACTATATCAGGAGATGGTTGGATTTTGGAACTTAATACCAACTGGACTATCGTAAAACAAAATGACAACTACATGATTAAAGAAAAAATTAACGCCCGCTAACACGGCATATAAGTAATGGCGGGGTTTTTGGGTTGCCAAGCACAGTATTTCTATTGTATTTTCTACCTCGGTTGACAATAAGCCGCTTCGAACACCGCCAATACTCATATGCCAAACGTTGGGCAAAATTTTAAGAGAACAATGCGAAAACTAACAGCTATATTGATTTTTTTGATTTTTGGAACTGTAACATTTGGACAAATAAATTTTTTACCGAATGACATTTCAAAAGCTAAGAAACTCCTACCCGATAAGATTAAAACTATTAGACAATACAAGGGAGATTTCTTACTCAATGTACGAGAATATGACACATTAAAGAATTTGACCTTTAGTCATTATAAGCAATATGTTCGTGAGAATTGGAATGGAAAATACATAACAATGATAACTGGAAATCTTTATGACGAATCTGGCATAAAAATAAAATCTTATCATTTACACTCAAATGCAGGATTGTCGATTTGGTATTACGAATATGACAGTCATGGCAATAATACTGAACTATTAATGAGAAATAATGATTACGAAGATCATGATAGTTTGATAAATACAAATCCATATCGTTACATCGAAGAAATTACAAACATTAATGAACTTGTATCTCATCTAAAGATTAAGGAGATTGAACAGGTAGCTCAAAAGTATTTACAAAGGAAACGTACTTATGATTCTCTTGGGAATATGCTGACCGAGTTATCATTTGAAGAAAATGGTGATACATCAGGATACCAACGATATGAATACGATGAAAACAACAATAACATTTACTTTTATTATGAATGGTCAAAAGAAGATCATTGGGAATATTATTATGAATATGAAAAGGAATTCTCAATTTTTGAGGAGGAAGTAGAAGCTGAATCAAAACCAACAAACTTACTGCAAAGTGTTCGTGTTGATTTTGATTGGAGGGAAAACAGAAAAAGAATATCTGATATTACCTTTTACAAATATGACAGGAATGATAGACTTATTGAAAAATTTAATTATGACAAAGGAGTATTTCAGGATAAATATGTCTATGAATACAATGAATTAGGTCAAGTAACAAAGCGAACTTCTTACGTTTATGACCTTACTCAGATTGCAATCATTGAAATATATTCATACAACAAAGAAGGAGATGTCATTAAAAAGACTGATGAAGACTTTCGTTCAGGAGAGAAAACAGAAAGTGAATATCGCTATGTATATGAATACTATAAATAAAAACTTTGCCCAACACACAATATAGCCAATAAGGGTTTTAATGGTATTCGAAGGGTTGTAGCCCGCTTCAACTTTTCGTGTAACCTGATAGGATATCGCCCGCAATCCCTTACTGGCCATATTGTCAACGTTAGGCCGCATCATAGGAGAAGATTTCAAGTGTAACATGGGGTAGACGGTTACGTCCACGTGCCCCCATGAAGTAATAAACGAGAGAAGGGCATTGAAATGAAGAATATCGCAATAACAGTTTCGCTCGCACTCCTGCTATTCACGCTGGGCGCCTGCGTTGGGAACGGATCCTGGGACAGGAAACCCTCTTCGGACCTGGAGCGGTTTCCCCTCAATCATCAGCAGGTCCTCAAACATCTGAGGACTGCCAATGAGACCGGCAAGGAAGGGCTGGAATCTGGTCACCCGCCCTTTGGCGCAGTGCTTGTGGCACCGGATGGCGAAACGGTGCTGATGAAACAGGGAAACGTGAGTTTAATGGACCATGCCGAAACAGTGATCGCTCGACAGGCATTTGTTAAGTACGACCCCGACTACTTATGGAAATGTACTCTTCTGACGACGGTCGAACCATGCGCCATGTGCTCCGGAAACATCTATTGGGCCAACATCGGAAACGTAGTCTATGGCGTTGAGGAAATCACAGTGAGGGAACTGACCAGCGCCGACAAGAGGAACCCCACGATGAACTTGCCGTCTCGCACAGTCTTCGCGGCAGGGCAGAAACCCATCAGGGTATTGGGCCCCGTTCCGGAACTTAAAGACGAACTGCTCGCGCCCCACAGGGTATACTGGAAATGAAGCAGTCCCATAGCAAACTCCCCAGCTTATACCGCTCCTGGAGCAGTGTCTCCCGGGAAAAAAGGCGGAAGGGGGACTAGGGGGACACGCTCTTGAAATTTGACGAAAGGGGGATCATTGCCATCCAGTACGCACCCCCTTGCCCAGGGCGCGGCCTAACCAGGCGCTAAAGCTGACCAGATGAGCGTATGGACGTTAAGCATGGCGTGTGGTGGATTTAGATTATTTTAATTAGTTGATCCTTAATAATTATTAACATATTGATTGTTAATAAATTAT
>JAEAMF010001359.1_pt1 | contig 18403 bp, 18 predicted proteins | sample 8958721 | NCBI WGS metagenome assembly JAEAMF01 (sample SAMN16933255, study PRJNA681124) | bioreactor sludge metagenome | isolation source: anaerobic bioreactor treating anionic surfactant - SDBS | place: India: Bengaluru | collected 2019-02-28
GCCTTCCTGACCATCTTTGACGTAAGTGCTGCGTGGTAGCCCCATGGTTCACCTCGTTTCTGTATGTCTAACCGGCGAACTCATGGATTGAGCGAAAAAATCTTCAAAAAAAAGTGGGTGTCCAGGATTCCCCTGTCAAAAAAAGTGGGTGTCCAGGATTCTAGATTCCTAGGATTCTAAGATTCCTAAAGAGGTTTTGCATAAGCATTTGTGGCAACCCTTCCCCACAACGGATATAATTGGGCCAAGTTGCATAAAGCGGGGGATTCTATGAACTACTATCTCAACTACAGCGGCAGCAAAATTCATTTCTCTCTACCTTCCGGATGGAACGTGCTCAGTTCCAGGGACTGCGCCGAAGCGCCTTTGGTCGAGGATACTGCAAAGGAGGTGGAGCGCGCGCTGGATGATCCGGCAGGGACTCCATCCCTGGAGCATCTGGCCAAGCCCGGAATGAAGGTTGCATTGCTGTTTGACGATATGCAGCGGCCGACGCCGGCGCATTTCGCTATCCCCGCCATTCTAAATCGTCTCAACCAGGCCGGAGTGGCAGACGAGCGGATTACGGCAATATGCGCCCGGGGATCCCACCCTAAGCCCACTCAGGAACAGATTGCCAAAAAGGTGGGACAGGAGGCGCTTCAGCGCCTTGCCGGCCGGATCCACATCCACGACTCCCAATCGCCCGAAAATGTTTACATCGGTAAAACCCGCTGGGGGACGCCGGTTGAAATCAACAAATACGTCGCGGAAGCCGACCTGGTCATCGGTATCGGAACCTGCATGCCTCACCCCTACGCGGGATACAGCGGCGGATGCAAAATCATCATGCCCGGCGTTTCCTCCTATCGAAGCATTGGCGACCATCACTACAGCTGGCTGCGCAACCGAAGCTGCCAGCTCAGTGTCCTGGCCGGCAATGCATGGTATGACGAAAATGTGGAATTTGCACGAATGGCGGGCCTGAAATTCAAAGTTGATTTCCTCATCAATGAGGCAGACCGGGTCATCCGCGTTTTTGCCGGAGATCCCGTCGAGGAGCACCGCCAGGCCGCGGAATTTGCGTCTTCCATCTATAGCGTTCCCCTGCCGAAACAGGCAGACATCGTTATCACCTCCGCTGCCCCTCTGGAAATCGGCGTCCAGGCAACCAAGTCTTTGCTGAACGCGAGGCTGGCAGTTAAAGCGGGAGGCACGATTATCTGGGCCGCGGCCGAGAAACAGGCCGGCCCGCTAATGTCGCTGATCGAGCAGATGGCCGCGGCAAAAAGCGCAAACGAATATCACAGCAGACTGCTCGAAGGAAATATCCCGGACAGCATCAAACCTTTCGGCATATCCTTTTTTATGCTCGGCGTCCCGTTCAAGGAACTGTCGGAGCAATACAGAGTGATCCACATGACGGAAGGATTGACGAGAGAGCAGGTGCAGTTGATGAATTTTGAATATGCCGCGACTCTGGATGAGGCCATCCAGCTGGCTTACAACAGCACGCCAAAAGCGGATGTCACGATCCTGCCCTCCGGGGGAACCATCATCCCGGTCGTTAGTTAGCAGTCGGCAGTGAAATTCGCTTTAGGTCGAAACTCCACGATTACCGGGCCCGCACTGCCTACTGCCCACTGACAACTGTTTGCTAAAGGACGGCGCCGGCAGCTTTCATTTGGTCAATAGCTTCTTTGGTGTAACCGAGTTCCAACAGAATCTCTTCCGTGTGCTCGCCGAGTTTGGGGGCGGGTTTGCGCCATTCGGCCGGCGTTCCGTTGAAATCCCAAGGGAAGCCTACCTGGCGCGTGCGTCCCCATTCGTGGTGGTCCGCATCGATCATATATCTGTTGGCAAGAGCCTGAGGATCTCGAGTCACTTCGGTGAGAGACTGCACCGGAGTGCAAATGCAGCCGGCTTTGTTCAGTTGATCCAGCCATTCATCTCGCGTTTTGGATGCGAATTTTTCGTCCAGCAAGCGGATAAGTTCCGATTTGTTTTTGCCGCGGGCTTCCACGCTGTCAAACCTGGGATCGCGCTCGAGATTACCCAGTTCCATCGCCTTTATGAAAACCGGCCAGTAGCGGTCCGGTTGAAGATGAGCTACCACAATCCATTTATCGTCGCGGCAGCGATAGTGGTTATACATCGGGTTGCCGGCGTCTGCCCTGCATTCCCTGGGGTATTCCTGGTTCAACATTGCCGGGGCATCCAGGATGAGGCCGGTCAGGGCGATGATGCTGCCCATGAGCGACGTGTCCACCAATTGGCCTTTGCCGGTCTTTTCCCGTGCGTATAATGCCGCGGTTACAGCCCACGCCAGCATGAGGGCTCCGATCTGGTCGCCCATTCCGGGAAGCATTTGCGCGGGCGGGCTGCCTTTCTCGCCCGCACACATCATCAGGCCCGAACGCGCTATGCCGGTGTAATCAAACGAGAGATCGCCGGCGGCGGGACCCTTTCTTCCCCATCCCGAAGAGTGTCCGTAGATCAAGCGCGGATTGCGTCTCATGAGGTCGTCCGGCCCGATTCCGATCTTGATGGGAGCGTCGATGCTCATATTGGTGATAAACACATCGGCGGTGTCAATCAGCTTAAGGAATATTTCCTTCCCTCTCGCCGATTTCAGGTCCATAGCGATGCTGCGCTTGTTGCGGTTGTTGCTTTCGAAATAATAGTTGTTGCCTTTGAGTCCCACCGTGGCGCCGATGAGACGCATGAATCCGCGCGCCGGATCGCCCTCCTTTGGCTCGACCTTGATGACGTCCGCACCCAGATCACCCAGCTTTGTTCCGGCTACCGGCCCTTGCTGAAACATCGAAATCTCAACCACACGCACGCCTGCTAATGGCCCTGCCATCGCTATCCTCCCTAGGAAAAAACCGCCACTATAGACTCGGGGTAAAATATAGTCAATAGGATCCAACAAGGAGAAGGAGACATGGAGCGGGAAGAATAATGCGCAATCTTGCTTTATGAATTGCGGTATCCCGCCCCTATCTACCGCTATTTCCCGAGGAAATTCTCCAATCTGGCAACTTCCCGTTCCGTCAGATCCAGATTTTTCTTTGCCGCTTCCACGTCGCGGCCTTTGATTGCAGCGTCGGTGCGGCCGTAATAGTACTCCATTCGCTGTGCGGAACTCGCCATATCGGGGCGCAATCCGAGACCGGTGGCGGCCTGCTGTTTGCGAAGAGCATCCAGGCTGTCCTTGAGCGTATCCATGCGAATGCTCAGGAGATTCAGTTGTTCACGCACTTCTTTCAGATGCGCCGCCGTTTTCGGATCCTCTGCCGGTTCCGGAGGCGATGCCGTGGTTTGTGCGGGTGCCGGAGGATGGGCTTCCGAGGCCGGGGGGACAGAAACGGGGATCTGCATCTGAGTTGCCGCCACACGCGAAGCCGATCCGGATCCGGCGGCCGTCTGGAGCCGCTGATGCTTATCTCCGGAGGCAGTCGCTTCCGGGTTTTGGTCCTGCGGAGACAGGTTTTGAGAGGCCGGCTGTGGTATGGGAGTTTGCTGCTCCGTGAGCGGAATTGCGCTGCTTGGTTCCTGCGCCTGCATTGCGGCTTCGGATTCCGACGGAGGCAGTGCGGCCGCATCCTCGGCCGCGGTTTTTCGAAACTTGGGAAGCTGCATCGCAACGATAGCGATCACGGCAATTGCGATGACGGCACCGATGGTAATCCACAATCCCCTGTGCGACTGCGTCGCCTGCGCTGCAGGAAGACGCGGAGGAGGAACGCCCGGCTGCGCTTGCGCGCCTTTTAGCGGAGGAGGTGGTTGCGGTTTGACAGGAGATGCGACTTGCGGTTGTTTGCATACATAGAGCAGCGCATTACGAAACGCATCCGCCGTTTGGAACCGCTTTGCCGGTTCTTTCTCGAGCGACTGTAATATGATTTCATTCAATCCGGCCGGCAGATTTGGCGCAAAATCGATCGGAGGCGGCGGATTCTTTTTCAGATGCGCCGCCATGATGGAATATTCGCTATCGCCTTGAAAAGGGCGCGCGCCGGTAATGACTTCAAAGAGCGAAACGCCCAGAGAGTACAAATCCGATCGCGGATCCGGGTCCGCGGCCCCCTTGATTTGCTCCGGAGACATGTAATACAGCGAACCTATGGTGTTGCCCGTTTGCGTAAGCTTGCGGTCCGCAGTCATTCGCGCGATCCCGAAATCCATCAGCTTGACCGCGCCATTGGGCAATATCATCATGTTGCCCGGTTTCAGGTCGCGGTGCACAACGCCGCGCGCATGCGCGTACGACAGGGCCGAAAGCACCTGCGCGATGTAATCCACGGCCCTATCGATCGGGATTCGACCCGCTTCCATCATCTTGTCCAGCGGCACGCCTTCAACATATTCCATCAGCATCACCAGCTGGTTGTCGATTCGAAGCGCCGTGTGCAACGCCGCGATGTTCGGATGGTCCAGGCTCGCTTGCACCTTGATTTCGCGCATGAACCGCTCGGCAAGGCCGGGATTGCCCTCAAGGTCGGGAAGCAGCACTTTCATGGCTTCTATGCGGTCGGATAAGACGTTGCGAACCTTATAGACCCGACCCATTCCCCCGGAGCCGAGAATCTGCAGAATTTCATAATCACCGACGCGAGATCCAATTTCGTATCCCATGCGGCACCACCTTAGTTGTGGACCCGATCTCCCACCTTGGCCGGAGTCGATCCGTTGTACTTGCCGACGGCCGACAATTCGTCGACTTCCGTAATCACGACTTCTCCAAGCGCCTCTTCCGTGCGACGAATCACTTTGCCGGAGGCCGGGTCGCGGATTTCACGGCCGGTGCGCACGACCTTCAACCGGTCCCCGATTTTCACTCCCGCTTTGCTTCCGACGTTCAACACCAGTTCTCCTCCCGCCGCATCCGCAACCAATCCGTCAATTTTAAGGACGCGCGCGGGGAGCTGGCCGGATTTCTCCTGCAGCTGTGTTGCGACCGAACCGACGGCCTGCCCGACGGCCTCTCCAAGAATCGTGTTGGCGAAATTACTGCTCCTCATGTCCACCATGCCGCCCACAGCCGTATCGTAGTCGCCGCCGGCCCCAAGCAGCGTTGTGCCGGAACGTTTGGATTCTCCATTCCCGGTGGCCACGCTCATAATTTCCGCCGTATCGGTATTAATGATGCGCGCTGTAATAGCGACAACCGCCTTGGATTCTTTCTTGCCGACTCCGCCGATGCCGAAGCGCCGTGTTATGCCGCCCACGGCCCCCCCGCCGATGTTCGTGCTTTTGTCATCACGGCCGAACTGCGTGATGCTGCCGGTAATGATTGCGTCCACGCCCAGGAGCTGCCCGATCTTGGCCGCGGAAGAGCTGTCGAACCGGTCGCTGTTTGCTAGGTTCTGTTCGTTGATGATTTTGTCGAGCGCCTGGCGCTCAATCACGGAATAGACGCCGCCGTTTACCAGCTTCTCAACCAGCAGATCGGTGATGCCTTTTCCGATATCCACATCCGTACCAAATATGGAGGAGCTCACATCTCGTACCGTTCCATAATCGAAGTTCATGACGGCCACACGCGGCTTTGTCTGAGCATTCGCCAATGGGATCAGCTGTATCAGCAGGAAAATCATCAAAATGGAGTTACGCATAGCAGGCCTCCTGTATTGCCATAATTATAGACTCTTTCAGCAACGCATGTCATTATCCCTGAAATAATCCCCAAGGATTGTCCACGTAAAAACCTCGTACTTTCCGTCCGGTCTCCAAGCCATGGCGGCTGTCACGGTAGACTGCCTCGGAAAAACGCGCGGCCTTGTTGAAAAAGGAGACAAAGGCCGGGATCAGCTGAATGCCGCCGGCGGGATTCGCACCATACTGCGATCCCTGTTTAGTCATCAGGGGCTGAAGTGTTTCACTGTAAAACGTCCATTTCATAGCCTTCATGAACTCTTCGCGCCTGGCGAACCCCGGCCCATGCTCCTTGCTTTTTCGAGGATGGAGGGTCGCGATTCTTCCATCATCTCCCGCACCGTTTCATAGCGCATGGTGCGCTGCTCGAATGTGCGTTTTTTGAGAGCGCCCAGGAAACGGCTTTCGAATTCTTTAAAAGAGGAACCGTAAATGTGATAGCTGTCGGCCATGTGGCAGTAACGCCCGACCTTGACGCGCTTGCCCGAGAGATCGGAAATGCGGCCGGCCATACTCTTCTGCAGCTGCACCAGCGCAAATATGTTCATGAAGGCCGCCTTATAGGCATCATTGGAACGGAAGCGCGCGTTCATGCTGAGAATCCATTCCCCGTACTCTTCCGTGATGCGGCCCCACAGACTCTGCAGGCATGGAGGATCAAAGCAGTCGTTGTCCTCCCAGATCTTCCATGTGATCGCCTGGGCGCGGCGCGTGTGGGGCACTTCGGCCAGCTTGCGGCACATGGTTTCTATCTGATCAAACGGAGCGAAACCGGGCACGGCGTGGGCAAACAGACGGCTGTGATAGGTGTATTCCCAGCGCGTGTCCGCCGGATCCTCGGGATTGCGTACCAGGTGGTCCTTGATCCCTTCACACATCTCCATGACATATTCCTGAAGCTCCTGCGGCCCGCCGGGGAAATCCTTGTGAATCATCGGTTCGCTGAGAGGATCCAGAATCGTAAGAACCATGGTGCAGTCCTTGCTCGGCGGATCGTCTTCCTTATCGTATTGCGTCCTGATATTGCACCCGTTGCGATTGAGCTCAACCAGGGATTCTTCCCACCCTCTCGCAATACAGTCCGCCTCGACGTGCAATACCGGTATGCCGCTCATGTTTGACTCCTCTTTATTCCAGCAGGCCGAGCTCCTTAAGGCCTTGCTGCCAGGGAAAGGCAACTACTCTGCCAATCCGTTTTACTATCGGATCCGTCGAAAGAATGAACGCTTCTGCTTTCGGCATGTCGGCGGCGAACCTTTCGAGCGATCTTGTATCTCGATCATCTACCTGTGGTGTCGATTTAGCTTCCACCAGCGCCGTCGAAGCGCCGGGACGTTCAATAATCAGGTCGATTTCCGCATCATCCTTCGTGCGCAAATATGAGAAGCGAAAATCCTTCCGTCGATATTCGTTCAAACGGACCGACTCGGCAATCACCAGGTGCTCGAATGCCCTGCCGTAAGCGTATGTTCCCCGCTTTAGCTCAACGGTAAGCGTTCTATCCAATGCGCGTCGAACTCCGGTATCGAACAGGTAAAATTTCGGGGCTTGACGTTGGCGTTTGCGAACAGATTGATGATAGGGCTCCAACCTAAAGCCAAGCAGCGTGTCTTCCAGAATCCCGAAATAAGACTGCACTGTTTTAATGTCTGCGCCCACATCTCTGGCGATATTTGCATAATTGATGATTTCGCCATTGCATTGTGCTGCAATCTCAATAAATTTCCTGAACGGATCCAGCTTGCGAACAATGTGCTCTCCCCAAATTTCTTCCTTCAAATAGGTCAGAGCATAAGCTCGAAGGAAGGATACTTTTTCTTCATCGGTATCGAATTTCAGCAAACCCGGCAGGGTACCATACATCAATGCCGAATCCAGATTGAAACCGTCTCCCAGTTCGCAATGTGTCAGAGGAAACAGGCTATGGACAAATGCCCTGCCGGCCAGAAGATTGGTCTCCTCGCGCTTCAGCTTTCTTGCGCTTGATCCGGTCATGGCAAATTTGGCTCCGCTGGACTCGATCCTGCTGTGCACCACATCCAGCAGCTTGGGAACTTTTTGGATCTCGTCCAATACAACCCATTTGATTTTCCCGGGAGCAGCATCCAGGCATCCAGCAAGCTCCTGAGGATTTCTGGCATATCGATCCTCCTCCTCGGGATTCAGGAGATCTATCCACAGGACCTCTTCATTATGAGGGAAATAGCTGCCGAGAAAAGTAGATTTGCCCGTTCCTCTCGCGCCAAAGAGAAAAAAACTGTTTGTTTTCAATGGCTTAATTAATCTCTCGACCATGCTCCATATTTGTACGCCATTTATGGAGTATGGTCAATCAAAATCTATGGGATTACCGATAGAATCTGATTGGATCGATCCCCATATCAGCCGGGATCTTCTGTAGCTAGTTTCTGACGCGAAACCCGTTCCCAGCCCTGAAGGGGCGGGACAGAAAATCAATAGGTTGAACAACTTGCGCCACGACCTTGCAGGGCTTGTCCAATTTCCTATCCCTGTCCCCAGGGTTTCACCCCGGGCTTCGTTGCTGCGTCCCTTCGCGACTGAAAAGTGTGTTTCGCGACAGAAACTAGCTATAAGGCTTGGGAGATTGGTCTATCGTCCATTCATGCCGCCTGCTATTGCTTCCCCTGTGTTAAAAGGCATTTCTCTGAACGAATCAAGGTCTGCCGTGAATCGGCAAAAATTTGGGTGTCCAGCATTGCCCATTGATTCCTCAATGGGAGTCCAGGATTCCCTTGCCGGGAAAGTGGGTGTCCAGGATTCCTTATATGATTCCTTATATAAAACAGTGGAACGTCAATGATTTTCCGGGAGATAATATGGGTTGTAATATGGCTAGCATGAGAGTATTATAACCCATATGAAAACCACGGTTGATATCGATGAGAAAAAGCTCAATCGCGTAATGAAACTGACGGGTCTGAAAACCATGAAGGAGACCCTCGATTACGCCCTTGCCGAGGCGGAGCGGCTCGCCAGGCTTAGAAATATGCTCCGCGGATCATTTTACGTCGACGAAGCGGGGGATGTCGTGTATCCGGACTACGACATCGTCAAAATGCGGGAATTGGAGAATCCCGGACATGCTTCTCGTTGATTCGACGATCTATATCGATTGGTTTCGCCGCCGAGTGGATCCCAGACCTTTGATAGAGCCATTTATCAAAGCGCGCACATTGGCTGTTTGCGGAATCATCCGGGCAGAGGTCATTCGCGGTATCATTCATCCCGGCCAAAAAGCTAAAATTCATGCCTTTTTGGATCTTCTGGAGGACATCACCATCGATTCAGCGATGTGGCGCGATATTGCGGAACTGGCATGGCAGTTGGATAGAAAGGGCTATATGCTTCCGCTCACCGACATTGCCATCTCTGCTTGTGCACTTCGATTAGGCGCCACGTTGATTACGCTGGATGAGCATTTCTCAATAGTTCCCGACTTGCATACAGCCCGGACATTGCCGCGTCTGGATTAATTTGAAAATCCTGAATTCCTGGACACCCAATATTTTGCTCATTTTTTAATTCAGTCCAAGAGTTTGCAGTCAGACCATTGAAACGCAATGCGCCATCTCTCGGGAAAAAGTGGGTGTCCAAGATTCCGGGATTGCCGAGATTGCCGGTGCCGAAAGCATAAAGGCCCGAATCTGGCGTGAACAAGAAAAACAATGGGTGTCCACGTTCTTCCACACGTTCTTCCACGTTCTTCCCACAAACCTTCATGAATAATGCGGGCCGGACCGAGGGAAAAGCGCAGCCTGAATTTGTTTTCTTGGGTGCGTGCAATTAAACCGGCGGCAACTGTCCGGACAGGTGCCGTAAATTCAGCTACCCGGGGACACGCCGGCCGATTATAATAGCCTCAAATTTAGATTCCCGTAATTGCAGTGCATAGATCGCCTGTCGAGGAATTCTCCATGATCGGCAAAACCATCTCGCACTACCGGGTTACCGAGAAGCTGGGAAGCGGGGGCATGGGTGTCGTCTACAAGGCGGAGGACACCACGCTGGGAAGGGCCGTGGCGCTGAAATTTCTGCCCGCCGATGTTCTCGACAGCGCCTCCGCCAAAGAACGCTTCCTGCGCGAAGCTCGGACCGCAGCTTCATTGAATCATCCGAATATTTGCATTATTCACGAAATCGGTCTCCATGAAGGGCAGCAGTTCATCGCGATGGAACTGCTCGAGGGCCGGACTCTAAAGGAACGCATCGCGGATCGGGTATCCGGCAGGGCGCGCTTGCCAATAGACGAACTGCTCGATCTGGCCATTCAAATTGCCGATGCGTTGCATGCAGCCCACACCAAGGGCATCATCCACCGCGACATAAAACCGGCCAACATTTTCGTTGCTGAACACGGACAAGCTAAGATCCTCGACTTCGGGTTAGCAAAACTTACCGGCGCGCGAAGCCGGGCATCGGAGAGCAAGGCTACCACGGAGGAATTTCTCACCAGCCCGGGGAGCGCGGTGGGGACCGTGGCATACATGTCTCCGGAACAAGCGCGCGGCGAGGAACTCGATGCCCGCTCCGACCTGTTTTCTTTCGGTGTCGTCCTCTACGAGATGGCCACGGGCCTGCAGGCGTTCGGCGGCAGCTCTTCCGCTGTTGTCTTCGACGCCATTCTCCACAAGAAGCCGGCGTCGCCGGTGCGTTTGAATTCGGAGGTTCCCGAAGAGTTGGAGCGCATCATCGACAAAGCACTCGAGAAGGACCGCAAGCTGCGTTGCCAGAGCGCGTCGGAACTGCGCACCGATTTGCAGCGGATAAAGCGCGATCGCGACTCTGGACTCAAGGCGGTAGCGGTCGCATCGGGGCCTGCCCGCGTCACGTCTCTCGCCGTGCTTCCCTTCGCCAATATGAGCGCGGACAAGGAGAATGAATACTTCAGCGACGGATTGGCGGAGGAAATCATCAACGCCCTCACACAACTGCCGGGATTGCGAGTGGCCGCGCGCACTTCGTCTTTCTTTTTCCGGGGCAAGGAGGGGGACATCCGGGAGATCGGGGCTAAACTCAATGTGGAAAACGTCCTGGAAGGAAGCGTGCGCAAAGCGGGTAATCGAATCCGGATCACAGCGCAGCTTATAAGCATAGCCGACGGTTATCACCTCTGGTCGGAACGCTATGACCGGGACATGACAGACGTATTCGCGGTTCAGGATGAAATCTCACAGGCAATTGCAGCTAAGCTGCGCATACAAATGTCCGGAGAGCAACCGAGAGTTAAGCGCTATACGGAGAACGTGGAGGCTTACAACTTGTACCTGAAGGGGAACTATCACTTGACCAAGTGGTCTCCGGAAGGTTTGACGAAAGCCAAAGGGTATTATGAGCAGTCTGTAGCGCTTGATCCGAATTATGCCCTGGGCTGGTACGGGCTTGCACTGTTCCACTTTAACATGGGCAATTTTGGCTATATGCCCCTAAAGGCAGCCAATGAGCGCGCAAGCCAAGCAGCATTGAAGGTGCTGGAAATCGATGAAATGCTGCCTGAAGCCCATGTGATTATGGGCATTGGTCGGGCTAATGACTATGACTGGAAGGGCGCGGAGCGCGAGTTTCTCCGGGCTCTGGAGCTGAATCCCGAATCGGAGGACGCCTGGACTTATTACGATTACTGTTACCTTGTGCCGATGCGGCGTCTGGATGAAGCCGTCGCCGCATCAAAACGGGCGCTGGAACGGGATCCGCCAGTGGCGTCTCGGATACCGTTATTATTTGACGCGGCAGTGGGATCGCGCCATCGAGCAGTGCCGCAATGCGCTCGAGCTTGACCCGAATTACTATGTAGCTCATGCATATCTTGGTGTTATTTACCTAATGACGGGGAATTTTGAAGAGGCGATTCTAGCTTTGGAGGTAGCCGTGCTGCTTACGGGTCGTGCCCCACTATTATTAGGATTATTGGGACGTTTCTACGCAAAAGCCGGCCGGATCCCCGAAGCGCAGAAAATTCTCGAGGAATTGCAGGATCGAGCTCAGAAGGAATATGTGTCCCCCACTTCCTTTTGGCTTATTTACAATGGCCTTGGAGAAACAGACAGAGCCTTTGACTGGCTGGAGAAAGCGGTGGATGAACGCGATAATAGCATACTGCTTCATTTCCAAGTCATTCCGGGCTACGATTCGTTACACTCCCACCCGCGCTTCAAATCCATCCTGCGCAAAATGAACCTGGAACCCTAGTAGGCGCCGCATCTACTTTCAAAAGCGCATCCTGAGCTCGCCGGTGATCTGGCGTTTGAGGATGTCCCCGAAGAAGTGGTTCTGAATGGCGGTATTGGCCAGGTTGGAAATTTTTGCCATGACCGTGTATCGACGGCTTTCGCCCCACTGCACGCCGCCGCCCGCGTTTATCTGCGTATAGGCTTTTGTTGGGCCGCTGTAAAGGGACATATCGTTCCAATACGCGCTGTCCACATAACTGACCGAAACGTTGGCCAGATAGCGCTTGTAGTTGAAATCGGCGCCGGCGTTGAAGCGGTGCTCCGGCGGGATATTGATAAGGGAAATGTCAAAGTCCTCAGGTTCCGGCCGCGCCTGCCAGGAATAATTGGCATATCCTCTGATGTAACGATTGATGCGGGCGTCGACGTCCAGCTCGATACCCTGGTTTCTGACCTTGCCGAGGTTCTTATAGGCCCAGACTGAAGGCAAACCCATGCCTTGGGCATTTAACCAATCGAGCACATAGGGCGACAGCGGCCAACCCGGCGGCGGATTTTCCGATGTGTATGTGTCGAGGATCGAAATGCCAATCCCATTCTTGCTGTCGTTGATGTAAAAAGCGGCACCGAGATTGACTCGGCCGTTAGCCACGACTGCCGAATAGCCAAACTCATAGGCATTGAGGGACGTTTCCTTGAGATCCCTGTTGCCACCTCCGGTCATGGGAAAGCTGTAAAAATTGCCTCCCCCCAGGTCAACGGTCATTACCCATGGATAATCAAAGTATTGGACAAGAACCGTGGGCGCCACATAGGCTCGATTGTACGAAATCCGGAAGGTTTGCCCTTTTGCAGGCTTCACCATAAAGGTCGTGCGGGGAGAAAAAACCGCGCCATCCAGGGATTCGAACTTGTCAATCCGCGCGCCGATCACCCAGCGGAAATGGTCGGAAAGGACAATTTCGTCCTGCAGGTATCCGCCGCCCTCACTGCGGTTATCCGCCCCCGTCGCCATCATCAGGTTAAACTCATTGTGGCGGAAGTTGCCTCCGTAGCTAATCAGGTGCTTGGCCCGGACTGCGCGGGAGTTGCTGAACTCAATGTGATAGGTCTGGTTTGTATCATTGGATTCGGCCGGTTGCATGGTGGTTGGATCCGGCAGCATCAGATATGTCACTTTCCCGCCAGAGAAATTCACATAGCCTGTGATTTTGAGGGAACCCCGAAGATAGTCCATCTTCACATTGCTTTTCATGTAGCCGTTATGACCCTTTATAGGCCCGGATGGACCATAGATAATTCCGCTGGTACCGCCGGTGCCTCCCGAAAATATGAAATGTTGCTTTCCATCCGGAAAATCATAGTCAACACGGCCCTCCACATTGGGCTGTGTTGATCCTTCGTTGTCAAAGGGCGGGTAGGGAGTGCTGGAATCCGGGATATTGCCCTGCGGACGGGCGAACGCGTTCTGGGTAAAGACGCCGCCGCCGATCTTGAATGCCCATCGATCGTTCAAGGCCTGAGCATGCGTGGCGTTCACATAATATAGTGAGCCATGATCGCTTTCGGCGCCACCGCCCGAACGGTCAAATGTCCCGATCCCGAGCGTAAACGTGGATCCGAGCATCTCGCGCGGGGGTTTGGTAATGATGTTGATGATCCCGTTCATGGCATTCGGGCCCCAGATCGCCGATGCCGGCCCGCGGATGACTTCCACCTGCTTTAGTTCGTTGATATTCGTCGCCTGGCCGTCCCAGCATATATACCCGATGTCGTCGTGGTAGATGGTGCGCCCGTCAATCAGCGCAAGTTGGGTTCCAGTTAACAGCCCCGTCGCCGCCCGGCTGGTGATGTCGAACTTATCTGCCGAGGTCTGAATGACGTTCATGCCGGGCACCGAGCGCAGCAACTCTCCCAGGTTCGGAGAGGGCGAATTCAAAATCATCGATTCGGAGATGACGGTTGCAGATGCGGGGGTGTTTATGATCTCTTCTTCGTATTTTGATGCAGTGACGATGATATCGGTGGCAAGGCCGATCTGCATGGTTGCGTCTACTGTCACCACGGAATCCGCGTCTACTTTTATGTCTTTGAGCACCCATGTCCTGAAGCCCTGAACATTCACGGTTAGCATGTAGCTTCCGCCCGGCACAGACGGAATCACATAGACGCCAACTCCATTCGATACCGCCTTGAATTCCGATTCCGTGCGTTCATTCTTCACCGTGACCGCCGCGCGCGGGATTACGCCGCCCTGTTCATCCGTGACGGTGCCCGTCAGCTTGCCCGCTTCGGCTCCCTGTACTGAGGCAACCGGAGTAATGGACAAAATCAGGAGCAGCAATAGGATGAAAGGAGATATCGAAATTTTAACCATGAGATCCTCCTGTCGAATGCAGGCGACGCCGGACGTCCGTTATGAATCTGCCACGGTTGAAGAAAATTCGATATGGATGGGATTAGTGTACCACGATTGTCGGTGACAGCTGACGATTTTCAGCCTATCATAACGCCAAATGCCGTATCGGAGACCGCGATGCCCGAAACCGGCCAGACCATAGCCCATTTTAAGATTTTGGAAAAAATCGGCAGCGGAGGCAAAAGCGGGCGAACGCAGATTCCAGCCAAGCTGTCCTTAAAGCACTTGAGCTCGATGAAACGCTGCCCGAGGCCCATGCCATCGCCGGATCGCTGAGGGGCCTCGACTATGACTGGGGAGGCGCCGAACGCGAGCTCAGCCGGGCGCTGGAATACGATCCCCAGTCAGGAGACGCTTTAGATGGCTATAACTTCTTTTACCTCGTTCCTATGGGGCGTCTGGATGAAGCGATCTCCATGACGCGAAAGGCTTTGGAGCGCGATAGCTTTGTCATTCACCTGGGCGTCGGATCCCTTGCGCGCTCACCCGCGTTTAAGGATAGGCAGGATAGGCTGCCGTTTGGGCCATACGTCCTCCCATCAGGACGTCCCGAGGATTGCTGATAAGTTTGCCTTATGCAAACTTCGGGATATAAATGAACCCATTTATCGAATTCGGCGGCATCCTAACTTGAAATTATGCCTTTTGAAAGGGATTTTGTCCTCATCAGCGCGCACCTATATTGCAGATCTTGCAGCGGAATCAAGGTGCGGGAAACGGATTTTGGCTGGACCTTCGCCTTGTTGCAGGACAGTTGATTTTTAGCTATGGGAGTTTCTTGTTGTCGTCCGTTCGCGCTGGCTATAGAATACGCCAATTCGCTTTCACGACCGAATCCGAGGAGAGTTTCAGTATGCAAACCGCTATTCGTGTAATTCTGCTGGCCGCATTGATGTGCGTGCTCTCAGAGATTGCGGATCCAGCCGCTGCAGCAACTCCCTGCGACCGCGAATGCCTTCGAGGGATCATGACACAATACCTGGACGCCGTGGTTGCCCACGCCCCGGACAAGCTGCCCGTGGCCAAAAGCGTGAGGTTCACTGAAAACTGTGTGGATACAAAGCTGGGCGACGGCATATGGAAAACCGCTTCAGCGCTCACTCCCTATCGCATGGACATAATGGATGTCCCTCAGGGAGTAGTGGGGACCCATTCGGTTGTTACGGAAGGCAACAATACCGTATTGCTCCTGGTCCGGCTCAAGGTAACGGATAGGAAGATCACCGAGATTGAAACCCAGGTGACTCGAATTACGCCAGGCGGGTCATTTTCAAGTCCGACGGAACTCAAAGCCGTCAGGCCGGCGATGACCATGATTCCGCCAAAGGAAAAACGCAACTCGCGGGAGGAGTTGACTCGGATCGGGCTGCTATACCCCGAAGGATTGAAACTGGGAAGTTTCGTCAAGGCAAACACGCCATTCGGGCCGGATTCGTATCGCATTGAGAACGGCTATGTGATGGCCGGCAAGGGATGCGCGAATCGCCCTACCTGCGAGAACCTGAAAACGCAGCCCATTCCTACTCTCTTTGAAATCACCAGCCGAGTGGCCGCTATCGACGAGGAATTGGGCATCGCCTGGATCCGCATGGATTTCGGGAAAAATTCCATGGGTTTTGGCCCGGAAGCCGACAAGCAATCGCTGATCGTCTGGGAATATTTCAAAATATACGACGGACAGATACACGCGGTAGAGGCATTCATGCTGGCGATGCCGCGCGGCACTCCATCCGGCTGGGACGCCAAATAGGTATAATGATTTTGCCTGACGGCTCATGCCTGAATGATCGCTCAGATCCGCGGACACTATCCTCGGTCGCGCAATAGCCGGATTGTAAGAAGCAGGTTCGGCGAAAACAAAAGGAGTGCGATTAAGAAGAAACGATCGCCCTTTCACGTTTCAGCACCAGACAAGTGCTTTTAAGGGCCCATTCCCTCGAACAGACATGGACTTTAAAGCCAAGCTTGGGTCCATTGTGGACAGCAAAACACGCCTCGACTACGTTCAGAACCGATTCAGCCATTTGCTGGAAAGGCTTGATTTTGAGAAGCAGACCTTGTCCATGAACGACAGAAAGGGGCCTGCGGCCGCATCCAATATAAAGGCTCGCCGCAGAGGCGCAGGTCGTGAGAAAGAATCACCAGTGGAGGCGCGAAGCGCCGGCAGTGAGTAGCCCGGAGCGTCAGCCCGGGGTATGAATGTCCAGTTGATGAGGCCGCCCCTGAGGAGGAAACGAGAGCGCATGGCTTGGAGTTCTTCGCGGTTCCCCAAAGGGCGGAGATTTATGTCGCCATGCATAGCAGCAAGGGACCTTCATCGCAATGGAATGCTGTCTTGACTAAATGACTATTTATGACTATTTTATAGTCATGAAACAAATACGCATCGCCAATCTCAAGGCGCGCTTGAGCGAACATCTTCGCGGAGTGCGGAAAGGCCAGCCGCTCACAATTCTGGACCGGGACACCCCCATCGCCCGGATTCTGCCCTACTCTGACGAGGCCGCAAAGATCAAAATACGCCCCTCACGCCGGCGCTCTTCCGGATTTCGTAAGATTCCTCTGCCGCCTCCGCTGAAAGTGGATGTGGATATTGTGAGCCTCCTGATCGAGGAGCGTCAGGGCGAACGATGATCGCATATCTGGATTCTTCGGTAATTCTTCGTGTGTTGCTGCGCCAACCGGATGCCCTGCGGGAGTGGAGCCGCGTCGAACTCGGCGTGGCCAGCGTGCTGGTCCAGGTGGAATGCCTGCGGACGCTCGATCGCCTCCGATTGCGCGCCCGGCTTTCCGATGAGGTCATTGCCCGCAGGAGGGAAGCCGTTTTCCGTATAATGGAATATGCGGAGATCGTGGACATAACCGAAGCCGTTCTTGATCGAGCCTCGCAGCCTTTCGCCACGGAATTGGGAACACTGGACGCGATCCATCTTGCCACTGCCTTGCTGTGGCGGGAGACCACAGGGCAGAATCTCGTGATGGCGACCCATGACCGGGCACTCGCAAGAGCGGCGCGCTCGATGGGACTTAAAGTGGCCGGTATATCGGCGACACAAAATCGGTGACATATACATTTTCCCGAACTATCATGGTCTCAAATTGCACCCCGGAGACAGAGATGCCCGAGATCGGCCAGACCGCAGCCCTTAAGTTTCTGCACGAGGCACTTTCCCAGGACGCCAGGCGTTTTCATCGTCACTATTGCTCTGTCTAAGATTGATCCTTGGCGGCAACGTTTGTACATTTTAGGCAGGTCATGGAGGCATCATGAAACTTCAAGTTGTTATTCACGAAGCGGAAGAGGGCGGGTATTGGGCAGAAGTTCCGGCAATCCCAGGTTGTGCGACACAAGGCGAAACCATCGAGGAATTACTGCAAAATATGTATGAAGCAGTCGAAGGTTGCCTATCGATTCCGCTGAAAAAGATCAAAAGAGCAAACAAAGACCGCATTCTGGAGATTGCGGTATGAGAGCCGTGTCGGGAAAAGAGCTTGCGTAGATGCTTGAACGGCACGGATGGAAATTGGCCCGAGTTCAAGGAAGTCATCACATCTGCAGCAAAGCCGAATGCAATGTGAGGCTTTCTGTGCCGGTGCATGGCAAGAAAGCACTTAAACTGTGATTGCTGAAACATTTGTTGAAGATGGCTGGATTATCAGAAAGGGACTTGGCGTAGAACTATAGAAGAAACCGCCGCTATCCTCACATAAATTATCCTGTTCTCGATAAAACGCACGCAAGAAACATGCCTGGCTTCCAATTAACAGCCTTTGCGCCCTTCTCGATCTTTATGTTTTAAAGATCCCGTGACAGCCGCCTGCTTTGGCCCTATGATAGGCATAAAGCACGCATAGTACTCCGGGGAGACGGCGATGCCCGATATCGGCCAGACCGTATCGCACTTCAAAATCCTCGAGAAGCTGGGCGCCGGCGGCATGGGCGTCGTTTACAAGGCCGAGGACACGCGGCTTGGGCGCCATGTGGCTCTGAAGTTTCTGCCCGAGGGACTAGCTCGGGACCGGCAGGCGCTGGAGCGTTTCAAACGGGAGGCGCGCGCAGCCTCCGCGCTCAATCATCCGCATATCTGCACCATCCACGACATCGACGAATCCGAAGGCCAGACCTTCATCGCCATGGAACTGCTTGAAGGGCAAA
>JAEAMF010001361.1_pt1 | contig 18387 bp, 13 predicted proteins | sample 8958721 | NCBI WGS metagenome assembly JAEAMF01 (sample SAMN16933255, study PRJNA681124) | bioreactor sludge metagenome | isolation source: anaerobic bioreactor treating anionic surfactant - SDBS | place: India: Bengaluru | collected 2019-02-28
ACCAACAAAATTTTGCTTAATTCGTGATTTGGTCTTAGAATTCACAGAGGAGTACATAGAACACAGAGGACTGATAACGAGTTATTTAAACTCCGTGATCTCCATGAATTCTCCGTGCACTCCATGGTTAAGATAATGAATTCATGACATGAATTAATGTGGATTATGTATGGAATTAACGTATTTTTACATCAGGCAAAAACCCGATCAACATTATTAACTAAAGAATATCATTATGCGCTGGCAGGGGAGACGTCAAAGTTCCAATGTAGAAGACCGCCGCGGCGTGAGCGGCGGCAAGATAGCCCTGGGGGGAGGCCTGGGGACCATCGTCATCGTCATTATCATTCTGTTACTGGGTGGCAATCCATCGGGTTTACTGGATAACCTTCAGCCTGGCGCGGCAACCACCGAAGGCGATTATCAGCCCTCGGCCCATGAGGAAGAGCTGGCCCAGTTTGTCGCCGTGGTGCTGGCAGAAACGGAAAACGTATGGGACAGCATTTTCGCGGCAGGCGTAAGCACGTACCGCCAGCCGAAACTGGTGCTCTTCAATTCCGCAGTGCAGTCGGCATGCGGCTTTTCCAGTGCAGCCACCGGACCCTTTTACTGCCCCGCAGATGAAAAGGTCTACATCGACCTGAATTTCCTGGAAGAAATGCAGCAGCGGCTCAACGCACCAGGTGACTTTGCCATCGCCTACATCATCTCCCATGAGGTGGGGCATCATGTCCAGAAACTGCTGGGAATCCTGGAACAGGTGCAGGCTTACCAGGGACAGATGGATCAGAGGGAATACAACCAGCTGACCGTACGGCTGGAGCTGCAGGCTGATTTCCTGGCAGGCGTATGGGCCCATCATGCACAGCGGATGGCCAACATCATCGAGGAAGGTGACCTGGAGGAAGCATTCAATGCCGCTGGTTCCGTAGGGGACGACCGCATCCAGAAACAGTCACAGGGATATATCGTCCCAGATTCGTTCACCCACGGAACATCAGCCCAGCGGGTGAACTGGTTCACCAGGGGCTGGCGCACAGGCGACCTGAACCAGGGGGATACGTTCAATGCAGACAATGTCTGACAGGACGAATCCTTTAGCCGGGTTTGCATCAAAAGCAACCATTTAATACTATTCCAGCTTCGCACAGTCGCTCTCCGTCAGGCGCCCGACCAGCTGCAGGGTAACAAAAAATCCCTCACACCGGCCAGAGACGCCACGACCGGGTTCTTGAACCTGCTTTCTGCAATGACAATTGATTTTCTGTTAATGAAAAAGCAAAATTGCTAGACGATTTGTAATACCACAAGGATATTTTTTCTTTAAATTGCATCAATCAAAGTTCAGCCCCTGATTGATGCGTTTTTTCCTGACTGGAATATTGTTTTTATATCTGGTGTCCGGATTTCCGCAGGATGATGGGAAACAGAAGCTGCTGGAGGTATATGGACAGCTGATGACCGATTTCGGTTACAATTTCGATCAGATCAATCCTGTCTATTTCGACGTTGTCCGACCCAGTCAGCTGCCTTCCCATAAAAATGAATACGGACCCGATGGCAACTTCTGGTTCAGCGTCCGGCAGACTTACCTTGGCCTGAAGGGTTATTATCCGACGCGGTGGGGTGAGATAAAAACGCTCTTTGAATTCGACCTTTACGGATTGGGTCCGAACGTTGGACAGACGACGTTTCATCTGACCAAGGTATGGGTGGAATTCCGCCATTTCGGTTTCGGGCGGCATTGGAGTGTCTTTGTGAACAAGGATATCTACCCGAACATCATCGAGTACTGGGGGCCCAACGGGATGGCCCTCTGCCCCAACCTTCAGATACGATGGATGCCGATCATGGGCGATCACCGCCTGACTTTAGCACTGGAACGCCCGGGCGCCAGCGTCGACGAAGGGATCTACCGCGATCGTATCGAGATCGAAAATATCAAGATGCGCCTGCCGGTTCCCGACCTTTCCATTTCCTACCGGCGTACAGGTAAATTCGGCTATACTGAACTTGCAGGCATCGTGCGCTACATCCAATGGAAAGATATTCTGCCGGATAGTATTGATTATAACGGACATGTCGTGGGCTGGGGCCTGAACCTCAACTCGAAAATCCTGATCAGCAATGCGCTGACTGGTAAATTCCAGTTCGTCTATGGTGAAGCGATCGAGAACTACATGAATGACGGGCCTGTGGATGTGGCTATAGAAGAAAATCCGTCAGATATTTCCAGGCCCGCATACGGTGTGGGATTACCGGTGCTGGGTGTGTCAACATTTATGGATATCCAATGGAACACACATTTCAGCAGCAGCATCGGTTATTCCATGTCCGGCATCTTCAATTCGAACGGACAGGAACCTTCCGCTTTCAGGTATGGCCATTACGCGCTGATCAACCTGCTATACTATCCGGTACCGAATGCCATGGCAGGCATCGAACTCCAATATGGCTCCCGTTCCAACTACGCTGACGGGTGGAATGCAAAAATCGTCAAGATACAGTTCTCGGTCAGATACTTGTTTTCACATGTATTCTATCAATCGGGAACCAATCAAACAACTGTCTGCCAGTAATCCTTCGACTCAAAAATGGCCTGGGGATTGAGGATCCGTTCCCTCACCCTTCGTTCCATCTCCTGCTTCTGGGGCAAATGATGACAGGCCAGCCGGTATGCCCAGTAGATCAGCTCGGAACAGTAAAAGGCCTTCATGCCATGCAAAAATGTATAGTTATAGGGGTATCCAACCACGCGGCGCACGTACCGGCAGGCCTCTTCCATCAGTACGGTATCGCAAAAGGTCGGACGCAGAAGGACATAATCATCCACCGAGTTGATGAACTCATTGATTCGCTTGATGGCCACGCCCTTGTCCGTTGCCTCAATGAGCACTTCATGGTCCATGATAAGGGCTGAATGCTTCCAGTACCCCCTGATGAAAAGGTTGGTGAATTCAAATTCCCTGTGCGACAGGATGACCATACCCGGCTGTAAAAGATGCCGAATGGTTTCCACATCTATCCCTTCGCACCTGAACGGTCTCCCAAACCGCCAATTGATCTTATTGGATACGAACAGGACCGGATAGAATGCCATCCGGAAACGATAATTCAGCAGCCTTGAGCGATTCATCTACGCAACCAATTTGATTTTTGAAATTTGCTCTTTGCTCTTTTTACTTTTTTCTCCTTACTTCAACATTCACTTTCCACACATTCACCGGCGAAATCAGAAACTCCCTCCACTGGATATCACCCGGTTTCATCTCAAATTCAAGATAATTATCATATCCCTCCTTTGTGAACAGTTCGGAAGGCAGCGGATCGAACTCGTTCAGGTAAGGCCGGTATTTACAGGGCGTCAGCTCAATGATCAGCGTCTCCGCACTGACATTGCGGAATTCGAACAAACGGTTCTTTGTGTCCGGATTATACTCGGTCTTCACCTTGATGAAATCATCATATTCACGGATATACAGGCTTTCATCGGTTCGTTGCTGGGCTAGGGCAAACAGTGGAAGAATCAGGAAAAAAATGATAACAGGCGAGCTTGAGGACAGTGATTTGGGTTCGTTCATGGAGTGTGTCATTGGATGAAGGATGTAAAAATAATATTCTGAATGAAAATAACAAAAATTGTTATTAAAAAACCGATTTTATCAATAATCCTTACTTTTGATCCCTCAACCGTGAAGATCGCCGCTTCCATAGTATTCCTTTTCCTGCTGATGTTCCAGTCGACGGGGTATTATTTGTATTTTAAGATCCAGCAGCAGCACATCCGGCATGAGATCAAGCAACAGATCAAAGCCGGAGTGCCTGAGGATGAAATCGTACTGCTTAAACTATCACGGACTATACAGAATAACCGGAATGAGTTTCAATGGATCCATGACCATGAGTTCAGGTATCAGGGGAAAATGTATGATATCGTCAGGCAGGAAGATCATGGTGAGACCACATGGTTTTATTGCATCCGCGACGAAAAGGAAACCCTGCTTTTTGCCCGGCTGGATGAACAGGTGAAAAATGAAATGCAGAATATGCCCGGTAATGACAGGCAGCGGGAACGGTTGATGCAATGGTATAATACCCTATTTTTTCCCGAAACCAACACCCTGACCTGCCTCGATCCCTGGTACATGGACTGCTCAACACCGTTTTATTTTCATTATACAGACTGGGAATCACCGCCCGACACCCCTCCCCCTGTGATTTAAGCTGATTTTTTGAAAGATTTTCCGGATGAATTGGAGTAAGGTATTCCAAGGAATCCTCGTGGTTTGTCATGAATACATTAACAGCTCAAATTTTACCGTATGAACAAACTATATATATTATTATTTCTACTGATGACCACCAGCATTGTCTTTTCCCAGGAACTGGTGGTCAAGGACAAGGTAACGCACCAGCCCCTGGAGATGGTGGCCGTATACCGGCATAATCCGACCGTAGCGGTCGTAACGAACTTTAAGGGACGCGTTGATATTTCAGCTTTTCAGGGTGCGGATTCCGTTTTCATCCAGTTGCTTGGGTATGAATCGGTAACGTACTCATACGATCAGTTGAAAAAGATGCAGTACAGACTATTTCTTAACCAGGTGGACTTCTCGCTGGATGAAGTAGTTATTTCGGCAACCCGGTGGGAACAGAGCAAACGGGATGTTCCTCAGAAGATCACGATGATCAAACCTACGGACATCGCTCTTCAGAATCCCCAGACAGCAGCAGACATGCTCCAGGCCAGCGGGGAAGTGTTTGTCCAGAAAAGCCAGCTGGGGGGAGGAAGCCCTATGATCAGGGGATTTGCCACAAACAGGCTGCTGATCGTAGTGGATGGTGTCAGGATGAATACGGCGATCTTCCGGAGCGGCAACCTGCAAAATGTGATCTCGCTGGATCCCATGGCCACTGAGAAAACCGAAGTAGCGTACGGACCCGGCTCCCTGATCTATGGCAGCGATGCCATTGGCGGGGTCATGAGCTTCTATACGCTGACGCCTTCTCTTTCGACAGAAGACTCACCGCTGATGAGAGGGAATGCCTTCGCTCGATGGTCGTCAGCGGATATGGAAAAGACCGGCCACCTTGACCTGACCATCGGCCTGAAAAAATGGTCATTCGTCACCAGCGGCACCTTCTCCGATTATGATGACCTCATGATGGGCAGGCATGGGCCTGAGGAGAATTATCTGAGGAAATACTATGTCAAAACGATCGATGGAACCGATACCCAGGTAACAAATCCTGATTCCCTGGTACAGGTCCCGTCGGCCTATCATCAAGTCAACGTGATGCAAAAGGTCCGGTTTCAGCCCAACGAACGCTGGAATTTCAACTATGGCTTTCATTTCTCGACCACCTCTGATTATTCGCGTTATGACCGCCTTCTCAGGGAAAAGAACGGGAAGCTGCGCTCAGCGGAATGGTACTACGGGCCCCAGAAATGGATGATGAACACCCTGAGCATGACCAACCGTCAGCAGACCGGGATATACGATATGTTCAACGTGACACTGGCCTGGCAAAAATTTGAGGAAAGCCGGCACGACCGTGACTTTGGCGATACCGAACTCCGGCACCGTACCGAAAAAGTGGATGCTTTTTCATTGAACATTGACCTTGAAAAAGAGCTGGGTGACAAGCAGGGTTTGTATTACGGCGTGGAAGCGCTGGTCAATACCGTGGAATCCGTCGGTGAGGATGAAGATGTTTCTACTGGCATCCGCATTGCCGGGCCGGCACGGTACCCAAGCCCTTCCAACTGGGAATCGTTTGCCGGTTATGTGAACTACCGGATCAAACCCGTGACCCATCTTACCCTGCAGGCCGGGCTGCGTTACAACCAGGTGATGCTAAACGGGGATTTTGACACCACGTTCTACCCATTTCCGTTCGATGACTTCGACATCAACACCGGCGCGCTGACAGGCAGCATTGGCATGGCATGGCTCCCCGGTGAATCATGGCAGGTCAACGTGAACCTTTGCACTGGTTTCCGCTCTCCCAACATCGACGATGTGGGAAAAGTCTTCGACTCGGAACCTGGATCGGTTGTGGTGCCCAACCCTGATCTCGAGCCGGAATATGCCTGGAACGGGGAGCTGAGCCTGACCAAGATCTTTGGCCAGTTTCTGAAAATAGATCTGACCGGATACTATACGTACCTCGACAATGCCATCGTCCGGCGTGATTATACCCTCAACGGAATGGACAGCATCATGTACGATGGGGAAATGAGTCAGATACAAGCGATGCAGAACGCAGCCTATGGCTATGTATATGGAGTCCAGGCCGGTATTGAGCTGAAGCTGCCGGCCGACTTCAAGATCCTTTCCAAGTTCAACTACCAGAAAGGGGAAGAAGAGCTCGATGACGGAAGCATGGGCCCACTCAGGCATGCAGCACCCTGGTTTGGTTCCACGCATCTGCTGTGGAAGCACGAAAGGTTTACAGCTGACCTGTCTGGGGTATATAACGGGGAGATACCGTATGAAGAACTGGCACCTGAGGAACAGGGGAAAACTTACATGTACGCGGTCGACCCGGATGGAAATCCATACTGCCCTTCCTGGTATACATTTAATATTAAGGCAATGTACCAGGTAACCAATTTCCTGATGGTAAGTGCGGGCATAGAGAACCTGACCGACCAGCGCTACCGGCCCTATTCCTCCGGTATAGTCGCCGCAGGAAGAAACTTTATTGTTTCCTTGAAGGGAACGTTCTAATACACCCTACCCCCGCCGAGGCTGTGTTAAAATGAATGTTGTTTATTAAACCACAGAGATCGCGGAGGAGAACGGATAACATAGAGGACTGATAACGAGTTATTTAAACTCCGTGATCTCCGTGAATCCTCCTTGCACTCCGTGGTTAAATTGTATTTTGACACTGCCTCGTGCAGGGGAGGGGTAATATAAATAATTCCACAGGTTTGCCCTGGGATTAATATCTTTGACAAGTAAATAAATGTTAAAAAAAGAAAACAAACAAACTGTTTTTCGTACCCTGGGATCATCCCGGATGGCCTGCTGGCTGGTAGTGGCCGTTTTGTTCTATTCCAACCTTGAATACCGCTTCTGGCGCCTCGAGGGAAGAGTCATTGCTGGCGATGTCGTTTCTTACTACCAGTACCTCCCTGCAGTGTTTGTGCATCATGACATCACCATGGAGTTCGCCCACCGGGATGCGGATAGATACAAGGACCACTTCTGGTCCACTCCCAAGGAGACCGGGAAGTATGTCGGAAGAATGACCCTGGGCATGTCGGTGATGTATGCTCCTTTTTTTCTTGCAGCCCATGGACTGGCAGCTCCGCTTGGTTATGAGACGGATGGTTTTTCGCCACCCTATAAATTCGCGCTGATCGTCTCATGCCTGTTTTATGTTTTCCTGGGACTTTGGTTCCTTCGCAAAGTACTGCTGAACTGGTTCTCCGATAGGGCAACAGCCCTTACGATCCTGATCCTGGGGCTGGCCACCAACCTGTACTTTTATGCAGTCATCGAGCCTCCCATGTCGCATGCATACAGCTTCAGCCTGATCGCCTGCCTGATCTGGCTGGTAACACGATGGTATGCCGTGCCCTCTGTGCGAAAAGCCATCCTCATCGGCTTGGTGGCAGGAATGATCCTGATGGTACGACCGGTCAACCTGGTTTTTTTACCCCTAATCTTTCTTTGGGAGGCAGGAAGCTGGTCAGCCTTAAGAGAACGGATACAGATGCTGAGAAAAAAGTGGCTGCACCTGCTCGTCATAGCGGGAGTCGCTTTTCTGGTGATCATTCCGCAAATGCTTTACTGGAGGCTGACCACCGGGCATTTCATCTATTATTCCTACGAAGATGAACGGTTCTTTTTCGATAATCCTCATCTGATCAGGGGGATCTTCGGCTACAGGAGTGGCTGGCTGGTTTACACTCCGGTGATGATCTTTTCCATCCTGGGAGTGTTCCTGACATTTAAACAACATCGCAGGCTTTACATTCCCATGTTGGGAGTCTGGCTGGTCTTCCTGTATGTGACCTTTTCCTGGTGGTGCTGGTGGTATGGGGGAGGGTTCGGCCTGAGGACCATGATCGATTCCTATGCCCTGCTCGCCTTCCCCCTGACTGCCTTCACGGTCTGGGTGGCGCAAAAAAGAAAGATGTTCAGAGCCCTGTATTTGATCCTGATCGGCGCATTCATTTCGCTGAACGTTTTCCAGACCTATCAATACTATACCGGGGCTATCCACTGGGACTCGATGACCAGGGAAGCCTACTGGGATTCCTTTCTGCGGAAAGACCCTTCAGTAACCTTTAAAAGCTTGTTGAAACACCCGGATCATGCACTGGCAAAGAAGGGCATTACAGGATTCACCAAATATGGTAAAGGACAGAGTCATTCCTCCGGAACAAGTGACACCACGGGTATGGCTGCTTTCATCAAACATGCCGAATTGACCATACGGAATGACAGCGCCTGGTATGAACTTGTCCTGACTAAATCGATCAAAAGGAACAAGCCGGTAGAAGAAATTCTTCATGAGGAAGCCCTGTGGATATGGAATAAGAAAAAGGAAAAAGCAGTTACCGAATAAACAATTTATTGACAGTAAACCGCATCTTTACGTTTTTTTTACTTACTTTGTATGACGTTCTCAATTTACCCTACCCCTGCACGGGGAAGGAGTATTCGATAGATTCCCCGGTGCTTGAACCGGAATAAGAGTCCAGCCCCGGTATCTATCGGGATGTTCTGGATTTCTGCTAGTCACTGTTGAACAATTAGTAAAGGAGGTTATTATGGGAATTTTATCCTGGATTGTCATCGGACTGATTGCGGGTGTTATCGCTAAATTCCTCATGCCCGGCAAGGATCCGGGCGGATTTATCATCACAATCCTGATCGGGATCGCCGGTGGTGTGATTGGAGGATTTATCGGCTCTTTATTGGGATTTGGAGGCGTGACCGGACTGAATTTCAAAAGCATCCTGCTGGCTATCGCAGGTTCCTTTCTTTTGCTGCTTATTTTCAGGTTATTCAGAAAAAAAACCTGATTCTAAATTGGCGGTTGATAATGTTGAGTCTCCTCCGAGAAGGGATTAATGAACCTTAATTTAGGGCTAAAGCCCTATAAACCAGTACTTTGCATTACCCCGGCCTTAAGGCCGGGGTAACTGATAATCAATCAGTTAATGGACTTTAGTCCCAAATTATAACTTTTCGGAGCGGGCTCAATGTTCATTTTCAATTGTCGACTTATTTCAAAAATTGAACATTGACAATTGACAATTAAAAGATAAAGTCGGTATTGAGGAAAGCGGACTGATTTCCACGGAGGATCTCTTTGATAAGGCCTTTATTTTCGGGGGAGGTTTTAGCTGCCACCAGTGTACGGATCGTAAAGACCCGAAGTGCGTCCGACACCGACAGGGTTCCTTCTGCTGAATCCTTCCTCCCTGTGAATGGAAACGTATCCGGCCCGCGCTGGCACTGGCTGTTGATATTGACACGGCAGACCTGGTTCACCAGGGGATCGATCAGGCGTGCGATCTGCTGCGGATCGTTCCCAAACAGACTGACCTGCTGGCCGTAGTTCGACTGTACCATATACGCTATGGGCTCTTGGATGTCATCAAACACCACGACGGGGATGAGGGGGCCGAATTGCTCTTCGTGGTAAAGCTTCATCCGTGAATCCACCGGGAAAACGACCGCCGGGAAAAAAAACGATCCATTGACCGTGGCGCCATGTTCATTGATGACCCTGGCGCCAAGTGATTCCGCGTCGCGGATCAGGTCGAGCAGATACGCGGGTTTCCCCTGCTCTGGCAGCGGGGTGATCTGTACCCCGTTTTCCCAGGGCACTCCCATAGACAGTGAGGACACTTTTTGGGAAAACTTTTTCAGGAATTCGTCGCTGACCATCCTGTGAACAAACAGGATCTTCAGGGCCGTGCACCGCTGTCCGTTGAAGGATAATGTCCCCAGGACGGCTTCATTCACGGCAAGATCAATGGCGGCATCCGGAAGGATGATGGCGGGATTCTTGGCCTCCAGGCCCAGCACGCAGCGCAGGCGGTGGGGCCTGGGATGCTGGTGCTTGAGGATATCCGCCACACGACTGGTACCGATGAATGCCAGCACATTGATCCGGCCTGACTTCATCAACGGACCTACCACCGCCTGCCCATCCCCGTAAACGGTATTGATGACGCCAGCAGGAAAAGCATCTCGGAACGCTTCCAATAAGGGATAATGAAGCAGCACTCCAAGCTTGGGCGGCTTGAAAATGACCACATTGCCCATGATCAGCGCAGGGATCAGGGTGGTGAAGGTCTCATTCAGCGGGTAGTTGAAGGGCCCCATGCATAAGACCACCCCCAGGGGAGCACGCCGGATCTGCCCCATGATGCCCTGCTCGATGATAAAACGTGAAGAATTCCTGTCAAGCTCTTTCAATGCCCCGATAGTATCACGGATATATTCAACCGTACGGTCAAACTCCTTTTCCGAATCGGCCAGCGTCTTCCCGATCTCCCACATCAGCAGCCGGACAATCTCCTGCCGTTTGTCAGTCATTTTAAAAACAAATGTTTCCATATGACGGATACGTTCCTCCACCGACATGGTTGGCCATTCACCCCGTCCGTTATCGTATGCCTGCTCGGCAGCCTCCAGGACCTCCAGCGATTCTTTTTCCGTCATCAGGGGATAGCTTCCAAGAGGAAAAGGTGCTGCCGATCCTCCATCAGAGATCAGGACAGGGGAAAGGACCTCCTGCACAGGTCCGTTCCATGGCTTCAGACGGCCATTCACCAGGTATTCCTTCTGATGCATGGGGCCATTCAGGATAAACTCTTTACCGATCTCCCTCAGGGATGGGAAGAGACGCTTCATAAGTTGAGGCATGACAGAAACTTTAGATTACTCATTTGGTGGAGGCGTGGCGGCGGCAGCTTTTTCCTCTTTGGATATCCATCCGCCTCCCAGGACTTTATACAGGTTCACATAGGAACTGAGCAGTTCGCGGAGTGTCAGTGACGCGTTAAGTTCGGTGTTGAACAGGGTGCGTTCCGAATCCAGCACCTCCAGGTAACTGGTCACGCCTCCGTCGTACCTGGATCGTGACAGAACTGCAGCATTCTGTGCAGCCACACGCTGCCGCTTCACGGCTTCCAGTTCGGTCCGGTAGGTGCTCACTCGGATGAGTCCGTCTTCCACCTCGCGAAAAGCTTCCAGTACGGTCTGTTCATAATCCATGAGAGCCTCCTGGTAGCGTTGGCGTTCGATCTCCACCCGCCGCTTGTTCTTGTTAAAATTAAAGATCGGTCCCAGTATGCCGCCACTGACCGACCAGGCTGCGCTGGCAGCCGAAAAAGTCAGTTCCGGGCTGGCCGCACCAAACAGACCGGTGAGGTTGAAGGAAGGCAACCGTACAGCCTGAGCCACGCCGATATAGGCATTCTGTGCCACCAGGGCCTGTTCGGAGTAAAGAATATCCGGCCTGCGCGTCAGCAGCTCCGAAGTGATCCCTGGCGGGATGTCGGGAGGTATGGGCTGGCTGTTCAGGTCCGGTCCGCGGACAATGGAGCCGGGCATTTTACCCAGCAGGACCGAAAGGGCGTGTTCTGTCTGAGACACCGCACGCTCATACTGGGGTATGTAGGCAGCGGCAATGTTCTCCTGGATCTCTGCCTGGTTCATATCTATTTCAGGGACGATCCCTTTGATGAATCGCTCGCGAACGATCCAGGTGGATTCTTTACGGGATTCAAGGGTCTGGCGGGAGATCGCCAGCTGGTTATCAAAGTCAAGAAGCTGGTAATACGTGGATGTGACGGCTGCGATCAGGCTGATCATCACTGAACGGTAGCCGTATTCTGTTGCCAGCAGGTTCGCCCGGGCGGCTTCGGTGGCACTGCGGTATTTTCCCCAGAAATCGATTTCCCACGACAGGAACGGAGCCGCATAATAGGTGTTATGGTTGGTGGTTTTCCCGGAATTGAGTACTGTATTCAGGTTGCCGCCCTGTATGTTTGCCTCATAGCCGATGGCCGGCCACATATCGGCCCTGTTGTAGCCGACCGCGGCCCTGGCTTCTTCAATGCGGGCCGCCGCAAGCCGTACATCCCGGTTCTCAGCCAGTGCGGTCCGGATCAGCTCCTCCAGCTGCGGATCCTGAAAGAGGGCCCACCATTCCAGGTTGAGTGCCGAATCCTGGCGGGTCGTATCATAATACGTGAAATGACCGGGTGTCTGTACCACGGGTTTCTGGTACTTCGGACCTACCATGCATCCTGACAGGATTGTGACGAACAGGATCACCATCAGGTGGATACTATATTTTTTCATATCATTCATTATTCTGTACGACAGTTTGTTGTGCTTTCTTCAGGTCTCGCTTCTTTTCATATTTACCTAACTTACCGATCAGGACAAATAACATCGGATACATAAAGATACCGAGCATAGTTGCGATAAGCATCCCGGCAAAAACGGCGACCCCCATCACGTTACGCGCCTGGGAACCGGCACCGCTGGCCGTGATCAGGGGTACCACGCCCAGAATAAAGGCAAAGGAGGTCATCAGGATCGGACGCAGACGCAATTTGGCACCTTCGATAGCGGCTTCCATCAGGGACAATCCTTCTTCGAACTTATCTTTGGCATACTCCACGATCAGGATGGCATTTTTTGCTGCCAGAGCCAGCAGCAGGATCAGCGAAACCTGGGCAAAGATATTCATGACGTAAAGGTCTGAAGTGAAACGGGCGATCCATATTCCAAAGAAAGCACCAAATATGGCAAAGGGTGTCCCCAGCAGAATGGCAAACGGCAGAGACCAGCTTTCATACTGGGCGGCAAGGATCAGGAATACAAATACCAGGGAGAACACGAAAATCATTCCGGCTGTGCCCGCAGCCTTTTTCTCCTGGTACGACATAGCATTCCAGGCATATCCAATGTCATCCGGAAGCACTTGTACTGCCACCTCCTCCAGGGCATCGAGGGCCTGTGCCGAGCTGTATCCGGGTGCGGGTGCACCGGTCACCTCGGCAGCGCGATACATATTGAACCGGAATGTGAATTCAGGTCCTCCGATGTTCTCGACCGTTGCGATGGAATTGAGCGGGATCATCTTTCCCTCGTTGTTCTTAATGAAAAACAGGGCCATGTCATCTTCGGTCAGCCGGTATTCCGGCTCAGCCTGGAGATAGGACTTGTATACCCGCCCAAAACGGTTGAAATCATTCACATACGTACCTCCAAGAAAGGCGCTGATCGTATTGTAAACATCCTGAAGGTTCAATCCCATCTTCATGGCCTTTTCCCTGTCCACATCCAGGTAACGTTGCGGGGTGGTAGCCTGGTAGGTGGTAAAGACCGAGCCGATCTCAGGTCGCTGGCGGACAGCCTGGATAAATTTCTGGGTCTGCTGGGCCAGGTACAGGGGTGTATTGTTGCTGCCTTTATCCTGGATCATGATGCTGAAACCGGAACCGTTCCCCAGCCCCGGGATGGCCGGAGGTCCAAAGGCAAAGCTGGGAGCTTCCTGTATGGCTGCAGAAAATTCCCGGTTCAGCTTCCGGATGAGCTTGTGCACCTCGCCTTCCTTCCCGCGTTCACCCCATTCCCTGCAGGAAACAAAAATGAACACGGAATTGGTCGAAAGGCCACCGACAAGCATACTGTAACCAGGGATGCTGGTTAAAAATTCCACCTCTTCGTGGGTGGAAAGGATCTTTTCGATCTTTCGGGCAACCTGGTCGGTGCGCTGTAAAGAGGCTGCTTCTGGTAACTGGGCATTGATAAAAAAGTAGCCCATATCTTCTTCCGGGATAAATCCACCGGGGATGAATTTACCCAGTACGCCAGCCAGAAACAGAAAGATCACGATGAAGATGACTCCCCGGGTAGCCTTCCGGGCTACCACATGGGAAAAGCTGGTATATTTTTCATTGGCTTTGTTGAAGCCTTTGTTAAATCCACCGAAGAACTTTCCGACGATGCCTTTTACCGGTTTGGGTTCTTTCAGCAGGATGGAGCTGAGTGCAGGGCTCAGGGTAAGGGAGTTCAGGGCAGAAAAAACCACCGACACGGCAATGGTGATGGCAAATTGCTGATATAGGCTGCCGGTGATGCCACTGATGGCAGCCACCGGAATGAAAACGGCTACCAGTACCAGTGTGATGGCGATAATGGGCGCTGTGATTTGCTTCATGGCTTTGATGGTTGCCTCGCGGGGCTCCATCCCGTGTTCAATATTGACCATTACCGCTTCCACGACGACAATGGCGTCGTCCACGACGATACCGATGGCCAGGACAATGCCCAGCAAGGAAAGGGTGTTGATCGAGAAGCCGAAGACCGGGAACAAAATAAAGGCTCCCACCAGGGATACGGGGACTGCCAGTAACGGGATGATCATGGCCCTCCAATTCTGAAGGAAGATAAACACCACAATGATTACTAATAAAAGTGCTTCTATTAATGTGGTGACAATCTCACGGATTCCCTCGGAGATGGCCAGCGTAGTATCCAGTGAAACATCATACTTCAGATCCTGCGGAAAATCCTTTGCAAGGTCAGCCATCGTAGTCTTTACCTGGGCGGCCAGTTCCATTACGTTGGAACCGGGACTCTGGTACACGGCAATGACACCTGCATCCTCACCGTTCAGACGGGCGTACATCTTGTAACTTTCCGTACCCATTTCAACGCGGGCCAGGTCTTTCAGACGTACCTGAAAACCTTCCGCACTCTGCCGTACCACAATGTTACCGAACTCCTCTTCCGTCTGCAGCCGGTCCTTGAGACGCACCGAATAGGTGAAGTCGGTGCCCGGAGGGGCCGGCTCTCCGCCAAATTTACCTCCGGCTACGATCACGTTCTGCTGTTTAATGGCATTGACAACCTCGTTGACCGTGATACCCATCTGGGCCATCCGGTCAGGTTTGATCCAGATCCGCATGGAGTAATCACCAATACCAAACACATCGATCCGTCCGACACCCGGAATGCGCGCAAGAATATCCGCTACATTGATCTTGGTATAATTACTCAGAAAGACCTTATCATACGTCTTATTGGGTGATGTGAGGGAAATCAGCAGTACCGGGAAAGCAAGCGATTTCTTGGTGGAAACTCCCAGCCGCTTGACTTCATCCGGCAATTTCGGAGTGGCTGAAGAAACCCGGTTTTGTGTCAGCACATTGCTCATATCCGGATCGGTTCCCACCTCAAAGGATACCTTGATGGTCATGGTACCATCATTGGAATTGATCGACTGCATGTAGATGCTGTTCTCCACCCCGTTGATCTCCTGTTCCAGGGGGGTGGCCACCGACTGTTCCACATCCAGTGAACTGGCTCCGGTATAGTAGGCCGTTACCTGAACCATCGGCGGGGTGATGTCAGGATACTGGGCAATGGGTAAACTCAGGATCGAAATCACGCCAAGGATCACGATAAAGATCGAAATGACCATGGCAACGATCGGCCGTCTTACAAAAAATTCTGCCATCGGATTCCAGTATTAGGGGTTAGAATTTCATTAATTCTGAAGGCACCTCCACCATCTGGGGATCGACCTTCTGACCCGGACGGACCAGGTTCAGCCCTTCAAACACAATCCGGTCACCTGTAGCAAGCCCTTCCTGCACCAGGAACATGCTTCCTACCTTTGCTGCCAGCTTAACCGGACGTACCTCAATGGCGTTGGTGTCATTCACAACATAAACCTGATAAAGCCCCTGCAGTTCCCTGACACTCCGCTGAGGAATCACCAGGCCATTTTCGACGACTTCCACAATGATCTGCACCCTTGCGAACTGACCGGGTCGAAGCAGTTTGTCGGGGTTTGGAAACGATACCTGCACCAGCAGTGTTCCTGTGGTGGGATCCACCTGCCGGTCCGTAAAATTAAACCTGCCAGGATGGGGGAAGATACTTCCGTCGGCCAGCACAAGGCGGTATCTGTCCTTATATGATGCCCTGGCCTCACCACCATAGGGTATAGTATCATGCTCCTGCTCGATGACTTGCCTTGCAATCCAGAGATAATCCGATTCGGTAATGGAAAACTGCACCAGGATCGTATCAATGATCGATACGGTGTTCAGCACAACGGGATTCGGTGCACGGCCCACGTATTCCCCTGTTTTTGCCAGTGTTCTGCCGATAACCCCCGTAATGGGAGATAAAATACTGGTATAACCCAGATTGATACGTGCATATTTCAGGTTGGCATTGGCTGCGTCAAGGGAAGCCTGGGCAGCACCAAACTGTGCCACAGCCGCATCCAGGTCGCTCTGGCTCACCGCGTTGATCTCCGCCAATGGCCTGATCCGGTTCAGGTCGCTCTCGGCCTTGGCCAGCATGGTCTGCGACTCCGCCACACCGCTCATAGCCTCCGCTTCCAGGGCCTTGAAAGGCTCCGGATCAATGGTGTAAAGCAACTGCCCCTGCCTGACGAAGGTTCCTTCCTGGAAATGCACCCCCTTCAGAAATCCGTCCACCCTGGCCCGGATGGGAATATCTTTATAACCATAGGTCTGCCCTACAAAATCAGCTTTGATCGGTACGGTGGTCTGTATAACCTGAACCGCCTGTACTTTGGTTAGGGGTGCCGTCTTCACTACCTCCTTTTTGCAGGCCGGAAGGATGAAAATGATACTGAGAAGGCACACGATCAGAATGCCCCTGAAACGAAATGCAGTAAATTTCATGGTTGGAATTTTGAAGGTTAAGCAAATGTATTATAAAATTTACTAAACTCTCTGAATGATCTAATAAAAATGGTTCATTTCATTCGGCCAAAGAGTTGAACAAAAAATTCCGATGGTCTGGTACTGACTTCTAATGAATTACTTGTGCCAGTCTGTCTTTTTTATTAATATTGCCGCTCTGTCGATCTATTGATTTTAAAACTAAAAATCTGTACTATGAAAAACCTATTCGTTCTTTTGTTTGCGTGTATACTGGCAGCATCCGGTCAAATACTCCACGGCCAGGATACCGGTGACTGGGGAAATTCCTATTCCATTCTGAAAAATCAGCCTGAAGCCGATTTGATTGTAAGGGTTGGAGATATTGATAATCTAGGATTTGGCTGGCCTGAGGAATTCAACCCTTTTACCGGTAAGAACACCGACTCACACGATTTTCCCTGGGATGCTGAAGCCGATGATCCGGCAGGGACCGACAGGATCTTTGTGGTTTCGAGTTATACACTGGAAACATCCTCTTTCGCGGACGGATACACTGCCTCTACATCCCGTCCTGATAATGAACCCCAACCGATCACCATGGAGTATTCGTTGACTGGTGTTGACGTCGGGTCAGCCATGGTCCGTATGTTCGTGGATGATTTCCAGTCTCCTGCTTTTGGCACCAACTACCAGGTCAGCATCAACGGGGAAAGGATCCCCTACCTCGAAAATATGATCAATGCCCTGGACCAGACAGGCCCCATTGGAAAAATGATCACCGTGAAACTCCTTCCCGAAGATCTGGACCTGGTAAAAACCGGCCGGATGGTCATCCGGATCGACGATCCCACCACAGGGGCAGGTGACGGATTTGCCATTGATTTCGTGCAACTGCTGATCAATCCGAAAAAGAATGTCTTTACCCAGGCAATTCAGTGTAGGGTGGTGGATGAAAGCACAGATGAAGGCATCAGCGGGGCACTGGTATCGGCCACGAACATTGTCGAAACCCTGACAGGCAAATCAGGCGACTTTTTACTGACCGGTATACCTGCCGGACTGGCCATTCTTACTGCTTCCAAAACAGGGTACGCCATCAATACAGTTCCTTATGATGAATACGATTACGAATTTGAGGACGATAAATCAATCATCATTCCGCTGAAAAAACTGGATGAATCCATTGCCCGGATGGGAGAGGAAATCGACAAAAAGGGATTGCTGGTGCTATATGGAATTCATTTCGAGGTTGATAAAGCCATACTCACTCACGAATCCGTTCAGGTTCTGGAACAACTCCGGATGGTGATCAGAGACAGGCCCGGCCTGGACCTTGAGATTGCCGGCCACACCGATTCGGATGGTTCGGATGAGTACAACCTGCAGCTTTCCCGCGAAAGGGCCCAAACGGTGGTGAACTGGCTGAGCGAACAAGGAATTACCAATAAACTGACAGCACGGGGATATGGTGAAAACTCACCCGTGGCCAGCAATACGACCGTTGAGGGAAAAGCGGCCAACCGCAGGGTGGAGATCAGAGTGGTCGAGGAGAAATAGTCGGCAGTCGGCAGTCGGCAGTAATTCCATTCGTTGACTGTTGACTGCTGACTATTGACTGCCAACTGCTGACTAATTAGTTGATCCTTAACAATTCACTTTTCCGGGATTCCAGTTGAAAGTCAAGT
>JAEAMF010001360.1_pt1 | contig 18383 bp, 17 predicted proteins | sample 8958721 | NCBI WGS metagenome assembly JAEAMF01 (sample SAMN16933255, study PRJNA681124) | bioreactor sludge metagenome | isolation source: anaerobic bioreactor treating anionic surfactant - SDBS | place: India: Bengaluru | collected 2019-02-28
GGTTGAACAACTTGCGCCGCCCTTACAGGGCTTGCCCAATTTCCTATCCCTGTCCCCAGGGTTTCACCCTGGGCTTTGTTGCCGCGTTCCTTCGGAACTGAAAAGCGAGTTTCGCGACAGAAACTAGTTAGTTGACTGCAGGCGGCTTGCGGCAGCGATTATATTACGGAATTTCGCCAGATAAGCACTTGGGCTGACATGCTCAAATGAAGCTCCAAAGCTTTTCCAAGACTCTTGTCTTGTCCGGATAAAAATGGGTGTCCACGATTCCCGAAGATTCCCGAATAAAGTGGGTGTCCACGATTCCCCGAATAAAGTGGGTGTCCACGATTCCCCGAATAAAGTGGGTGTCCACGATTCCCCCTATTGAGAGGCGAGTGCCAGCTATTGAATAAAGCGGGTGTCCAGAATTCCAGTTCCAGAATTCCATTCCAGTGGTATTTCAGCAGTTGGGCGGATAGGTTGACAGGATCGAGCGGGTGTCCAAAATTCTTACAATGGGAAATAGGTGGGTGTTAAGATTTCTTGTCAGATAGGCGGGTAGACCTGCCAACCCTCAGCCAGGATTCCGCCCTCAATAGCGTGCGGTCAGAATTGAGATGTGAATGTATCTGGAATCCATAAAAGCTGTTAACGGAAAGTTTTCCCAATCGTTAAGAAGAAAAAGGCGTTAATCGGAAGTGGGTGTCCAGGATTTCTTAATCGGAAGTGGGTGTCCACGATTCCACGATTATTCTGCAGAAAAGAAAGAAGTGGGTGTCCACGATTATTCTGATGGGATTGGCGCTCTTCTGTGTTAGTTTTTATTTAACGAGTATCTGGCAGCTGAACTTGCATTTTATTGAACTTTAAAACGTACCGCTTCGTTTTCATGGCTAGGAACAGGATATTTTTCAAGGAGTCAACGGTGCTCTCGGGCGATCAAAAACTTGTAGAGCGCTGTCTGCAAGGAGATGATGCTGCTTGGGAAATGGTTGTGAATATCTACGGGAAGCGTATCTATAACTTGAGTTATCGATACACCAACCGCCGAGCAGAAGCAGAGGATCTGACGCAGAATATTCTGATCCGGGTTTATCAGAATCTCCGGAGCTATCGCTCCGATGCCGGGAGCTTTCAAAACTGGCTCCTGCGGGTGGCTCGAAACATGATTATCGATCATTACAGACAAGCCCGTCGATTCCCGCAAACGGCAGGGAGCGAGCAAATGGAAGCCATGAACATCCAGGATGACAAAACTCCAAATCCGCAGCGGATGGCCGAACAAGCCGAAGCTTCCCGGTTTCTCCAGCACGGGCTCCAGTCATTATCCCCTGAACTTAAAGAAGCAATTATACTTAGAGATATTGAGGGAATTGCATATCAGGATATTGCCGAACTCCTCGGCGTTCCCGAAGGAACGGTGAAGAGCCGGATTAATCGAGGGCGGCTTGAACTAGCCAAGCTGCTAATCAAGAGACGAGCCCAGTTGGGTATGCAGATGTAAGAGGATCGTTATGGATTGCCCAAAAGTGGAACTCCGGCTGAGCGATTTTATGGAAGCCGGCCTTTCAGCCGAAGAGGCAGCCGAGGTTTCAAAACACCTTGAAAGCTGCCAAAGCTGCTCCGCTTTGCTGGAAGAAATGCAATCCGTCGTTTCCCTTTGCCAAAACTTTCCTTCGCTGGATTTCGATTCTCAATCAGTTGAGAAAATCCTGCTGCGGACTTCCGGCCGTCCGCGCACCCGATCTTCAAGGGAATTGCTTCGCCAGTACTTCCTCCGGCCCTTCCTCACTCCCAAGCTGGCTATTGGTGCAACGCTGGCGACTCTTTTCCTGATCTTGATGCTTGACCTGATGCTGCCCAAGCTATCCATCAGCATGTCCAGCCTATCGCCTATGGAACTTGTGCGGCTTATGGATCGGGGAGCGCAACAGCTATATGGCAAGGGATTAAGGGTATACAACAAGAAAAGCGAGTGGGAGGCACAGTTTAATCGTTTCAAAAACAACTCTTTGAATAATCTGCGTTCCATAATGGAGCAGATAGAGGTGCCGCTGGAAGGACGCAAAAAAACAGAAGATCCGACGCCGCGGAAGGACAGAGCGCCTAAAGAAAAAAGCAGCCATCTCTTCCTGTGGCCGGCGTAGGTTTACGGATTCAAATAATCCAGTGTGGTTTTAGGATTTGAGGTGACCGCCATGAAATGCTCGTATCATCCTGCAGTGGAATCCCAGGAATTATGTACCGCGTGCAAAAAGCCTCTCTGCCCTGAGTGTTCGCATAAAATAAAGGCCAAGGCATACTGCCAGGACTGTCTGGTCGAGGGGGCGGAATGGGCAGCAACGATTAAGGGCCTCAAGCTGCCATCCGACTCCCCAAGAAGAGCGGCACTTTGTGCCATCATCCCGGGGCTGGGCGCTGTTTATAACAGTGAGTACATGAAAGCCATTACCTACTTTGCCGTATGGGCGGCTCTGGCGCTTCTGGGCGGTCGCGTCAGCGGAATATTTGGTTTCGCCTCTGTCGTCTTCATACTCTTCACCATGTTCGACGCGTATCGCACGGCGGAGGCCCTGGTTCGCTCCAGGATTAAAGCGGTGCCGATACCCGAAACTTCCCAGAGGGACAAGACAATCATCGGGTGGGGTGTATTCTTGATGGTTCTCGGGATGTTTTTCCTTCTCGAAAATGTCATCCCGTTCGACTACTTCAACAAACTCTGGCCTCTGGTCTTTGTCTTGCTGGGCGCTTACCTAGTCTATCGTGCTCTGCAGAACGAAAAGTCTCAACCAGCTGCCGGGCCGATTCCCAAGATAGAGGCGAAGGAGGATATCTGACATGGCACCCTGTTCCCGCAGCGGCGCTTTGACCGCGGGTCTGATCTTAATCGCCCTCGGCGCCATTTTTCTGGCCGAAAACTTCTATCCCTCCTTCTCCGCCTGGCGAGCGATCGCCCGTTACTGGCCCGTCATTCTGATCATTATCGGGATCAGAAGACTCTATTGCTACTTTGTCTGGCCCTCAGTTCCGCCGGTGGCAGACAAAACAACTCAGAAGGAGTAGACCATGCCAAACCGGCTTCGACCATCACTGCTGGGCGCTCTTATCTGGATCGGGCTCGGAATCCTGTTTCTTCTGAAAAACCTCGGGATTGGTCCGGATATCTGGTCGCTGGCCGACCGTTACTGGCCGGTGCTTTTGATACTCCTCGGCCTGGGCAAGATACTCGACTATTTCCTGCATAAGGATTCAGTTGCCATTCGATTTGGGGAAATAATCTCCATTGTTTTTCTGCTGCTGATCGGGACCGCCGTAACCAGGATTTCTGAAAGCCATTTTGGACGCGTCATCCGGGAGCTGCCCATTAATATCGGCGGCAAAGCGATGCGGCCTGGGCAGTGGCTGGGAGAAACCCACGCTTTCTCGCAAGAAGCGTCCTTCTCCCTGGATCATCCGTTGCCCATACTTGTAGAAAATTCCTACGGTTCGGTCTCCGTTTCTCCGGGAAAAGACGGGGAGGTCCGCGTGCGCCTGAAAAAAGTCGTATACGGCAGCTCGGCCCGTGCCAAAAACATCGCCGACGAAATCCGGCTGGAGGCAAAACCGGAACTGCGGGGACTGCCGAACCCGAAGCCCGAAGCCGAGCCTGGTAAAAAATCCGATCACGATTACTTCGTGATCCGCACCAACCGGGATGACCTGAGCGGAAATGACTATACCTTCAACACCGACATGGAAATATTCATCCCCAGGAATTCGCAGCTGCAAATCAAAAATTCCTTTGGGGAAATCAGCGTTTCTGAAATAAACGGAGATCTCGACCTGAACACAACGCACAGAGGACTCGAAGTCCGGGACTGCGTAGGCAAGCTAAAAATCTCAACCCGCTATGCGGATTCCCGGCTGACCAATCTCGTCGGAAATCTCGTGTTGGATGCGCGAGGCAAGGTATATATCGATACCGTCAAGGGAAATGTTACGGTATCGGATGAATACGCCCCTCTGGAAATCTTCAACGTCGACGGTGAATTGACGGCATCGAGCACCGAAGGCAGTATCAGGATGGAGCGGATTTCAAAGCAGGTAACCATTGACTCCCGTGGCACCGGAGTGAGCGTGGATACGCTGCAGGGCGGCCTGAAAATCAAAGCGAGCCACAGGAATATCGATATTTCCAATGTTGCATCCCATGTCGTCATCGAAAGCCGGTTTGCCGGCGTCTCTCTGAAAAATGTGCAGGGGAACGTCGAGATCCAATCCAACTCCGACCGGGTGGATGCAGTGGATATCCGCGGAGGTTTCAAGCTGCAGGGCCGTGCCAGCGAGGTCCAGGCAACACGAGTCGGCGGACCGCTGGATGTCCAGACCTCCCTTAAGGATGTCGTCATCAATGATCTTATGAGCTCCTGCACGATCGCAAATGAGTTCGCCGACATCAGTGTTTCGTCCCGGAAACTCGGAAAGGGCGATGTGATTCTAAAGAACCGGAACGGGGATGTGGAATTGAATCTGCCCGATAACGCATCTTTTCTGATTGAAGCATCCGCAAGAAACGGCAGGGTGGAATCGGATTACCCGGGAGTGGAGACCTCGAGCGACAATGATGTCAGCTCCGCCAAATCCAGAGTAAAAACCGGCGGGCCCAGGATTCTGGTGGAAACACAATACGGATCCATTCGAATTCATCCGACTCACGCCGTTGAAGCGAAACTGTCCGGCCGGGAAAATCAGAGGGCCGGCCCGGCCCTCATGTCTCGAACGCTTCATGCCCATACGGGCGCTTCTTCCCCTTGTTGCCGTCGAAGATATGGATGCATAGGAGTTGCGCTATGAAAAATCTCGCCTGGGTATTGTGCTTCCCCATGCTGTTTGCCGGATGCAGCTTTGGTGAACGCGTGCCTATTGAAATGGTCACGACAAGCCAAAATCGTCCCCTGCAAAAAGAAAAAGCTCTCGATTCGACCGTCCGCTTTGACATCGGTTCGCTGGAGATCACGGGCGACTCCTCATCAGGATCGCTCTACTCCTACGATCTGGAATACGACAAAGCCAGCTTCGTGCCGGACGTGCGCTACGACACGGCCCCGGACGGAACCGAAGGCCGCTTCGCCTTAAGCCTCGAGAGCACTCACAAGGGGGGAATTCATACGCAGAGGTTCAACAACAGGCTTCGGCTGGCTCTCAATAACTCGATACCTCTGAAAATGAAAATCAACGCGGGTGTCGGAGATGCGCGCCTGTCGCTTTCCGGCCTGAAAATATCAAGTCTCGAATTCGATTCCGGCGTTGGAGAGGCAAAAATGTCGGCATACGAGCCGAACACGATACCCTGCGAACACATCAGGCTGAAAAGCGGCGTCGGCAGGCTTGAAGCCACGGGGCTTGGCAATTTGAATTTCAGAGAACTCGAATTCGACGGGGGCGTAGGGGGCGCGACGCTTGATTTCACGGGAGAATGGAAACAGAGCGCGGATGTGCGCGTTCAGGTCGGAGTGGGCGGCGTGAACGTTCGCATCCCCCGGGGTATCGGCGTAAAAGTGGAATCGTCCAAGAATTTCCTGAGCGGCCTGCACCTGGAGGGCTTCACCAAGAAGGACTCCTTTTATTACAGCGAGAATTACGACGCGGCCGCGACCAAAGTATCCATCTACATCTCGACCGGCATCGGCGGATTCCGCATTTCCTGGATATAGGTACTACCTCGGGCCGGGCAATGCCGGCATCCTGCTTTCAACTCTCAACACGATAGCACTTCATCCAAATCGCGCCTTTATCGCCGGTAAAGGCTATAATCATAATTATGAAACCATACGGTTGGGCCGGCCTGCTGCTTTTGATCATCTCCGAGTATTGCCTGCTTCGCAGGATCGAGCCTTTCCACACCTGGTTTTATTGTTTTGCCTGGTGGTCTTATATCCTTATTGCAGACAATCTGCTCCTGAAACTGAGCGGGCGATCTCTCCTGGCCAGCCGGAGGAGGGAGTTCTGGAGTATGCTCTTCCTGTCCGTATTCGTATGGCTTCTGTTCGAGGCCTATAATCTCGTGCTTCAAAACTGGTCGTACAGCATTCCCCCGCTGCAGACCTGGCAAAGATGGCTCGCCTACCTTCTATCTTTCGCCACAGTTTTGCCCGGCATCTTTATCACTTCGGATCTCGTGGAAATGCTTTTTGGGCATCCCAAGCAGGCGGCGGCATCGGAATGCGAACCTTGTTCGCCGGATCAAAAATCCGTCTCCCCGGCCCTGTTCATTATCCTCGGATCCGTTCTGTCCATCGCCCCCATATTCTGGCCGCGGTATTTTTTCTGGGCGATATGGATAGGCCCGATATTCCTTGTCGATCCCCTTCTGGAAAAATTCGGAATCAGAGGTCTCTTTTCGAGCGTTTACTCCGGTGACCGGAGGCGGCTTTGGAGTCTCATGCTGGGGGGGATGCTTTGCGGATTGATGTGGGAATTTTGGAATTACTGGGCCGGCGCGAAGTGGAGCTATTCGATCCCGTTTTTCGACAAGTGGAGAGTCTTCGAGATGCCGGTCCTGGGTTTTCTGGGATTTCTGCCATTCGCGCTCGAGTGCTGGATACTGTATCATGCGCTGCAGGCAACCGGCCGATATATGAATTGGCGGGCGGTACGCATTGCCTGGTGGGCTTGCCTGGGCATTGTATCTCTGATAATCCTCCGCGCGATGGACAGGTTCACCGTAATCCGAATCGCGGAGGCGGTTTCAAAGCAATTATCCTGAAGGAGTGCCAGTTCATGCGATTATGCATGGTGTTGATCAGCCTTTTATTTGCTCCAGCGCTTTTGTCGCAGGACCTGAACTCGGAGCCGGCTGAGCGGTCTCCCTATGTCGAACGTGAGGAGAGAGAGTTCAACTTTTTTCCGGGAGGTAAGGTTGAGATTTTCATCGGCGTTCCCGGAAGCCTCAAAATTGTGGGGTGGAAGAAAGGATCCGTTCGTATCGAAGCCGAAAAGATCCTGTACTATGCAACTGAAGAGAAGGCGAAGGCGTTCCTGAAAAAATCTCCCGTGCGCATCCGTCACAACGAAACGACTACGGCGATCCGTGCTGTCGGAAATCCGGAACCGCCGGGAATACTGGAAATCAATCTTACCCTGTATCTCCCGGGCGAGAAGACAGATATCAAAGCACAGATGGACCGCGGTGAATTTTCCATAGATTCCGTGAACGGGTGGGTCGAGACAACGATAGCAGAGGGGAGTTTGGAGGCTAAATCCATGGCCGGATACTTCTCCGGCAGCCTGCTCAAGGGCGATATCTTTGTGGAGATGTCCGGCAAGCAATGGAACGGGCTTGAATTTGCAGGTGTGACACAGAATGGCTCTGCAAACCTCATACTTCCGACAGAGTATTCGGCTGCTCTCCAGCTTGAAACCCGCAATGGCAAGGTCACTGTCGACTATCCCACCCAGATCGTGGAAGGCGAAGAGGTTCCGCCGGAAATCATCATCCGCAAAAGCTCGCAATCCCTGAAAGCATCCGTGGGAAAAGGCGGCGCACCCATCCGCATCGTCACATACTCAGGCGATATAGCGCTGTCGAAGCAGGAATAACAATACTTACATGAGCCGCCCAAAGCCGCTTGAACTGCATTATCGGGGCCGCGATCGGATTCGGTATTGCTGAGGCTTTCCGTTTGCTGATTTCGATCCCGATACCGATCCCGATCGGAATGGCGGCAGGAGTTCTGGCAATTCCTGGACAAGATATAGTTGCAGATCCATCAATCCATGGCTCCCCTACCTGCCAGGCCTTTGCTGCCTTTCCGGCAGGGGCGGGGTATTTCCCCGCGGATCAGAGCTCCGTTCCCGATAGTTCTTCTGGAATCTGGAATTTGGAATCTGTAATCTGACCCTCATGCCCGTTTCCGCCGACGAATCAAGGGGCGGACGGGAATTGCGGGCTACATCTTTTTCTAAGAAAATCTGCGGAAGATCGTTATACCGGTTGAACAAGCCGGAACAGACTCGGAGCAACAGATGAGGGCTGCATGAGGACTCCAGATTCCAGCTGGGTGCCATCCATATTAGCCGAATATGAACAGCCGCTGACTCGCTATGCAGCTCACATCACCGGGGACATCGAACGGGCACGAGAGGTCGTTCAGGACACGTTCCTGAAGCTCTGCCGTCAGAAGCCGGCCGAGATCCGCAGCCACCTGGCGCAATGGCTTTATACGGTTTGCCGAAACCGGGCGCTGGATGTGCTTAGAAAGGAGAGACGAATGACTGCAATCAGCGATGCCCGGATCGAGCTGCAAGCGCATTCCTTGCCGGCAGTCCCGTCAGCCATGGAACAAGAGGAGCAGCTCGCAGATGTTCTGAAGATACTCAGCACTCTCCCAGCAAACCAACAGGAAGTCCTGCGGCTGAAATTCCAGAGCGACCTGAGCTACCAGGAAATCAGTCGGATCACCAGTCTTTCGGTAAGCAATGTCGGCTTTCTCATCCATACGGGACTCAAGACCATCCGGGAAAGAGTCCATACACAGCCGGCAATAAGGAGGGTGAAATGAAAATTGATGCCAACGATCCGAAATGGACCGCCTACGCTCTCGGCGAAATAACGGATGAGCAGGAGAGAGCGGAAATCCAAAGCATCCTGGAGGAATCCGAAGAGATGCGCCGGCTGGTCGAAGACATCCGCGAGACCGCCGGACTATTGAAGGCAGAATTGCGGGCGGAAGAGCCCGTCGGCCTGACTCAGGCGCAGAGAGAACGCATCGAGCAAAAGGCCGGTACAGGCAAAAGCTGGTTCGGGTGGAGATCGCAGTGGGCCCTGGCCACCGCCGCAGCGGCTGTTTTGTTAATATCCTTTGTTGCCGTCAGATATTTCAAACAAACGGAGCTAATCCCCAACCAGACTCAAATTACGCAGGTAACGCAGAAGGAATTGCCGTCAACAACGCAGCCGGCGACAGAGCGGACGGACATATCCAAAACATACGAGGTTCCGGCCCCTGCTCATGAGATCAAATCCAGGGCGGAGTCCGGCCCTGCCGCGCAGTGGCGTTTGGAAACAGACCGCCTGGCTGCAGCACCAACCATCCCAACGGAATCCGTTGCGACCGCGGGGAATGTGCCCGTCCTAAAGAAGGAAGAGCTTTACGCAAAAAGCGATGGCGTCGACCTCCTCAAGGCTATGAAAGGAGAGGCAAAGGACGCGTCTGGCAAACCCGGAAGTGGCGCGGGCATGGGCGCGGCAGGCGGAGCGCCTGGCGGGATGGTCGATGGAAAGGTTCAAACGGACAAGCCGCTATCCGCCGCGGAACAGATCCTGAAAGCGGAATCCGGCACTGGTACGGTGATGGATGAAAAAGCCGCCCAAAGCCTGCCGCTGATCGGCAACGACGCGATGCAGCTGGTTGGCGTCATGGGCGGCGCTGTGACGTCCGAAAGCTCTTTTAGCGCTCTGCCAAAAGAGACCTTTGCAGGTGTGAATGCCGCTCAGCTCAATATACAGAGAGACGGCATCCTCGTAAGCGACGCGCGCTATAGACTGCCCTCGCCTCCGCCGCGGCCGGCGCCGCGCAAACGCATGCTTCCTCCCTGGCAGAAACCGGGAGGCGATTTCAACACGGAAGCCTACGACAACATCCTGGATAACCCGTTTCTCGATGCCGCGCAAAATCCGCTGTCAACATTTTCGATTGACGTGGACACGGCTTCCTACTCGAATGTGCGCCGCTTTCTGGACGGCGGCTCGCTTCCTCCCAAGGATGCAGTGCGCATCGAAGAGCTCGTGAATTATTTCGACTACGACTACGCAGGACCCAAAAACGGCAAACCGTTCGCCGCGAATTTCGAAATCACGGAAGCTCCTTGGAAGCCGGAGCACCGGCTGCTGCGCATCGGTTTGAAGGCACGTGAAGTAGCGCTCGGCAAACGGCCGGACAGCAACCTGGTTTTCCTGCTCGACGTGTCCGGCTCCATGGCGGACCAGAACAAGCTCCCCCTCGTGAAGGAATCCATGACCCTGTTGGTCGACCAGCTTACAGAAGCCGACAGCGTCGCCATTGTCGCGAGCGACACGAGCGTTTTTCTGAAGTCCACCAGCGGCGATCAGAAGGAGAAGATCCGTCATGCGATCGAGCGCCTGCACGCGGGAGGCAGCACCAATGGGGCGGGCGGAATCCAGCTCGCCTACAAGACCGCAAAAGACAATTTCATCAAGGGCGGAATCAACCGCGTGATCCTGGCCACCGACGGGGATTTCAACGTCGGAATCACGAACCGGGGGGATTTGACGCGCTTGATCGAAGATAAAGCGAAAAGCGGCATTTTCCTGAGCGCTCTCGGATTCGGCATGGGCAACTACAAGGATGCCACGCTGGAGATGCTGGCGAATAAAGGCCGCGGAAACTACGCCTACATCGACACGCCGAACGAGGCCAAAAAAGTCCTGGTGGAACAGATCAATTCCACGCTGGTCCCGGTTGCCAAGGACGTCAAGATACAGGTGGAGTTCAATCCGCAGCGTGTGAGTTCCTACCGCCTGATCGGGTACGAAGACCGGATCATGGCCAAGGAGGATTTCAACGACGACACCAAGCAGGCGGGCGTCATCGGCGCAGGACACGCGGTCACAGCTCTTTACGAAATAGTGCCGGTTGGAGTGTCCGAACCAAAGCCGGGAGTGGATCCTCTCAAATACCAGAAGCAGGCTCAGCCTTCTCCGGCGGCCCAAAGCGACGAACTGCTCACCGTCAAGATCCGAAGCAAAGAACCGGAGGGAGACAAGAGCGTTCTGTCGGAATTTGCCGTCAGGGAATCGAAGCAAAAGTTCGGCAACGCTTCCCGGGATTTCAAATTCGCGGCAGCAGTGGCTGCGTTTGGGATGGCACTGCGCGATTCTCCATATAAGGGAAGCACGAACATGGAGAACGCCCTGGATTGGGCAAAGGCAGGCAAGGGTGAAGACAAGCACGGGTATCGTCAGGAGTTCATCCGCCTGATCCACCGCGCCATTTCTATTTCCGACTGATCTGCCTCATCGGGGTCGGAATCGGCATCGGTATCGAGTTTATAGCCTCCTCGTGAGCCGAAACCGATTCCGATTTCGAAGACCTTCAGTGCTTCCTCTTGAAAAAGCTGCATCAACCGGCAGGGCCGCAATACGATCCAGGCGGCCCCTTCCACACCAACCCGATATGGTGCACAATCAATAGGCAAATCCCGCCGGGCGGGCGTCAGGAGTGAAGAAACAGGCATGATTGCTATCGATAGGAGTCTGGTTTCCAGTGTGACAGAAAAGGCCGTTGATTCTCCGCGGTTGCGCAAGAATTTCAATTTTCACACCGATTTCGCCGATCCGGTGAACCGCATGCTGAATGCATTCGAGCCGGGGACGTATGTGCGTCCGCACAAACATGAATCGCCGGATAAATGCGAAGTATTCATCCTCTTGACCGGCAGGGCGGCCGCCATCCGGTTCGACGATAGCGGATCGATAGTCGAGCACGTGGTTCTCGACAACGCAAACGGGATCTACGGCGTGGAATTCGCGCCTCGCGAATGGCACATGATTATATCGCTGGCTTCGGGAACGGTCCTGTACGAAGTCAAGCCGGGGCCGTATGCTCCGCTCACCGACAAAAACTTCGCGCCCTGGGCGCCCGCCGAGGGATCTCCGGAAACCGGGAATTATCTGGCTTCGTTGATTGCCGCTCTTGATTGATCAAAAGTGATTTGTGAGGACTCCTCTTTAGAGGGCGTCTCACTCTATTCCGTGATCTTGATGTGGAGCTCGCGCAGGTGCCTGGGTTCCAGGTCCGCCGGCGCATCGAACATGAGGTCGCTGCCGCTCGCCGTCTTCGGGAATGCGATGACTTCGCGGATGTTCGGCTCATCCGCCAGCAGCATCACCAGCCGGTCGATTCCAGGAGCCATGCCTCCGTGCGGCGGTGCGCCGTACTCGAAAGCCTCGAGCATGTGGCCGAACCGCCTTTGTATTTCTTCGTCGCTGTAGCCCAGGCATCGGAAAATCCTCGCCTGGACTTCCCGGCGGTGAATACGAATGCTGCCGCTCGAAAGCTCGTAGCCGTTGCACACGAGATCGTAGGCGTCGCTCATTACCGATCCGGGATCGCTCTCCAGCTTGTCCAGATGCTCTTCCCTGGGACTCGTGAAAGGGTGATGCATGAAGCTCCACTTCTTTTCCTCTTCGTCCCACTCGAACATGGGGAAATCCACAACCCACCCGAAAGCAAGGAGGTCGGGCGGAGCCAGTTTCAGGCGGTCGCGAAATTCCAGCCGGAGCGCGCCCAGCGCCTTGCAAGCCGCAAGCGGATTACCTGCAACGACGCAGGCCAGATCGCCCTCCTTTGCCTGCATGCTGCGCGCGATTTCCGAAATCTCTTCAGCCTTGAGGGATTTCGCAAGGCTGCCTTTGATGCCGTCGGCTGCCCAGGCGAGTGTAGCCAAATTTTTCCCGCCGGCCGCCCGGACCAGTTCGGTGAGCACATCCACATCTTTGCGGGAATAAGCGGCGCAACCGGGTGCGAGAATGCATTTGATAGCGCCGCCTGCCTGCAGTGTTTCGGTGATGAGGCGCACGTCCGAATTCCTGACCGCATCCGTGATGTCGGCTATTTCCATCCCGAAACGAAGATCCGGTTTGTCCGAACCATAGCGGGTCATCGCGTCCATATAGCTCATTTTGGGAAAAGGGCTGAAGATGCGTTTGTGCGGTACAACGGCAGGAATCAAACCGCTAACCATGCCTTCCACCACCGCGAGAACATCCTCTCGTTCCACAAAGGACATCTCGAGGTCCAGCTGCGTGAATTCCGGTTGACGGTCGCCTCGCAGGTCTTCGTCGCGCATGCATCGAGCGATTTGAAAATAGCGCTCATAGCCGGCGACCATGAGCAGCTGCTTGAGCTGCTGAGGGCTCTGCGGCAATGCGTAAAATTTGCCGCTCTGCACGCGGCTGGGAACCACATAGTCCCTCGCCCCTTCAGGCGTGGACTTGATCATCATCGGCGTTTCGATTTCCAGGAAACCATGCTTGTCCAGGTAGTCGCGGATGAACTTGATGGTTTTGTGGCGCAGAATAAGGTTTCGCTGAAGCCGCACGCGGCGAAGGTCGAGGTAGCGGTACTTCAACCGTGTCGTTTCGTCGGTCTTGTAGCCGTCGTCGTCGATCGGCATTGGTACCGTCTTCGCGGGATTCAATACTGTGATCGACTGCGCCAAAACTTCCACCTCGCCTGTTTCCAGGTTGGGATTCACCGTCCCCTCGGGCCTGGGGCGCACTCTTCCTGTAACCTGAAGGACATATTCGCTCCTGACCTTTTCCGCGGCGCTATAGGCTTCACCCAGCGTCTCGTCGGCCGTCACCTGCACAAGTCCGGACCGGTCGCGCAGATCCAGAAAAATCAGCTTGCCGTGATCCCTTCTTCCTTGCAGCCAGCCTGCGAGATTCACCGTCTTTCCGACATCCGATAGCCTCAATTCACCACAATTGTGCGTTTTCAGCATATTTCGCTATTCCATTTCCATAGGTTGCTTCCAAATAAAGGTATAAAGATACAACAAAAGATGCCAGGAATGACACGAATTACTCGAATTGCAAAGTCAGGATGGATTTTCGGCTCCCCGTTTTTCCGGAGCGCGGTAGTGGGACACCACGTAATGATCAAGTATTGCAATAAATTCGGGAATAATGCCGTCGCCGTGCAGAATCGTTTCCAGCTTTCCGTCGACATACACCGGCGCTTTTGGGTCCTCCCCGGCTCCGGGAAGCGAAATCCCGATGTTTGCGTGCTTGGATTCTCCCGGTCCATTGACGACGCAGCCCATGACGGCAACGGTCAGGTGCTCAACACCTGGATTCTGTCTTTTCCAAACAGGCATTGCCTCCCGGATATGAGCCTGAACGCGGTCGGCCATAACCTGAAAAAAAGATGACGCCGTGCGCCCGCAGCCGGGACAGGCCGAAACCTGCGGCAGGAATCTGCGGATTTCGAGCGATTGAAGTATCTGCTGCGCTACCTGGACTTCTTCCGCGCGATCCCCTCCAGGGGACGGCGTCAGCGAAACCCGGATCGTGTCGCCGATTCCTTCCTGAAGGAGCACGGCCAACGCCGCCGTCGAGGCCACGATCCCTTTTGCGCCCATTCCGGCCTCGGTCAATCCTAGATGGAGCGCAAACTCGCACCGCGCAGCCAGAACGCGATATGTCTTCACAAGGTCCTGAACACCCGAAAGCTTGGCACTGAGAATGATGTGGTCGGCCGGCAATCCATATTCGGTCGCCATCCGGGCTGAGTCGAGGGCGCTCGTGGTCATCGCTTCGACCATGATTTCGCGGTTGCTCTTCGGCTGCGCCCGTTTCCGGTTTTCGTCCATTAAACGCGCAAGCAGCGCCTGGTCCAGCGATCCCCAGTTGACGCCGATGCGGACCGGCTTGCTATTTTCAGCAGCGATATCGATGATCCGCCGAAAATTCTCGTCATGCTTCGAACCGGCACCCACGTTTCCGGGATTGATGCGGTATTTCGCCAGAGCACGTGCGCATCCGGGATATTTCGCCAGAAGGAGGTGCCCGTTGTAGTGGAAATCGCCGATGATCGGGACGTATCCGCAGCTGTCCTGAACTCTTTTCAATATCTCAGGGACAGCTGTTGCCGCTTCCGGTGTGTTGACCGTGATGCGCACAAGTTCGGATCCGGCCGCTGCCAAAGCGGCAACCTGTAGAGCCGTAGCCTCGATATCCTCAGTATTCGTGTTCGTCATCGACTGTACGACAATGGGAGCTCCCCCTCCCACCATCACGCCTCCGACATCCACTCCAATCGATTTCCGTCTCGGTTGCATCATCCCACCTTTACAGCCCGCCCCTCCCCGCCACTGGAATCGTGGACACCCATTTTTAGCGAATCACGGAATCATGGATACCCAATTTCCGGCCACCGGCAGTCGTGGAAGAAATCGTGGACACCCATCTCCCCCGGCTGCTGATCACGCTAAGCCCCGGTGGCCAAGAAAAAGTGGGTGTCCACAATTCCGCCATTGTTCAGGCAAAATTCCAGGGGCGAAGAAAAAGTGGGTGTCCACAATTCCCGGAAAAAGTGGGTGTCCACAATTCCCTGCCCCCATTCCGCCTGGCCGCTGGATAGCCTCTAAGACATTCATTCACAAACAAATAGAGCTGGCAGCCGTGTCCGTATGAGCGGCAGCTAAAAGAGCTTAAAAAACACCGTGCGGCCACGCCCGGTGGCTCCGCCCGTATCCGGATCGAATACCATTACCGGTTTGCCGTCTTTGGCGTCGACCGAGAAAGCAATCCAACCTTCCACAGATTGCCCGGGTTGGACTATGCCAACGAGCGCCGGCTTTGGCACAGTCACCAACACTCTGTCGTACTCGGTCAAATCCTTCCCGGTCAGCGCGACCCATTGAAGCGGTGAATTTCCGAGATCAAAGGGGATTTTATCCGTAATCGCTCTCCCCTTATGCTCAAACTTGACCCGGGCCAACACATACTCAAAACCATCGGCCGGCGCTTTGTTGGACGGATCCGCCGCTTTTAGGCGGTCCATAGCCTCTTTGCCGCGAACCGTTTCGAGGACAGTAATGGTGATGTCGTATATGTTCGTGTAGACAGATCCGAGTTCCACCATCGATCGCACGGGCGAACCGACCGGCGCGGGATTTGTCGAAGAATTATCCTGTGCAATAACCGGCTGGAGAGAGGCAGCAGCCATCGATACCAACACGGCAATCGCAAACACTGCGAATTTGTTTTTCATGCGATCTCCCTCCTATCTCCATTGATCCACGGAAGCGCTGCCCGCATATCCGAAATCTCCGCCAGACCAGAAGGTGTTCGTTCCTCCTCCGGTAACGACGATTTCGATGGACGTTGTGGGCTCGTTGTTGTCTTTGGATGCCATGAAAGCGGTATTTCTTGCCACGCCGCCTCCGCCTCTTGCATAGCGGGAAACGGGTACTACCGCATTCTCACCCAGCTTGTACCAACCGGCATACGGTTCCACCCCCTTCTTCGCCTGCTCCAGCGCTCTCTGATTCTGGGACCAGAACAACCAGCCCGGCGTTCCTGTTTTTTCAGCGAGCCATTTGGCGTACGCTTCCTTTGTGGGGAAACCATTGGCTGCCACATCCGCTGCTACGATCGGATCGAGGACGAGGGTGGCCTGGGTGGTGCCGAATGAGAAGAAATTCTCCAGCCATCCTCGGATGACCTGGTGATTTGGCAGCGGCGAATACCAGGCGATGTCGCTCATGCTCCAGCCGCTGAAGAGGCTGACGACGCTGTCATTCTTCTTGAATCCCTTCTGCACATGCAGGGGATTCCAGCCGGCGGGAAGCCCGTCCTCCGTCTCCGGGAAGCAGAGGTTGCCGTAATTTAAGGCATTTCCCTGGCTGCCCAGGTATGTTTCACCGGGCTTTCCGGATCCTCCCAGATTTTTGGATATCAGCGTCCAGCATCTGCCGATCGAGGAATTGGCGCGGCTCAGCGGCCCCATTGCCCCGATACCGGTGTTCATATCTATTTCCTTTACCACGGGACCATTCACCACAACCATCCTGGCGAAAGACGAGGTGGAGCTGAACATCGAAGTGAGTCCCTTGGACGCGATGGCAAGGATGGTCGGAAAATATTCCGGCTTAGCCCCCGCCATGACGGCATTCACGGCAACCATCTCCACCGTGTAATACCAGGCTTCGTGCGGCGGCGAGGGGCGCATCTGTCCGACCCACTCATCCGGTCTGCGGCTCGTGGCCTTCAGCATTTCCTGGACTTTCTTTTCTGTGGGAAGAATGACGGGATTGCCGTCCGTGAATCCCTGCTCATGGAAAAACTCCATCAGTTTGTCTGCGGTATCGGGCCCGAACAGCCGGGGCCGCGGATCTCTCTTGAGAAATCCGGCCTTGCTGTCTTCCGTCGAGAGCGGTTTTGTCAAACCCGCGTAGATCTGCTCCAGCATCGGCTGGCCCGACAGCGGATCATTGCCGGCGATATACTTGCGGCACAGGTCCGCCGGCCGGTCCGTAATCGGGTGAGGAGTGTAGGTGATCCGCATATTGGGGATTCCCTTTTTGTAGGAAATTGTCGTCACGAGTTCCCTGAATCTCTGCGTGATCATGGGCACAGCGGGGATGCCCATTCTTTCGAGCGTCACAGCGTGGCCGACGACCGCCGGCGAACAGCTGCTTCAATGCCCAAGGAGAACAATTGCTCCCGCGCCCTTCGCTTTGATTTCCTTCCACAGGTTTGGATCGTCGTCCATATACCCTGCATATTTGTCCCGGAGCTCCCAAGTTGTCCTGGGATACTTCGCTTTTAACGCGGCCGTGAGCTCATTTACAAACGGCTTTGTGTTAGGATATTTTGTGTCCACAATGTAGATCGTCTTGCCGTCCAAATTCGCCTGACGCTTCGCCATGGGAATCTTGCGTATTTCGGGCTGAATGCCCCGCGGATTCATGACTGTAATTTTGGCATCCTGCGCAGGAGCGGACCCTGAAATCAGGATCGACAACGCTGCGACTGCCAATGCATACCAACCGGTTTTAATCCTCATACTGAACTCCTTTACCCGATGCTTTTTTTTGGAGCGCGTTCACCCGACCCGAGTATCGTAGAAGATACAAGGCTTCCGACAAAATACACTCTAAGTTTCGGGAGAATCTGCGGTCAAGAATAAACGCTCCCAAAATCCGGCCATTGAATAGACGGTATCCTCAACGGATAGCATCTTACCGCGAAATAATGCTTGTTGAAACAACCGAACTGTCTTATTGATTGAAGCGGCATCCGCAGTGGAGGAAAACGGAACGACATCCGCATGGATTTGAAAATGCGCATTCCTCCTGAAAGGGTATTGGCCATGAATGACACTCTGGAAACCAGAATCCGTAACGCAGCGACTGCGGGATGGTGGACTTTGCTGATCGCGGCCGGATTCCTGGCGGTTCAGTCGATCGCATATCTGTTTTTAATGTCCGCCAAACCGGCTTGGCTTCTTGCCTTCTGGGCGCACGCTATCGATTGGGATACCTTCGGGCGCATTTGCTTCTGGCACCTGGCAATCTTCAAGTTATGCATCTGGCTCCTGGCGCTGCCGGTGCTCTGGCTAACCCTGTGGGCGCGTCTATTGCAAAAACAGAGGACCGGGGCGTGAGGCTTCTGCTTTGGGGCTCGGCTGTAACGGCTGAGCTTGCATGGCATTCTCGTTTATTGGAGAAGCGACAGCGTAACTAGTTTCTGTCGCGAAACTCGTTCCCAGACCCAAAGGGGCGGGGCAGCAAAGCCCAGGGCATAAGCCCTGGGTCGGAGAAGAGATTCCATGAACCCTGAAGGGGCGACACTAAAGTCAATCGACAGAATACATTGTGCCGCCCCTTCG
>JAEAMF010001367.1_pt1 | contig 18297 bp, 13 predicted proteins | sample 8958721 | NCBI WGS metagenome assembly JAEAMF01 (sample SAMN16933255, study PRJNA681124) | bioreactor sludge metagenome | isolation source: anaerobic bioreactor treating anionic surfactant - SDBS | place: India: Bengaluru | collected 2019-02-28
TAGATCTCGGCCGTCAGGGCGCCGAAGCCGGTGAAGTAGCCGGTGCCGAAAAAGGCCACGAACGGGCCCAGAACGAGAAGGGCCGCGGGCGACCGGGTCCGGGAATAGATCAGCATGAACGCCGCCGCGGCGATCAGGAAGCCGACATAGGACCTTTTCCGGCCCAGCCGGTCGCTGATGAAGCCGAAGGTTATGTAGCCGAGCCACATGCCGGCCTGCATCAGGATGACGAACCCGGACATGGTCCGCGGACCCAGACCGACGCCGCCCTGTGCGGCCGGCATGGACAGGTAGGCCGGCAGCCAGAGATTGAAGCCCCACCAGCCGAACATCGTGCAGGCGTTCATCAGCGTGATGAACAGGGTCAGGCGCAGCCGCTTGGCGCCGAAGATCTCCCCGAAGCCGGCCCGCAGTCCGGGGGCCGCGGCCCGGCTGGCCCGCCAGATCTCGGGCTCGCGGACCCGCTTCTGGACCCAGAGGGTGAAAAAGGCCGGAACGACGCCGACGAAAAAGACGCCCCGCCAGCCCCAGGCCGGCAGGACGATCGCCGCCACCGCCGCGGCCGCCGCGTAGCCGACGGCCCACGAGCTCTGGACGATGCCCAGGGCCTTGCCGCGATGCTCGGCCGGCCAGGTCTCCGAGACCAGGGCGGCCCCGCTGGCCCACTCCCCGCCCATGCCCAGGCCCAGGAAGACCCGGAACACGGCCAGCATGACGACGCCCGTAGCCAGGCCGCAAGCGGCGGTGAAAATGGAATAGATGAGGATGCTGGCCATCAGGGCCCGCCGCCGTCCGAACCGGTCGGCCAGCAGGCCGAAGACGAGGCCGCCGGCGGCCGAAGCGGCGAGCGTGAGGGAGCCCAGCAGCCCGGCCGTCGCCTTGCTCAAGCCCAGGTCGGGCATCAGGGCCGCCAGGACCATGGCCCAGAGCATGACGTCGAACGAATCGAGCATCCAGCCGAAGGCGGCCGCCGCCAGCGCCCGCCGGGCGTCGGGCGAGGCTTCTTTCCACCAGGCGAAGCGGGCCATCAGAGAACCTCGGCTGCGGATCGTTTCTGGGAAACCACGGCCCGTTTATAGCACAAAAGACCGAAAAAAGAACGGCCGGAGCGGGACGTAAGCCGGATCCTGTCCCCGCTTGCGCGGGCGACGGTCATTTGTCTAGGCCCGGGATTGCTCCCGGGCTCCAGCGGCCGACCCGCCCCCTGGGACGGGCCGTCCCAAAGTGGGGCTCGTTTGGCCTTGCTCCGGATGGGGTTTGCCCTGCCCCCGGCGTCGCCGCCGGGGCGGTGAGCTCTTACCTCGCCATTTCACCCTTGCTCCCCGAGGGCCTCGCGGCCCCCGGAGGGCGGTGTGTTTTCTGTGGCACTTTCCCCCGGTCGCCCGGAGTCGCTGTTAGCGACCATCCTGCCCTTCGGAGTCCGGACTTTCCTCCTCTCCCCCCTCGCGGGAAGGAGAGGCGACCGTCTCGCCCGCTCCGGCCGTTACCTTTATACCGTATTGCTCGAGTTTTTTGTAGAGGTTCGACCGCGGCGTGTCGATCTCCCGGGCCGTCTGGGAGATGTTCCAGCCGTTGGCCTCGAGCTTGGCCAGCAGGAAATCCCGCTCGGCCAGGTCGCGGAATTCGCGCAGCGTCTTGACCCCGGCCGCTTCGGGCAGGGCCGCCTCGGCCTTCTGCCGGAAGGCCTCCGGCAGGTCCGCGACCTCGATGGCGTCGCGGTCGGTCATGATCATGAGCCGCTCGACGATGTTCCGCAGCTCGCGGACATTGCCCTTCCAGGGATAGGCCGTCATGGCCGCCAGGGCCTCCGGCGAGAACCGCCGCGGCCGGAAATTGTTCTCCTCGGCGAAGGTCCGGGAGAAGTACTCGATGAGCAGGGGGATGTCCTCCTTGCGCTCCCGCAAGGCCGGCGAATAGAGCGGCACGACGTTCAGGCGGAAGAACAGGTCCTCCCGGAACCGGCCCTCCTGGATCTCCTTGCGCAGGTCCTTGTTGGTCGCGGCGATGACCCGGACGTCGACCTTGGAGATGCGGCTCGAGCCGACCTTCTGGACCTCGCCTTCCTCGAGGACGCGGAGGACCTTGGACTGCGTCCGCAGGCTCATGTCCCCGATCTCGTCGAGGAAGATCGTGCCGCCGTCGGCCTGCTCGAACTTGCCGGTCTTCTTCTCGGTGGCCCCGGTGAAGGACCCTTTCTCGTGGCCGAACAGCTCCGATTCGATGAGCTCCTCCGGGATGGCGGCGCAGTTGACCTGGACGAACGGCTCCCGGGCCCGCAGGCTGTGGGCGTGGATGGAGCGGGCCACCAGCTCCTTGCCCGTGCCGCTCTCGCCGTGGATGAGCACCGTGGCGTTGGTCGGGGAGATCTTGAGGATCTCCTTCCAGAGGTTCTGGACGAGGGGATGGCGGCCGACGATCTCGTAGCGCTTCTCGGCCTTTTTCTTGAGGTCCTGGTTCTCCCGGTTGAGGCTGGTCTGCTTGAGCGCGTTGCGGATGCTGATGAGGACCCGGTCGCGATGGAGCGGCTTCTCCAGAAAATCGAAGGCCCCCAGCTTGGTCGCCTCGACCGCCGTCTGGATGCTGCCCTGGCCCGAGATCATGATGACCTCCGGCACGAAGGGCCTCTCCCGCAGCTCGGCCAGGACCTCCAGGCCGCTCTTGCCGGGCATCTTGATGTCCAGCAGGACGAGATCGATGCCGACCGTCTCCCGGAGCATCTCCAGGCCGTCCTCGCCCGTCGCCGCCTCGAAGAACTCGTAGCCCTCGTATTCGAGGATCATCTTCAGGGACTTGCGGATGCCCTCCTCGTCGTCGATGACCAGGATGCGGGCCTTGCGCTCGGGTTTCATCGCTCGCTCGCCTCTGCCCGGGATTTTAGCACACCCGTCCCCCTTGTGGTAGACTGGGCCCGGGTGCCAGCGAGGGACCGAACGTGATCGGACGGCGTCGGAGCGGGCGGATCGCGGGCGCCATCCTGGCCGCCGCCCTCTCCCTCCTGTCCGGGACCGCCGCGGCCCAGGGGCCGGAACGGTCTTTCCGCCTCGACAACGGCCTGCGCGTCTTCCTCTACGAGAAGCGGGACGTCCCCCTCCTGAACCTCGCGGCCGGCTTCGACGTCGGCTCCAAGGACGAGACGGACGCGACGAGCGGCCTGGTCCACCTTCTCGAGCACGTCCTGCTCTTTCGCGGCGGGGCGGCCGGCCCGGGCGCCGGGATGCGCCGCCATGGGGCCTATCTCAACGGTCACACCGGGCAGGACCTGTCGATCTTCGAGATGTCCTTGCCGTCCTCCGAGGCCGCCTACGCTCTGGGGGCCCTGAAGGAGCTGCTCTTCGGGCCGGAGATCCGGGAAGAGGACCTGGAACGCGAGAAGGAGGTCATCGGCGAGGAGCTGGCCCAGATGGAGGACGATCCGGAGAAGCTGTCGATCGACCGGGTCCTCCAGGCCCTCTTTCCCGGCCACCCCTATGGCCGGTCCGTGTACGGCCGTCCGGAGATCATCGCCGCGGCCTCGGCGGCCGACCTGCTGGCCTTTCATGGCCGCTACTTCGCGGCCGGCAACGCCGTGCTGGCGATCGTGGGCGACTTCGAGGCGGCGGACATGGAAGGGCGCGTCCGCGAGGCCTTCGGGCCCCTGCCGAAGGGCGCCCCCCCGCCGGCCGCCTTCCCCATGGCCGGCCCGCTCGAGAAAGACGTCTCGGTGCGGCTCGAGCGCGACGTCCGCGGCGGCTATCTGACCATCGGCTGCGTCGCGCCGGACTACAACCACCCCGACCAATATGCCATGAGGGTCCTGGCGGAGGCCCTCGGCCGGGGGATCAACCCCCTGTTGGGCGGTTATCTGCACGGCCAGCGCGACTCCGTCCAGAACGTCTCCATGTCTTACCTCGGGCTCCGCTACGGCGGGGCGGCCCTGCTCACCGTCAAAGCCGATCCCAAGGACCTGGCCGTGGTCGAGCGGGCCGCGGTCGCGTTCCTCAAGCGCTCGGGCGGCCAATCGTTCTCCAAGCGGGATTTCGCCGATCCGGAGGCGCAGGCGGCCGCGTTCGACTACCTGGAGATGGCCAAGAACCAGATTCGCTTCGCGGCCGGCCGGGCCGACGAGTCCGGGCTGCAGCTGGCCGAAGGACTGGTCCGCCATCTTCTCCTGAACACGCGCGACCGGCCCCTCCCCTATCTCGCGGGCATCGGCCGCGTCGATGCGGGCGACCTGCGCCGGGTCGCGGGCCGCTATTTCGGGCGCGGCGAAACGGCCGCCGTTTCGGTCGGGCCGCGGCGGGAGAAGGACCCGTGAGCCGGGCGGGGAACATCACCCGGAGGCCGGCCCGGGCCATCGGCCTGGTCCTGGCCGTCTGCCTGTCCGCCCCGACGGCCGGCGCCGGAGCGCCCCGGCAGGGGCCCTGGAAGAACGCGCCCGAAGCGTTCCTTCTGGCGAACGGGGTCCGCTGCGTCTATCAGCGGGACGAGGCCTCGCCCACGACCGTCGTCGGCCTCCTCATCGGCGGGGGGCGGGCCGCGGTGCCGGCCGGCCAGGACGGCCTGGCGGCCATGTCGGCCCGGCTGCTGCTGGAGCTGCCCGACGAGGGGAAGGTCCAAGCCCTGATGTCCCAAGCCACCCGGCTGAGCTTCACCTGCCTCGAGGACGGCTCCTTCGTGCTCGTCGAGTGCCTGTCCGCGAACCTCGAGGCCGCCCTGAAGGTGGCCGGCCGTATCGTCCTCGATCCCCTGATCTCGGGCTTGCGGGTCGGCCGGGCCCGGGACCTCATGGAAGCCAGCGGCCGGGCCGAGGACGACGACGCCGTGGCCGCCGGCCGCCAGGCCGTTTTCCGCGGCCTGTTCGGCGACGCCGGCTATGGCACTTCGACCTTCGGCTCCTCCTCGAGCCTGGCCGGGATCGGCCGCAAAGAGGTCCTGGCTTTCGTCCGCCGCTCCGTCATCCGGGAGAACGTGACCTTCTATGTCCAATCCGACCTGGACCGCGACACCGTCCGCCGCCGCCTGGAGGCCTCGTTCAAGTCCTTTCCCGACGGCGAGCCGTTCATCCCGGCTTTGGCGGTGCCGGTCTTCCCCCAGGGCCGGGACATCGCCCTGGAGCGGGACACCCGGCAGGCCTATGTCGGACGGGCCTTCGCCCTGCCCCGGACCGGGATCGAGGACATGGCCCGCGGCCTCCTGCTGCAAACCCTGCTCGGCCAGGGCCCCGGTTCCCGGCTCTGGGTCCTGCGGGAGGACGAGCGGCTGGCCTACGGGGTGGACGCCGAGCTGACCTGGACGCGCGGCGCCGGGGTGCTCATCGCCCGGCTCGAGACCGGACGGGAGAAGATCGGGCGGGCCGCCCCGGCCCTCGACCGGGTCCTGGCCTCGCTCCGCGAGGAGGGAGCGGCGGCCGAGGAGTTGGCGGCAGCCAAAGCCCTGACCCGGGCCCGTTTCCTCCGCGAGACCGAGGCCAAGGCGCCGCGGCTGCGGCTGCTCGGGACCTTCGGGAGTTTGGGGCTTGGGCCGGAGACCGTCCCGGAGCTGCTGGAGGCGGTCGGGCGTGCCACCCGGGACGACCTGAATGCGTTCATCCGCCGGGCCCTCGACCCCGAGCGGGCCTTGCGGGTCACGGTCGGGCCGGCGCCCTCCTCCCGGCGGCCGTGAGGCTCACCGGAAATCGGTGCTGACGATGGTGATCCGGTCGGGATAGGTGATCGGGCCGAACGGCGTCGAGACCGTCGGCTGGGCGTCCAAGGCGATCTTGGCCGCGGAGCGCTCCTTCCCCCCGAGCGACAGGGCCAGCCCGACGAGGTCCTCGTAGCGCTGGTCGCCGAAGAACTCCAGGAGATCCAGGCTCAAGCGCATGGGGACGACGGTCTCCTGGCCCGTGCCCGGGATCTCGAACGGCTGGTCGATGTTGCCGGTGACGGTCGGCCGGCCGTCGAGGAGCAGCCGGCACTCGAGCCCGGTCAGCGTGCTGGCCGACTTGCGCGAGCCGGCCGTGCCGTCGTTGGGGTTGACGGCCAGGACATCGACGACGAACTCGACCGGCAGCTTCCTCGACTGGTAGGCCTGGAAGGCCTTGAGCCCGTCCATGGCGCTGAAGTCGCTGATCTTGGACTTGCCGCCCAAGTCGATGCCCAGCAGCTTGAAGTCGTGGACCCCGCTCAGCTTGAACTGCAGCTTCTTCAGCGAGGCGATGACCGCGGCCATGTCGGTCAGCGCGGCGCAGGACGACAGCGACAACACTCCAGCCAGCGCCAGCGCGGCGGCCAGGACCGGTCGTTTATTCGGCATCGGGCCCTCCTCACGGTTCGTTCACCCCGGTTATAACGCCCTCTTGGCGCGCTTGTCAAACACGCTTTGAGGCCATGCCCTGTGCAAAGACGAAGAGGGGCTCTCCCGGGATCGGGAGAAGGGCCAAAAAAAGGTTCTTCTCCCGATTCCGGGAAGACCCTTTTTCTCCGGCTTTGCTTGGGGATATCCTCTGGCTCCCCGGCCGGCCCGAAGCGACTTCATAGGAGCGGAGGTCAGAATCACCTCGAGAAGGAGTCCCGCAAATGGGAGAAGAACCAAAAAAAAGCCCCGGCAGGGCCGGCCCTGCCGGGGCGTCGGGACGAAGGGAACGCGACGGCTATTCGGCCATCTTCCGGAAGGTCTCGAAGCGCTTGCGGGACTGCTCGGCGGCCCGGGCGAAGAGCTCCTTGGCGATCTCGGGATACTGCTGGACCAGGGTCTTGTAGCGGACCTCGTTCTTGAGGAAAGCCTGGTACTCGACCTTGGGCTCCTTGGAATCGAGCTGGAAGGGATTCTTGCCCTGCTCGGCCAGCAGCGGGTTGTAGCGGTACAGGGTCCAGTAGCCCGTATCGACGGCCAGCTTCTGCTCGGCCTGGGCTTTGCTCATGTCGATGCCGTGGTTGATGCACGGCGAGTAGGCGATGATGAGGGACGGGCCGGGATAGGTCTCGGCCTCGATGAAGGCCCGCAGGCACTGGTTCATGTTGGCGCCCATGGCCACCGAGGCGACATAGACGTAGCCGTAGCTCATGGCCATGCGGCCGAGGTCCTTCTTGGTCGTCTTCTTGCCCGAGGCGGCGAACTTGGCCACCGAGCCGAGCGGCGTGGACTTGGAGGCCTGGCCGCCCGTGTTGGAGTAGACCTCGGTGTCGAGGACGAGGACGTTGACGTTGCGGTTCATGGCCAGGACGTGGTCCAGGCCGCCGTAGCCGATGTCGTAGGCCCAGCCGTCGCCGCCGATGCACCAGACGCTCTTCTCGACCAGGAAGTCCTTGAGCTCGACGACCTTGGCCAGGGCCGGGACCTTGCCGCCGGCGGCCTGGACGGCGGCCGGCAGGGCGGCCAGGACGGCCTTGGCCGCGGCCTTGGCGTCGTCCCCGGTCGAGGCCCAGAGACCCTTCATCTTGGTCAGGGCGTCGGTCAGGGCCGGGGTCGTGCCGGCCGCCAGGACGGTCTCGATGGAGGCGGCCAGCAGGCGCCGGTTGGCGTCGACGGCCAGCCGCATGCCGAAGCCGTACTCGGCGTTGTCCTCGAAGAGCGAGTTGCCCCAGGCCGGGCCCTTGCCCTCGACGGTCTGGGCGTAGGGGCAGGTCGGGAAGGTGCCGCCGTAGATCGAGGAGCAGCCGGTGGCGTTGGCGATGATCATGCGGTCGCCGCAGACCTGGGTGGCCAGCTTGACGTAGGGCGTCTCGCCGCAGCCGGCGCAGGCGCCGCTGAACTCGAACAGGGGCCGGATGAACTGGCTGCCCTTGAGGGTGTCGGCCTTGATGCCGTCGAGGACGTTGTCCGGCAGCTTGTCGAAGAACTCGGCCTTCTGCGTCTCCCCGGCGGCCCGCAGCTCGGCGATAGGGGTCATGACCAGGGCCTTCTGCTTGGCCGGGCAGACCTGGGCGCAGGAGCCGCAGCCGACGCAGTCCTCGACGTAGACCTGCTCGCGGTAGAGCAGGCCGCGGTCGTTCTTGGTGTTGGACTTGATGGTCGTGAAGCCCTCGGGGGCGCCGGCCAGGTCCTTGGGGTCGATCTGCTTGGCCCGGATGGTGGCGTGGGGGCAGACGAAGTTGCACTGGTTGCACTGGATGCAGTTCTCGGGCAGCCACTTCGGGCACTCGACGGCGATGCCGCGCTTCTCGAAGCGGGCCGTGGCCGTCGGGGTGACGCCGTCGAGCGGCATCTTGGACACGGGCAGGAGGTCGCCCTTGAACCGGGTGACGGGCTCGATGACCTCCTTGGCGTAGGCCCCGGCATCGTCCGGGACGACCTTGACCAGGGGGGCGGACTTGGTGATCCGGGCCGGGACGGGCACGGCCTGGAGCCCGGACGAAGCCCGGTCGACGGCGGCCCAGTTCATCTCGACGACCTCGCGGCCCTTGCGGCCGTAGGTCTTCTCGATGGCCTTCTTGATCAGGGCGATGGCCTCGGCCTCGGGCAGGACGCCGGAGAGCTTGAAGAAGCAGGCCTGCATGATGGAGTTGATGCGCAGGCCCAGGCCGACTTCCTCGGCGATCTTCAGGGCGTCGATGGTGAAGACCTTGACCTTCTTGTCGATGATGGTCCGCTGCATGTCCTCGGTCAGGTTCTCGAAGACCTCGGCGGCCGGCCAGTCGGAGTTGATGAGGAAGGTGCCGCCCTCGCGGATGCCCTCGAGGATGTCGAGCCGGCCGATGTAGGACGGCTTGTGCAGGGCCACGAAGTCGACCGTGTTCAGGAAGTACTGCGACTGGATGGGGCTCTTGCCGAAGCGCAGGTGGGAGATGGTCACGCCGCCGGACTTCTTGGAGTCGTACTGGAAATAGCCCTGGCCGTACATGTCGGTGTTGTCGGCGATGATCTTGATGGAGTTCTTGTTGGCGCCGACCGTGCCGTCCGAGCCGTAGCCGTAGAACTTGCAGCGGACCGTGCCGGGCAGCTCCGTGTCGAGGACCGGGCCGACCGGGATGGAGAGGTGGGTGACGTCGTCCTCGATGCCGACCGTGAAGCCGTGGAAGGCCTTCCCGTCGAGGTGCTCGTAGACGGCCTTGACCATGGCCGGCGTGAAGTCCTTGGAGGACAGGCCGTAGCGGCCGCCGATGACCTTGACCGGGCGGCCGGCCAGGGCCACGGCGACGTCGAGGTAGAGCGGCTCGCCGATCGAGCCGGGCTCCTTGGTCCGGTCGAGCACGGCCACCTTCTTGGCCGAGGAAGGCAGGGCGGCGTTGAGGGCGGCCGCGTCGAAGGGCCGGTAGAGGCGGACCTTGATGAGGCCCAGCTTCTCGCCGCGGGCGTTCAGGTAGTTGATGGCCTCCTCGGCGTTCTCGGCCCCCGAGCCCATCATGATAATGACCTTCTCGGCTTGGGGGTGGCCGAAGTAGTCGAACAGGTGGTACTGCCGGCCGATGGCCTTGGCCACCTTGTCCATGTAGTGCTGGACCAGGGCCGGGCAGGCGTCGTAGTGGGCGTTGACGGTCTCGCGGCCCTGGAAGTACACGTCGGGGTTCTGCTGCCCGACCTTCTGGGTCGGCCGCTCGGGGTTCAGGGAGCGCCGGCGGAACTCGTCGAGATACTGGGGCTCGAAGAGCTCGGCCAGGGTCTCGTAGGGCACGACGTCGACCTTCTCGACGACGTTGGAGGTCCGGAAGCCGTCGAAGAAATGGAGGAAGGGGATCTTGGTCCGCAGGGTGGCCAGGTGGGCCACGATGGCCAGGTCCTGGGCCTCCTGGACGGAGCCGGCGCAGGTCATGGCGAAGCCGGTGTTGCGGGCGGCCATGACGTCGCTGTGGTCGCCGAAGATCGACAGCGACTGGCAGGCCAGCGAGCGGGCCGAGACGAGGAACACGGTCGGCAGCATCTCGCCGGCGATCTTGTGCATGTTCGGCAGCATCAGCATCAGGCCCTGCGAGGCCGTGAAGGTCGTCGTCAGCGCCCCGGCCGAGAGCGAGCCGTGGACCGCGCCGGAGGCGCCGCCCTCGGACTGCATCTCGATGACGTCCACCCGCTGCCCGAAGATGTTCTTGCGGTCGTGGGCGGACCACTCGTCGGCCAGCTCGCCCATCGTCGAGGACGGGGTGATGGGATAGATGGCCGCCACCTCGGAATACGCGTAGGCGACGTGCGTCGCCGCGGTATTCCCGTCGATCGTCTGCATGGTCTTTTTGGTCATGTCCAACTCCTTCGTTATGGTCGAACGTCGTCGGCGACGTTGCGGTCTAATCCTTGAGCTCGGTCCGGCCCTCCAGGGCCTTCTTGATGGTCACCTGGTCGGCGAAGTCGAGGTCCGAGCCGACCGGCAGCCCCATGGCCAGCCGGGTCATGCGGATGCCGTAGCCCTTGAGCGCCCGGAGGAGGTAAAGGGCCGTGGCCTCCCCTTCCACCGTCGGGTTGGTGGCGATGATGATCTCCTGGAACGCCCCCTCCTCGATGCGCTTGGACAGCTTGCCCAGGCGCAGCTCGTCGGGTCCCCGGCCCTTGAGCGGCGACAGGGCCCCGAGCAGGACGTGGTAGCGGCCGTTGAAGGCCCCCGTCCGCTCGATCGAGGAGATGTTGAAGGGCTCCTCGACGATGCACAGGGCGGCATCCGAGCGCTGCTCGTCGGCGCAGATCAGGCAGGGATCGACGTGGGTGATGTTGTTGCAGCGGCTGCAGTAGAAGATGCGGCGCTTGGCCTCCCGGATGGCCTCGGCCAGGCGGTCGGTGTCCTCGGAAGGCAGGCCGAGGAAATGGAAAGCGATGCGCTGGGCCGTCTTGGCCCCGATGCCGGGGATGCGGCGGAGCTCCTCGATGAGGTCATGGAGGGGCTGGGCGTACTCGAACATCAGCCCAGCCCCGGGATCTTCAGGCCGGCGCCCAGCCCGCCCAGCTTCTGGGCCAGGGCCTCGTCGACCTTGGCCGCGGCGTCGTTGAAGGCGGCCACGATGAGGTCCTGGAGCATCTCGACCTCGTCGCGGCGGACGACCTCGGGATCGAGGCGCAGCGACTGCAGGGCCTTGTGCCCGTCCAGGACGACGGTGACCACGCCGCCGCCGCTCGAGCCCTCGATGCGCAGGACGGCCAGCTCCTTCTGGAGCCGGGCCTGCATCTCCTGGGCCGACTTGAGCATCTTCTGGAGGTCCATGACGTTCTTCATGCGTCCTTCTTCTCCGCCGGGCCGCGCCCCTTGGCCCTGGCCTCGCGCCCCGCGGCCACCGGATCGGCCGACAGGACCTGGGCCTTGAACGTGGTCATGAAGAACTGCACGGCCGGGTCCTTCATGGCCGACTCGAGCTCGCGTCCCGGGACCAGGGGCCCGCCGCCGGTCGCGTTCTCCTCGGAGAAGCGGACCTTGACCTCCCGGCCCAGGACCTCCGAGGCGGCCCGCTCGACGGCCCGCAGGTCCTTCTCCTGGAGGCTGGTGACGAAGAAGCCCCGGCCGCTGGCGAACGAGACCTCGATGGCGTTGTCCTTGAGCATGACCGTGGAGTACTCCGCCAGCAGCGCCGCCAGGGGCGCCCGGTCCGCAGCCAGCTTTTCGAGGACGCGGCCAAAGACCTCTTTCGGGGCCGGGCCGGCGGGCTTGGCGGGCCGGGGCGCCGGCGGCGGGGCGGCCGGCCCGGAGGGCGCGGGAACCGGCGGCGGCGGGGGCGCGGCGGACCGGGACGGCCCCGGACGGCCCGCGGCGGACTGCAGGGACTCGACGTCGCGGAGGAGGTCCCGCAGCGGGACGAGCTTGCGGTAGTGGCAGAGCTTGACGAAAAAGGCCTCGAAGTAGATCCGGGGGGCGGTCGAGAACTTGAGGCCCGGCTCGGCCTGCTGCAGAGCCAGCAGGTAGCGCAGCAGGTCCTCGGGCCCGGACTTGGCCGCTTCCGCCCGCAGGGCGGCCAGGCCCTCGGGGCCCATGGCCAGGAAGTCCTCCGGCTTGTCCACCGAACGCACCAGGAGCAGGGCCCGGAAGTGCTCGATGATCTTGGCGAACACGACCCGCAGGTCGTGTCCGCCGGCCACGACGGCGTCAACCAGCTCGAAGATCCGGGCCGGCTGCTCGTCCAGGACGGCCGAGGAGAAGCGCAGCAGCAGGTCCTGGCCGATCGTGCCCAGGATGGTCCGCAGGTCGTCGTCGCCGATGTTCTCGCCGCTGAAGGCCACGGCCTGGTCGAGCAGGCTCTGGGCGTCGCGCATGCTGCCGTCGGCGGCCTCGGCGATCAGGGCCAGCCCGGCCGGGGTGATGGTGATGCCCTCTTTCCCGGCGATCTCCATGAGGTGGTTGATGATGTCCTTGTGGGAGATCTTGCGGAACTCGAAGTGCTGGCAGCGCGAGACGATCGTGGCCGGCACCTTGTTGAACTCGGTCGTGGCGAAGATGAAGACCGTGTTGGGCGGGGGCTCCTCGAGCGTCTTCAGCAGGGCGTTGAAGGCGTGGGTCGAGAGCATGTGGACTTCGTCGATGATCAGGACCTTGGTCCGGGTGTAGGCCGGCTTGTACTTGACCATCTCCCGGATCGGCCCGATGTCGTCGACCTGGCGGTTCGAGGCGCCGTCGATCTCGATGACGTCGATGGCGCTCCCCTCGTGGATGGCCTTGCAGAACTGGCAGGGATGCTCCCGGTCGGGGCAGGGGTGCGGGGTCGGGCCCTCGGCGCAGTTGAGGGCCTTGGCCAGGATGCGGGCCACGGTCGTCTTGCCGGTGCCGCGGACGCCCGAGAAAAGGTAGGCCTGGGCGATGCGGCCCGAGGCGATGGCGTTCTGGATGGTCCGGACGACGGACAGCTGCCCGACGACCTCCTCGAACTTCCAGGGGCGGTATTTCCGCGCAAATATCTCGTAGGACATTGGGTTTCGGCCGTCCGGGGACGGGAGAGGAAAACCTGCCGTTCTCCCCTAAAAAAGTAAAGTGCATCTTAGCATAAAAAGGCCCACCTGCCAAGAAAAACGATTATAATGTCGCCGTGCCGACGCGCTCCCGCAGCCTCGCCGAGGTCCACCTGGCCGTCTTCCTGTTCGGCTTCCCCGGCCTGTTCGGCAAATGGCTGGCCCTGCCGGCCGTTGTCATCGTCTTCGGCCGGGTCCTGTTCGCCTGTCTGGCCCTGGCCGCGGTCATGGCCGCCCGGGGCGTGCCCTTCCGGGTGCGGCCGCGCCGCGACCTGGCCCTGCTGGCTTTCTGCGGCCTGGTGCTGGCCGCCCACTGGACCATGTTCTTCAGGTCCGTCCAGGTCTCGTCCGTGGCCGTCGGCCTCCTGGCCTATTCGAGCTTCCCCGTGTTCACGGCCTTCCTGGAGCCCCTGCTGACGCGGGAACGCTGGGAGCCGGAGAGCCTGGCCTACGCCCTCCTCTGCGCCGCCGGGATCGCCCTGATCGTGCCCCGTTTCGACGTCACCGACGCGGTCGTCCAGGGCGTCCTTTGGGGTTTGGGGGCGGGCCTGACCTTTTCCGTGCTGTCCGTTCTGGACCGTCTCCTGGCCTCGCGGCACCCCAGCCTGCGGGTGGCCTTTTTCCAGGACCTCGTGGCCGGGCTGGTCCTCATCCCGGCCGTCGCCCCCGGCGGGCTCCCCCGCTCCGGACGGGACTGGGCTCTGATCGCGATCCTGGGGATCGTCTGCACGGCGGGCGCCCACACCCTGTTCATCAACGGCATGAAGGGCGTCGGGGCCCGGACGGCCAGCGTCTTGAGCTCGCTCGAGCCGGTCTACGGCATCCTGCTGGCCTTGCTGTTCCTCGCCGAGCGCCCCTCCCTCCGGACGGCGGCGGGAGGGGCCGTCGTGCTGGCGGCCGCCCTGGCGGCGACGGTCCGGGCCCGGCGGCGGGCCTAGCTCTTCTTGTCCGGCTCGGTCGCGGTCTTGCGCTTGATGGGCGGCTTCTCGACCTTGCGCTCCTCGGCCTTCTGGCGCTTTTCGAGCTCGGCCTTTTCCTGGTCGTGGCGCTTCTTGAGCTCGGACACGCGGCTCTTGGCCTGGTCCTCGACCTTGCGCTTCTCGACCGGGTTCTGGACCCGGGTCTTCTCGTCCTCGGCCTTGCGCTCGATCTCCTTGAGCTCCGCCTCCTGGCTTTCCTTCAGGAGCTGCTTCTCGGTCACATGCTCTTCGCGCAGGACCTCGTCGTCCCGGCGGGGCGTCCTCCGGTAGACGCGGCCGGTCTCGCTGACGATCTCGCGCTCGGCCTCGGTCTCGTCGAGGACCTGCTTGGGCTTGGCCGCCTCGTTGCGCCGGACGACCGGCTTGGCCACGACCAGGTCCTGGCCCTCCTCGCGGGCCAGGCCGGGACGGGTGGCGTCCTTGAGCATGTAGCGCTCGACGGTCCGCTCGGTCTGGCGGCGGACGAAATCGACGTCGACGCCGTGGTTGATGACCCGGCGGTCGCGCTCGTCGATGTTGACGTCGAACCGGGTCCTGTCGATGATGGTCAGGTTGCGCTCGACCGGCAGGACCCAGCGGTCGATGGTCCGGTCGAGGAAGTCCCGGCCGCGGACGAAGTTCCAGGCCTGGCCCGGGATGTCCCACTGGCGGCGGCCGAAGCCCCGGCCGGGCAGGAAATCGGAGCCCGGCGGCAGCGGCGCCCAGCCGATGTGGGTGTCGCCCCAGCGCCAGGCGACCCAGGCCGGACCCCAGACGACGTCGGGCACCCAGAACCAGCCCATGCGCCGGTCGAAGCCCCAACGGCCGTAGTGGAAGGCGATCCAGCCCCAGCGCTCGATCGACACCCAGTTCCAGCCGTAGTCGGTCCAGGCCCAATGGCCCCGGGTGTAGGGGCGCCAGTTGTAGCCCACGTTGGAGGGGATCCAGACGTACCCGTAGGGCCGGTAGGACACCCACATGCCGTAAGGCTGCAGCTGGTCGTAGAAATAGGCGCTGTCGAGGTCGTCGTAGCGCCCGTAATCGTTGTCATAGCCGTCGTCGTAGGAGCCGGCGTAGCGTCCGGATTCGTCGTACGGGACATACCGGACGCAGGACGTGCCGGCCGCGGCAACGAACAGGGCCAGGAGCATCAACCCGAGCGTTTTTCTCATCTTTGTCCTCCTGCGCGAATGAGGTGCAAGGTTCATGCCAAACAACAATTTAGTCGCGCCGGGAGGCGCCAGGCGGAAGTCCGTCCTCAAAAACGGACACCCGGACCGGAGAAATCCGGCGTCAGGCCAGTCTCTTGAAGACCGTCTTGATCCGCTTGAGGGCCCAGTTGAGGTCCTTGTCCCGGACGATCAGGGGCGGCGCGAAGCGGATGACGTGCTCGTGGGTTTCCTTGCAGAGCAGCCCCTCCTTCATCAGCTCCTCGCAGAACCGGCGGGCGCCGCCGGCCGAGGGGTGGAGCTCGACGCCGATGAGCAGGCCGCGGCCGCGGACCTGCTTGATGTGGCGGCTGCGGACCTTGCGCAGCTTGTCCATGAACAGGGCGCCGCGCTCGGCGGCGTTCTCGACCAGCTTCTCCTCCCGGATGACCCGCAGGCTCTCCCGGGCCACGGCGCAGGCCAGCGGGTTGCCGCCGAACGTCGAGCCGTGCTGGCCGGGCTGGAAGACGCCCAGGACCTCGCGGTCGGCCAGGACGGCCGAGACCGGGTAGCAGCCGCCGCCGAGCGACTTGCCGACGACGACCATGTCCGGGCGGACGTTCTCGTACTCGCAGGCGAAGAGCTTGCCGGTCCGGCCCAGGCCGGTCTGGATCTCGTCGGCGATGAACAGGACGTTGTGCTTCTTGCAGATCTCGGCGGCCCGGCGCAGGTAGCCGTCGGGCGGCAGGAGGATGCCGGCTTCGGCCTGGATGGGCTCGAACAGGAAGGCGGCCGTGTTCGGGGTGATGGCCTGTTCCAGGGCCTCGGCGTCGCCGAAGGGGACGATCGGGAAGCCCGGGGTGAAGGGCCCGAAGTCCTTGCGGTAGTCGGCCTCGGTCGAGAAGCTGATGACCGTCGTGGTGCGGCCGTGGAAGTTGTTGCCGCAGGCGATGATCTCGGCCTGGTCCTGGGGCACGCCCTTCTTCATGTAGGCCCATTTACGGGCCGCCTTGACGGCCGTTTCGACGGCCTCGGCGCCCGAGTTCATGGGCAGGACCATGGTGTAGCCGGTCAGGTCGCAGATCTCCTTGGCCAGCAGGGGCCACTGGTCGTTGCGAAAGGCCCGCGAGGTCAGGGTCAGCTTGCGGGCCTGTTCGACGAGGGCCTTGACGATGCGGGGATGCCGGTGGCCCTGGTTGACCGCGGAATAGGCGCTCAAGAAATCCAGGTACTTGCGGCCTTCGACGTCGTACATCCAGATGCCCTGGGCCTTGGTGACGACGACATCGAGGGGATGGTAATTGTGGGCGCCGTAAAGGTCTTCGAGCTGGATGAGGTCCTTGCTGTCCATGTCGCGGCTCCTTTTCGCGGGCGTTCAAATGGCGGAGAGGGCGGGATTCGAACCCGCGGTGCACCTTGCGGCACACACACGCTTTCCAAGCGTGCTCCTTAAACCGCTCGGACACCTCTCCTTGACGATCGTCGATAATCGCTCGTCCGGAAGGGAAAACCTTATCAGAAAACGCCCTTCCGGTCAACGCGCCGGCCCGGTCAGAAGGGCGGGCGGAAGATGTTGATGAGGTCCTTGAGCAGGGCGGCGGCGGCGCCGCGGGGATTGGAGCGGCCCCCGGTCAGGGTCACCGAGCCCATGGAGTCGGTGAGGAAGGTGATGCCTTTCTCCGTGCCGTTGACGTGCGCCAGCGGGCTCGAAGCCTCGATGAGCGAGGGCCGGACGTCGAGGCTCCAGCGACCGCCCTGGCGTCCCGGCGCGGCCGTGGCCAGCAGCTTGACCGCCCGGCCCTCGCGCCCGGCGGCGCGGATGGCTTCGGCGTCCAAGCCGGTGATGCCCTCGACATGGACGTCCTTCAGGACGTAGGCCGCGTCCAGGCAGGCGTTGGTGATCAGCAGGAGCTTGCAGGCCGAGTCCCAGCCCTCGACGTCGTGCTCCGGGTCGGGCTCGGCGATGCCCCGGTCCTGGGCTTCCTTGAGGGCCACGCCGTATTCGAGGCCCTCGGCCATCCGGGTCAGGATGAAGTTCGAGGTCCCGTTGAGGATGCCCTGGATGCCCTCGATGCGGGCCCCGGCCAGCGAGAACATGCCGACGTCGAGCGTCGGCAGGGCGGCGGCGGTGGCCCCGCTGAACTTGAGGGCCACGGCGTTCTCGGCGGCCAGCGCCTTGAGCGCCGGCAGGCCGACGACCAAGGCCCCCTTGCTGGCCGCCACGGCGTGCCAGCCGGCCTGGAGGGCGGCCGTGATGTAGCCCAGTCCGGGCTCCCCCGTTTGGAGGTTGGAGAGGGTGCATTCGACCAGCGCGCCGCCCGGGGCCTGGCGGCCGAGGACATCGCCGACCGTGAGGCCGGGGCGCCAACAGGGATTGCCGTCCGTCCAGGCCTCGCCGCCGCGGGAGACCCGGCGGGCGTCGAGGGGGTCGTCGTCGTAGAAGCAGCCTTCCGCCCGGGCCACGGCCAGGAGGTCGAAGCGCAGCCCGTAGCGGCGTTCGAGGTCGTCCCGCTTCTCGCGGAGGAGCGATATGAAGGCCCGGCCGACATGGCCGAAACCGGTCAGGACAAGGGGGACGGATCTCATGGGCGGGACGTCATTGGCGGAGAGGGCGGGATTCGAACCCGCGATCCCAATCGCTCGAGATAACGGTTTTCGAGACCGTCGCCTTCAACCACTCGGCCACCTCTCCGCATACAGGGAACGCACAAGAAACGCCCGGATTATAGCCGAAATCCCGGACCTTGGCTAGCCCTGGCGGGGCCCTCACCCGTCGCGGGGACCGAAGGGGAATTTGGCGCCGGCCGTCCGGGCCCGGCGCGGGCCGGCCGGGCCGGAGCCTCGGCGGCGGCGGAAGAATCCCTTGAGCAGGGCCGCGGCCGGGTCCGCCAGGACGCCGCCCAGGACCTCCGGCCGGTGGTTCAAGCGGTCGAACGGGAAGGTCATGACCGACGAGACCGCGCCCGCCTTGGGATCGGCGGCGCCATAGACGAGGCGGCGGACCCGGGCCTGGACGACGGCCCCCAGGCACATGGCGCAGGGCTCGAGGGTGACGAACAGGTCGCAGTCCGGCAGGCGGTAGTTGCCGGCCCGCCGGGCGGCCCGCCGCAGGGCGACGATCTCGGCGTGGGCCGTCGGATCGCCGCTCGCGAGAGGACGGTTCGAGCCGCGGGCGACGATCCGTCCGCCGCGCACGATCACGGCCCCGACCGGGACCTCTCCCCGGGCTGCGGCCTTGCGGGCCTCGGCCAGAGCGGCGGTCATGAATCGCTGGTCGTCCATGGCGAAACGATTCTAACCCGGACGGGCGGACCGGCGCAATCGCGGGCGCGGCCCGGAACGGACCGCGGGCGGCTGGCCGCGGCCGGGGTTTCGGTCTA
>JAEAMF010001364.1_pt1 | contig 18246 bp, 21 predicted proteins | sample 8958721 | NCBI WGS metagenome assembly JAEAMF01 (sample SAMN16933255, study PRJNA681124) | bioreactor sludge metagenome | isolation source: anaerobic bioreactor treating anionic surfactant - SDBS | place: India: Bengaluru | collected 2019-02-28
GGCAATGTCAAAACATCTCAGAAAGCACTGCATTCGCTGCAAGAAAGAGGAATTGGATGTACAACATATCCCCCTTTTCGATTTGACCAACAAGATCGATGAGATGATGCGAAAACCCCTTATGGGAACCCGTGACCGGACGTGACCGAACAATCTTTCCCCCAAATCATGGATTTTATGATATTCGACCGTACGTGTTTATGCGAAAACGTGAAGGAGCTATTCAATGAACATTCATAGGAGCAAAAAATGTATTTTTCTCATCGGCTTTGTGGTTTATGCGGTTTCAAGTACCTTTGGAGACCCTGCATATGCGTGGTCGACCTATCGCCATATTTATAATGATTCATCACAGGCCATTACGTTCAGAGCAGACACTTATAAGGGGAATGTGTATTTTTTAGGTTGTCCGAATGGGCAGGTGAAAAATGGTCCGTGTACCCTGCCCCCCCATTCCTCTATTGAGACTCAATTTACTGAAGATTGGGGAGCCATCGGCGGTACCCTGTGGATATGGGCGGTAGAGGCGCCGTCGCAGGCGAAGCGCTTATCCTACGGTTCCAACGGCAAAAGATTTGAGGGAATCTGCTCCGACTTTTGCAAATACTGCACCCAAAATGTCAAGTGCCGTGTCAATGATCCGGCGGATCTTGACATTAAGATATTCAACACGGAAGGCAATAAGCCCTAACCAGGACCATCTGGCCCTAAACGTGGAAGAGATTGCAAAGATAAGCGGCAAAGGATTGTATGTGCGTGGCCAATAGAAGGAATGATGCGGTTAACGGACGGCCCGGCTGATGTTTCGTTTACATTTGCATGCAGCATGAGCCTTTCCGGCCAAAAAACTGCAATAAACCCTAACCGGGACCTGGCCCTAAACCACCTAGCCCCAAACCTGGAAGAGATTGTGAAGATAAACGACCAGGTATTGTATTACTTGGCCAATGGAAGGAATGATGTGGTTAACGGACGGCCCGGCTGATGTTTCGTTTACATTTGCATGCTGCATAAGCCTTTCCGGCCAAAAAACTGAAGAGGTGCAGGAATGAGAAAAAAGGTTCTGGTCATCCTCGGCAGTCCGAGAAAGAAGGGAAACAGCGCCATTTTGGCCGGACAGATTGCAAAGGGGGCTGCTGCCCAAAAAGCCGAAGTGGAAACCGTTTATCTGCATGGAATGGACATCGCGCCTTGCAAAGCCTGTATGGAATGCCGGAAGAAGGACAGTAAAAGCTGTTCGATCCGGGACGATATGCAGAAAATATTCCCAAAACTCGTTGAAGCGGACGCGTGGGTGATTGCGAGCCCCGTTTACTGGTTCACGATGTCCGCCCAGACAAAAACATTTATGGACAGGTGCTTTGCCCTTCCCGCCTATTCCGACGAACCGTTTCGAGGCAAGCGGCTCGCAATCGCCATGACGTACGGCGGTGAAGACCCGTTCGCGTCCGGATGTGTGAATGCATTGCGCACATTCCAGGATGCCTTTGCATACACGGAATCTGAAATAGTCGGCATGGTTTACGGCAGCGCAATGGAGGCAGGCGGGATTCGCAAAAACAAAAAGGTCATGAAAGAGGCTTTCGATCTGGGAAAAAGACTGGGGTCAAGCCTTTAATTCAATATGATGAAACACCCACAACCAAGAAAGTCACCGGCAGGTAGGTCAAGAAAATGTCGATCTTGCCGGGTAACATCTCCCCTTTGGACGAATAGCCACAAAAAACCCGCCATTTCTGGAGGGTTTTTGGACTTCCGAGGACACCCTCGGACTATCATCTGGCGGAGAGAGGGGGATTCGAACCCCCGTGAGGGCTTTTGGCCCCCAAATCGATTTCGAGTCGATCCCGTTACGACCACTTCGGTATCTCTCCGGATACAGGCGCGCTTTTTACGGCATCCCCATTAGCCTCTTTTCCTGAAAAAATCCACTCAAAATTTCGGAGCATTCCGTCTGAAGAACCCCTCCCGTGACGGCAACCATGTGATTCAGACGCCGATCTTCGAAGATTCGATAGAGGGATACCGCGGCGCCCCCCTTGGGATCGGCGGCCCCGAAGACGAGGCGTCCGATCCGGGCGTGGAGGATGGCCCCGGCACACATGAGGCAAGGCTCGAGCGTCACGTAGAGTGTCGTTTCCGGAAGGCGGTAGTTCCCGACAGCGGCGGCAGCCGCGCGAATGGCCAGAATCTCGGCATGGGCCGAGGGATCTTTCAGAGAAATGGAACTGTTTCCGGCTTTTGCCAGAAGACCGCCTTCCCGGACGATCACCGCCCCAACCGGCACCTCTCCGGCCCGCCCGGCCCGCCCGGCCTCCGCCAGCGCAATCCGCATCCAGTGGTCATCCGTTTCCGGCAAGGGTTCCACGAGATCTCCCAACCTTTTTTCAAGGCCTTCATTTTTGCGTGACTTTTTCATCGAATTTCGCGATCATTGCCGCCGTGTAAATGACGGAGGCTTCCCGGCGCCATCATGACCAAAAAATTCCTCATTCTTTTCATACTGGCTTCGCTTACGGGCCATGCGCTCGTCATCGCGCTCACGGCCCGTATCGATATGAGGGGCAGCCCGCGGACCGAAAAGGTGATGAACGTCGAATTGAAAATGTCGAAGGATGTCCAACCGACGGCATCGACCGTCCGCAAGCGGGCGGTACCGCCCGTCCGCACCGCCGCCGCCCGCGTGGATCGTGAGGATTCGGTTGCGCTGCAGAACCCGGGCGGTCCCTATGAACCCTATATCCTTCAGGTTCGCCGGAAGATCGAAAGCCGCTGGGCCTATCCGCCTCAGGCCCTCTCGGAAAGACAGGAGGGGGACACGGTGATCCGCTTCACGATCGATGCCGGAGGCGCCCTGTCGGATTATTACGTCACTTCCTCCTCCGGAAGCCCCCGGCTCGATGAAGGGGCGCTTGCCGTCGTCCGGGACGCCTCGCCGTTTGCGGCGATTCCCGAAGCATTCCAGCTCTCGCGCCTCCACGTCACCGCCACCTTCAGCTACCGACTGAACCCCTGAAGACTGGAAGATCGTTTCCACGCGAAGTCCGGGCACAGGGAAACAGGAAAACCGTCAGATTTCGGAAATGATCCCCGCCAGATTCCGGTTCACCTCGAGCAGCCGGTCGCGAAATTCGGTTTGCTCGACCCATGCCTTGCCCTCGACCGCTTGCCGGCGTTCCCGGAGCTGCGCGAATCTGGTCTCCATGTCCGCGATCAGGAAGTCCCAATCGATCCGCGGAGCCGCCTTTTCGGGGTATTCCACACGCGCGGGCTCTCGTCCGGGCTCCAGCGTGACCTCTTCGAGGTAGTCGGGAATCGTGGCCTCGATCCCGTATCGTTTTTGAATGAGCCGGGACAGTTCCTGCTGGGCGCTATATTCCCCATGAATCAGGAAAAGACGCATGGTCTTTGTCCGGAATCCGCCGAGCCAATCGAGAAGCTGACTCTGCCCCGCGTGGGCGGAAAAGCCGTTGATCGTGAAGATCTTTGCGCGGACGGCGATATCCTCGTTGAAGATCCGCACCTTCTTGGCGCCGTCGACGATCTTCCGGCCCGTCGTTCCCTGCGCCTGGAAGCCGACAAAAACGATGCTCGCCCCGTTTCGCCAGAGGTTGTGGCGGAGATGGTGCTTGATCCGGCCGGCATTCGCCATTCCGCTTGCGGAGATCACCACGGCCGGTCCCTGGGTCTCGTTGATTTCCATCGATTCCTGCGTCTTGAGCGTGAAACGAAGCCCGGGCAGCTTCAAGGGATCTTCTCCTTCCGCAAGCAGGGCTTTCGTCTCTCCGTCCATGTATTCCCGGGACTTGCGGAAGATCTCCGTTGCCTGGATCGCCAGCGGGCTGTCCACGAAAACGGGCATGTCGGAAGGCAAACGGCCTTCCTTCGAAAGCAGGTGCAGCGAGTAGATCATCTCCTGCGTCCTCCCCACGGCAAAGGACGGGATGATCACCTTTTCGCCCCGGCTGTGGCTGTAGACGATGGCCTCGGCGAGCTCGTCCAGGCTGTCCTTCTCGTTCTTGTGGTCCCGGTTTCCGTAGGTCGACTCCATAAAGAGGTAGTCTGCCTCCTCGATCACCGAAGGATCCCGGATGATGAGCTGCGCCGGACGGCCGATGTCGCCGGAGAAGACGACACGGTTGGACTTGCCGTCCTCCGAGACCACGAGCTCGATCATCGCCGCGCCGAGGATATGGCCCGCATCGCGGAAGGTCGCCGTGATCCCCTGAGCGGGGGTAAAGGGCTTGTCGTAATTCACGGTCGAGAACAACGGAAAGGAGGCCCTGGCGTCCTTTTCGGTATAAAGCGGTGCGGTGCCCTCTTCCCCTTTGCGAAGACGTTTGCGGCCCCTCCACTGCGCCTCGACCTCCTGAATGTGGGCGCTGTCGAGGAGCATGATCTGAAGGAGATCACCGGTCGGCCGCGTCATGTACACCTTTCCGTGAAACCCCTGCTGCACCAGCCGCGGGAGGAGTCCGGAATGGTCCATGTGGGCGTGCGTCATCAGGATGAACTCGATTTTCCGCGGATCGTAAATGTCGACATTCCAGTTGCGCCGTTCGATCTCGTCGTTGCCCTGGTGCATCCCGCAGTCGATGGCGAAACGCCGTCCCGCCGTTTCGATGATGAAACAGGAGCCGGTCACCGTCCTTGCCGCACCGAAAAATTTGATCTTCATGGTCACCTCATGGTAGGCGTTAGAAAACGAATCGTCATCCTTATTTAGCCATCCATACCGCAACCAACCCGATATTGCAACCGGTCATTCTCCACGCCGTCCAGTGAATTCCCATCAATGGATGCCGGCATTGTCGGGGCCATCGGTCATGTCGTGACACTACGACTTCACACTCCCACTTCGGTCTTGACAGCTTCTTCGGCTTCCGGGTACATTCACACTATATTTTCCCGAACGTAAGCCTTGGAGACAGCGATATGGAGGTGGATAGGAGCCAGGATATCCGGAAACTATGCCGAAAAATCGACACCACCGACTGGAAAGAGATCCCGGTCGAATACGGCAGCGAGAATCTGTCGATCCGCGTTCCCCCGAACTGTGCGACGATCGGCATGAAGGAAATCCCGATCGTCAAAGGTCCGCGGGCGGCCTATGAAGAGGCTCTGCGCCGTCCGATCGGTTGTCCGCCGCTGGCCGAGATCATCCGGGACAAGGGAAGGCCGGCGGAACTCACCGCGGCGGTGACCGTCTCCGACATTACCCGTCCCGTGCCCTATCGCGGGCCGGACGGCCTTCTCCGGCCGCTTCTGGGGCGGCTGGAGGCGGAGGGAATTGCCCGGAAAAACATCAAGATTGTCATCGGAAACGGGATGCACCGGCCGAGCACCGCCGCGGAGCGGGCCGAAATGTTCGGCGAAGAAATCCTCGGCGATTACCTGTTTCTCGATCATGACTGCGAGGATCCGGGCTCACTCACCTTTATCGGAACCAGCGCGACCGGCGGGGATGTGTTCGTCAACACCGACTTCTACCGGGCCGATCTCAAGATCGCCACCGGCCTCGTGGAGAGCCATTTCATGGCGGGTCTCTCCGGCGGACGAAAAGCGGTGTGTCCGGGCCTCGTCGACAAAAGGACCATCGAAAAGTTCCACAGCCCCCTCTTCCTCGAATCTCCGTTCGCGCAGAACCTGGTCCTCGAGAAGAATCCCTGTCACGAGGAGGCCCTGGCGATCACCCGGACCGTAGGCGTCGATTTCATCGTGAACACGACGCTCGACCGGAATTTGAGGCTGACGGGCGTCTTTGCCGGCGAACTCGAGGCGGCCCACCGGGCGGCCGGCGACCTGATCCGAAAATACGTCTCCGTCCCGATAGAACGGGAGTACGATATCGTCCTGACCCACGGCGGCTATGTCGGGCGGAACCACTACCAGGCGGTCAAGGCCGCCCACAACGCCCTACCGGCGGTTCGGAAAGGGGGAATCCTGATCCTTGCCACCGACAACCGAGACGAGGAGCCGATCGGCGGGCCGGAGTATAAAAGCCTGCTGCATATGCTCAAGCTCCAGGGGACCGATCAGTACATGCGGATGATCGAAGCGCCCGGATGGATATTTACGAAAGACCAGTGGGAACCGGAGATGTGGGCGAAGGTGTTCCGAAAGGTCGGAGAGGAGCGTTTTTTCTACTGTACGCACACGATTCCCCGGGAGGATTACTGTATGATCCCGGGACAGTGCGGTCTCGACCTGCTGGAGAAGAAACGGCGCGACCCGCTCCGGGCGGTCCGGGAAATGGTTGAAAACGCGCTCCGTTTCGCTGTGGCCGACTATCGGGAAAAGGGAATCGAGCCCACGGTCGCCTTTATCCGGGAGGGGCCTTACTTGATCCCGCATCTCGCGACGGGGAGAGAGCAGGGTCGTTGAACAGGATCATCGAGGCGGAACACCTCCGCAAGACATTCGGGACACTCGTTGCGGTCGACGATCTCTCTTTTTCGGTGGATTCCGGGGAGTGCTTCGGAATCCTCGGCCCCAACGGGGCGGGGAAGACATCCACCATTCGAATGGCCTATGCCTTCTCCCCGCCGAGCGGCGGAACGTTGCGGGTGTTGGGCCTCGACATCGTCCGGCGGGCGCGGTCCGTAAAGTCGCGGATCGGCGTGTGCCAGCAGGAGAACAACATCGATCCGGATCTCAGCGTTCTCCAGAATCTCGAAGTCTTCGCCCGCTACTACAACATTTCCGGCGCCGAGGCCACGCGTCGCTCCCGGGAGCTGCTGCGCTTCATGGCGCTCGACCATCGGGAAAACACGCGTGCGGTCGATCTCTCCGGCGGGATGATTCGACGTCTCGTGATTGCCCGGGCGCTCCTCAACCGGCCGGAGCTGCTGATTCTCGACGAGCCGACGACCGGCCTGGACCCCCAGTCGCGCCACCAGGTGTGGGAGCGGCTGGAGGAGCTCCGCGCGGACGGGCTTTCCATCCTGCTGACGACCCACTACATGGATGAGGCCGCCCACCTCTGCGACCGGCTGATCATCATGGACCGGGGGCGCCTCGTCGTTGAGGGAAAACCGACCGATCTGATCCGGCGGCATGTCGGTCGGCACGTGATCGAGGTTACGGACCCGGCGGAGGGGATGACGGCATTCCTCCGCGAACGGGGCGTGGTCTTCGAGAACCTCGGCCACCGGCTGGTCGTCGATGTGGAGGACGGAACCTCCCTCTACCGGGAAATCGGCGAACGCTTCGACAATGGAGGGTGCATCATGCGGATGGCCACGCTGGAGGATGTGTTCCTACGCTTGACGGGGAGGGACCTGCGAGAATGAGTTTCCCGATCTCCCGGCGGTTTTTTCGGGTCTGGCAGAGAAACCTGACCGTCTATCGGCAAAGCTGGCAGATCAGCTTCATCCCGCCGCTGTTCGAGCCCCTCTTCTACCTGTTGGCTTTCGGTGTAGGACTGAGCGGCCTTGTGGGAAATATCCGATACGGGGGAGCGGAGATCTCCTACGTTCGTTTCATCGCCCCGTCGCTGATCGCAATCACCGTGATGAACAGTTCCTTTTTCGAGAACACCTATGGGTCGTTTGTGCGGATGTACTATCAGAAAACCTTCGATGCAATGATGGCGACGCCGCTCACCGTGGAGGAGATCATCACCGGCGAGATCCTTTGGGGGGCAACGAAAGCGGTCATCGCCACGGCGATCATGATGGTCGTGATCAGCTTCTTCGGCTTGATTCGCTATCCCGAGGGGTTTCTGCTGCTGCCGCTCGCGCTGCTGGGAGGATTCGCCTTCGGCTCGGCAGGCATGGTCTGCACCGCAATGGTTCCCGGCATTGAACTCTTCAACCTGCCGGTCTTTCTGTTCATCACGCCGATGTTCCTGTTCAGCGGGACCTTCTTCCCCGTTGAAAATCTCCCCGGTTGGGCCCAGACCACGGCCGCCTTTCTCCCGCTCACCCGTCTGGTCGATCTCTCCCGTGCCGTCACGACCGGCCGGATCGACGCCGGGCTTCTGCCGGGGATCGGTTACCTTGTCGTCTTTGCCGCGATGGCCTTTCCGCTGGCGCTCATGAAGATGCGCAAGCGGCTGATCAAGTAATGTTTCAATGATTCCAAACATGAGGGTGGCTCGTGAAAATCACCGTTGAATCGATTGGTCTTCCGAACCTTGGAGCCGTGATCGGCAAAAAGACAGAGCTGGAATTCCAGGGCGGGACGGTTTCAGATCTGGTGGATCAATTGGCGGGGCGTTTTGGCGCCGGGGATCGCAAGACCCTCCTCGATCGGGAGGGCCGATTGGATCCGACCATTCAGGTCATGGTCAACGAAGAGGGTTTTCTTGCCCGGGAGGAGTTTTCCAGACGCGCTTTACAAGACGGTGACCGCATTCGATTCATGCTTCTCGTGGATGGAGGGTAGGGAGTCGGACCGATCCGTGCGAAAATTCGTGCCGGGTCAATGTGTCGTTCGGGTCACAGAAAACAACAATGTTCCCATTTTCCCCTTCGGAGGAATGCCATGGCCTTGGGGTACATCGGTAAAATTCTTCAGGTCGATTTGACAAACCGAAAAATCGAGGTGGAGGAAAAGGATGACATTTTTTACCGCTCCCATCTGGGCGGCCGCGGCATCGGATATCATTATCTGCTGAAAAGCGTCCCGCCCGGGATCGATCCGTTTTCACCGGAGAATAGGATCGTCTTCGCAACCGGTGTCATGACCGGCGCGCCCATTGCCGCATCCAATCGTTTCAGCGTGATCGGCAAATCGCCGCTGACCGGAACGGCCGGGGAATCGGAGGCCGCCGGTTTTTTCGGGCCGGAATTGAAGATGGCCGGTTTTGACGCGGTCGTTTTCAGTGGAAAGGCCGAAACGCCCGTCTATCTGTGGCTGACGGACGGCAAGGCCGAAATCAGGGATGCGGCACACTTGGCCACCTGGGGGGCCCGTGAAGTCGAGGACGCCATCTGCGAGGAACACGGCAGCCGGAGAATTCGGGTGGCCCAGACGGGGCTTGCGGGCATGAACCTGGTGCGCTTTGCCAACATCACCAACAACCTCACCAATTTCAACGGACGCAACGGTTTCGGCGCGCTGATGGGCTCCAAGAATCTTCGGGCCATTGCCGCCCTGGGTTCGCAAAAAATACCGTTTGCCGATCCGGAATTTCTGCGCAAAACCGCCGTCGATTACGCCAGGACCTTCAAAGAAAACCCTCTCGGAAAGGGTCTTCATCATTACGGAACCACCATATTCTGCGAACTGCTGTCGGCCGCCGGCGGCCTGCCGGTCAATAATTTCCGCCAAAGCAAGCTGGACGATCCTACCCCGGTGAGCGGCGACACCTACAATCGGGTCCTCCTGAAAAAAAGATTGGGCTGCTACGCCTGCCCGATTCAGTGCAAACGCGGGATCGAGCTGGATGACCCCCAATATGGGGTCGATTCGCGCTACGGCGGGCCGGAATACGAAACCATGGCCGCGCTGGGAACCAATCTGAATATCCTGAATCTGAAGGCCATCGCCAAGGGAAACGAAATCTGCAACCGCTACTGCCTGGACACCATTTCCATGGGGATGACCATCGCCTTTGCCTGCGAATGTTTTGAAAAGAACATCATCACCCGGGCGGATACGGATGGTCTGGAGCTTCGGTTCGGGGATGCCGATCTGATGCTGCGGCTATTGGAGATGACCGCCCGGCGGGAGGGCTTCGGGGATCGGCTGGCGGAGGGGGTGAATCGGCTGGCCGTGCGATGGGGCGTGGGCGATGCCGACTTCAACCTGTCGGTCAAAGGTCAGGAACTCCCCATGCACGACCCGCGCATCAAGGTGGGCGTAGGGCTTGGATATGCCGTCAGCTCCTATGGCGCCGATCATATGTATGCCGCGCACGATACGATGTTCAGCGATGCCGACTCTTTCTCTTTCAAATCCACAGTGCCGCTGGGGATCTACCGGCCGATGCCCCCGACGCAAATCACGTCCGACAAGATTCGCAGCTACGTCCGGCTGGACAGTCTTTGGAAGATGATGGACGCCCTGGGCCTTTGCGTGTTCGGTTTTGCCCCTCGGGGCACCATGCCGCTGGAAACGCTGGTCCGGTGCATCCGGGCCGTCACCGGCTGGGATACGGATCTGTACGAGCTGATGCAAGCGGCCGAGCGCGGCAGTCTGTTGGCCAGGGCTTTTAATTTCCGGGAAGGGTTTTCGGTGAAAGATGACCGCCTGCCGCAACGGCTGTTTGAACCTAAACCCGGCGGTCCTGGGGCGGGCCAACAGGTTTTTCAGCAGAAGGATTTCTATGAGGCAGTCAAGCTCTATTACGAGATGATCGGCTGTGATCCGGAATCCGGCCGGCCCCGTCGAGGCAAATTGATGGAACTGGGTTTGGAAGAGGTGAATGACCTTCTGGGGGAATGACTTTCCCCTGTTTTTTTGTTCCTATTATTCACATCCGCGAGATGGCATGTTCCCTGCGGGGATCTCATAAATCCGCTTACGAAAAAACCGGCCGAACAGAGACATTCAGCCGGTTTTTTCTTTGTGAAAACAAGGAATTTCTTACTTCGTTGCCGGTGCGGCCGGTGCGGCCGGCGCAGCAGGTGCGGCCGGTGCGGCGGGCGTCGCCTCGGGGGCCGGTGCAGGCGCGGGGGCGGCAGCCGGAGCCGGAGCCGCGGACTCAGCCGGTTTGGGCTCCTCGGCCTTCTTGCAGCCTACGACGGCAAAGGACAAAGCCGCGACAAAAAGCAGGGAAGTCATAACTGCGAATACCTTCTTCATTCTTTGGGCACCTCCTTTCTATGAATGATGACGCTGAGGGCTCTCCCTCAATCGGCGCGTAATCTAATCCTATTTTTTTACTTGTCAAGAGATTTTCATCATTATATGAAGACAATTCTTTCGCCTATTCGTCTGATCGCAGGGGTGCGGAATCCGAACCGAAGATCAAGATGACACCGGCAAGGAGAAAAGAATGATGCGTGTGGTGGCGGTCCCGCCCGGTGAAGAGGAAATCGCCGCGTCGGGGCTGACGGAGAAAGATTTTCGGACCGATCCGGAGGCCTACCGGCATTTTGTCGAACAATTCCGAAGAGATTTCCTTTCTTTTCAACGCACGTTCCACGGTACGGAAGGGACAGGAGAGGGATCACCGGCCCAGGATTGCGCCGGGAGCGCAGCGATTCCGGCGGACGAGGCCTGCCTGAACGCCTTCGAACGGAGCCTTCCCCCCTATTTCTATCGTCGGGGCTCCTTTTATCGATACCGGATCGATCCTGCCGGTTCCGCCGAACAGCCGATCACGCTGGAGCGTTTTGAGCGAAGCGAGATCACCGGCGCCCTTGCCGGGATCCCGTTCATCTCGCAGCGGGAGGGACTGCTGATGCGGTTCTGCCTCTGGATCGAAAAGCGGCTTGGCGATCGCCAACCGCCTGAAAGGGATTGAAGACCGGACGGAAGCCCGGAATGTTCGCATACAAAGGGAAAAGACGGGAGAACGGCCGGGAAATGACGAAACTGGAACAAAATTCGCTCCGTGGCATGGTCTACGCTTCGCTGTTCGGGGCGCTGACCGCGCTCGGGGCCTACATGATCATCCCGCTCCCGCCGGTTCCGATCACGCTGCAGACCGTGTTCCTCGGCCTTGCCGGCACGCTCTTGGGTGGCCGGCTGGGAGCGCTGAGCCAGACGGTTTACCTGCTGCTCGGGATCATCGGCCTTCCGGTCTTTGCCGGCGGCAAGGCGGGCCTGGGGGTTCTCTTCGGGCCGACGGGCGGTTACCTGATCGGGTTTGTTGCCGCGGCCTTTGTCATCGGGAAACTGACGGCAATGAAGACCCGGCCCGGTTTCGCCTGGCTGTGCTTCTCGATCATTTCGGGGGAGGCGGTTATGTACGGATTCGGGGTTCTCCAATTGGCCCTGGTGGCACGTCTGGCCCCGTTGCAGGCGCTGGCGGTCGGCCTCCTCCCGTTCCTGCCGGGAGACGGGATCAAGATTTTGCTCACGGCCTGGGTTGCACTCAAACTCCAGGACCGTCTTGGTGGAAAGCGGCCATGATCCGAGTTGAAAACCTGTATTTCCGCTATGACACCGGAGAGCCGGATTGTCTTCAGGCCGTCAGCCTCGATATCGAAGAGCGCCTGCACACCGCGCTGATCGGACCGAACGGTTGCGGAAAGACGACGCTCATCAAACATCTGAACGCGCTCCTGTTTCCATCGGCCGGCTCGGTCTGCGTGGACGGGATGATGACGACCGATGCCGCGTCCGTCCGGGAGATCCGGCGGCGGGTCGGCATGGTTTTCCAAAATCCGGACAGCCAGATCATCGGGATGACGGTTGAGGAGGACGTCGCCTTCGGACCGGGAAACCTCGCGCTTCCCTCCGAGGAGATCGGCCGCCGCGTGGCGGAGTGCCTCGCGATGGTCGGGATGGCCGGCTTCGAAAAACGGGCCCCCCATACCCTTTCGGGGGGGGAGAAGCGCCTGCTTTCGATTGCAGGCGTGCTGGCCATGAACCCCCGCTACATCGCCTTCGACGAGCCGACGGCCTATCTCGACCCGGTGGGGAAACAGCGCGTTCTGGAAATCATCCGGCGACTGAACCGCGAGGGGATGGCGATCATCCATATCGCCCATGACCGGCGGGACATCGCGGAGGCGGACCGGGTTGTGGTGATGGACCGGGGCCGGATTGTGCTGACCGGCGAGCCGGAAGAGGTTTTTGAAAAAACGGATTTTCTGCAAGCCGCCGAACACGAAGGTTTCCCGCAAGAGGCGGCATCATGATCCCTCTGGGCCAGTACCTGCCGTCGGACACCTCTCTCCACCGCCTCGATCCGCGGGTGAAGATTCTCTCCGTGGTCGCCCTCAGCCTCCTGATCTTCGGGGCGACGACGGGGGAGATCGTTCTGATCAGCGCTTTTCTGTTTGCGGCGATCCGCTCGGCCGGCATGACGCCCGCCGTGGCCTTGAGGTCGCTGAAACCCGTGGCGGTTTTCATGGCGATGATTTTTTCCGTCCATCTCCTCTTTACCGAAGGAGAACCGCTCGTGTCGCTTGCGCCTCTGCCGATGCGGATCACCCGGGAAGGGATTCTGCGGGGGTTGTTCGTGACATGGCAGTTTGCGGGTCTCGTCCTTGCGGCCGCCGTTCTGACACGGACCACATCCCCGTCCGATCTCGTCGGAGGGATTGAGCGCCTTCTCCGGCCGTTTTCGCGGGTGGGCGTGCCGTCTCAGGACATTGCCGTGATGATCGCGATGGCGCTCCGGTTCATGCCGATGCTGATGGAGGAGTACGACCGCCTCCGGACGGCGCAAATGGCGCGGGGCGCGGATTTCACCACGGGCAGCCTTCTCCTCCGGGGAAGGGCTATAGCGGCGCTCGCCGTTCCGCTGCTCCTCTCTTCGTTCCGCCGTGCCGACGAACTGGCCGTTGCGATGGAGGCCCGGGGCTACCGCCGCGGTCCCAGAACCACGCTTCGGGAGCTGAGGTTTTCGGGGACCGATCTTCGCGCCTTTGCGGCGATGGCGCTGTTTGTTCTCGTGAATGTTGCATGGAAGGCGACAATGGGTTGAAAAGCGCGATCGCGCGTCTTTCCGGAAAAAATGAAGGGATCGTTGGAGGTTATGAAAAAAACCTGGACGTTTGTCGACACGCCCGCAAAGCTGGCAAAGGCTGAAAAGCGGATCCGCACCGAACCGACCCTGGCCCTCGATACGGAATACGACTCCTTTCGATACTTCCGGGAGAGGCTCTGTCTGCTGCAGGTCCAGACGGGGGGAAAAAGCTGGCTCATCGATCCTCTGGCCGATCTCGATCTCTCCTTTCTCGGGGATGTTTTCAACAATCCGAAAATCCTCAAGATTTTCCACGCGGGCGACAACGACATCCGGATCCTGAAGCGGGATTATGCCTTTTCCTTCCAGGGCGTTTTCGACACCCACCGGGCCGCATCGCTTCTGGGCTTCCGCCGCCTCGCGCTTTCGACGCTTCTCGAATCCCTGCTCGGGATCACGCTTGAGAAGAAAATGCAACGATCCCGATGGGATATGCGTCCGCTATCGGAGGAGCAGTTGGATTACGCCGCCCTCGATACGGCCCATCTTCCCGACCTCTACCGGAAGCTGGAACCGGAATTGCGAGAAAAGGGTCTGGAAAAGGAGGCAAAGCGACATTTTGTCGGGTTGGCGGAGGTCGCCTGGCAGCCGCGGACCTTCGACCGTTTGGGCCACCGGAAACTACCAGGCTATGGGCAACTCTCGCCGGAACAGAAGGAGAGGATCCGGCGACTGTACCGCTGGCGCTTCGAAAAAGCGAAGGAGATGGATCTCGCCTGCTTTATGCTGCTTCCGGATCCAAAGCTCACGGCCCTGGCAAAAAGGATTCGTAAAATCCGGCAAAATGCCCTATAACAACGGCCCCCTTCCTTGAATAAAAATTTCTGTTGACGGCCAATAGATATTGTGGTTATAAGGGAGCCGCATACAAGATATAGTGTTTTTTAACCTCTTTTGTTTTTGCCCATTTTCTAAGTCATCTTGAGGAGATCCCGTCATGGCCGGTCGTCGATCCGCGATTCCGCAATTGTCCAAGAATGCCGCCACCGTTTTGGAGAGGCGCTATTTGCGCAAGGACGCCAACGGCCGTGTAATAGAAACCGCAGCGGACATGTTCCGGCGTGTTGCGGTGGCCATTGCCCGGGCCGATGAAAAATTCAAGAAGGATGCGGACATTTCGCCTCTGGCGGACCGGTTTTACAATGCCATGGCCGGATTTGAGTTTCTGCCGAATTCCCCGACGCTGATGAATGCCGGCCGCGAACTGGGTCAATTGTCGGCATGCTTTGTGCTGCCCGTCGGGGATTCGATGGATGAGATCTTCAATGCGGTCAAGCACACGGCGTTGATTCACAAATCCGGCGGCGGGACGGGCTTTTCCTTCTCCAACCTCCGCCCCAAGAACGATGTCGTCCAGTCCACCGCGGGCATTTCCAGCGGCCCCATCTCCTTCATGCGGGTCTTCGACATCGCCACCGAGACGGTCAAGCAGGGGGGGACAAGGCGGGGTGCGAACATGGGGATTCTGCGGGTGGATCATCCGGATATCCTGGAATTCATCCGCTGCAAATCCGACCGGAAACAGTTGAACAATTTCAACATCTCCGTGGGATTGACCGAGAATTTCATGCAGGCGCTGGAGCAGAACGAATCGTATCCGCTGATCAATCCCCGGGATCGGCAAAAGACCGGGACCTTGAAGGCCGCGGAGGTTTTCGACCTGATTGTCCGGCATGCCTGGGAAAACGGCGAACCGGGGATTATTTTTCTCGATCGGATGAATCGGGACAACCCCACCCCGCAGGTCGGCGCCATCGAGTCGACCAATCCCTGCGGAGAGCAGCCGCTTCTGCCTTACGAGTCCTGCAATCTGGGCTCCATCAATCTGGGGTTGATGGTGAAGGAGGGACGGGTCGACTGGGAACGGCTCAAGGAGGTTGTGCATCTGGCGGTTCATTTTCTGGACAACGTGATCGAGCTCAACCGCTACCCGCTGCCGCAGATCGCGGAGATGACCTACGCCAACCGAAAAATCGGCCTGGGCGTCATGGGCTGGGCCGATATGCTCATCTCCCTGGGGATTTCCTACCGCTCCGAGGAGGCCGTCGCGCTGGGCGAAAAGGTGATGGCGTTCATCAATGACGAAGGCCATGAGGCTTCCCGGGCCCTGGCCGCCGAGCGGGGCGCCTTTCCCAACTTCGAAGGGTCCCTCTTTGCCCGGCAGGGAAAGCCTCCGATCCGCAATGCGACCGTGACCACCATTGCGCCGACCGGAACGATCTCCATCATCGCGAATACCTCGTCCGGGATCGAGCCGATCTTTGCGGTCTCCTTTGTGCGGCAGGTTCTGGACAACAACATTCTGGTCGAGGTTCACCCGCTGTTCGAAAAGATGGCCAAGGAGAGGGGCATCTATTCCGAGGCGCTCATGGAAAAAATTGCGGAACACGGCACGATTCAGCAGATCGAGGAGATTCCCGACGATCTTCGCGCGCTGTTCGTGACGGCGCACGACATCACGCCGGAGGATCACATCCGGATGCAGGCGGTCTTCCAGAAGAGCACGGACAATGCGGTCAGCAAGACGGTGAATTTTCCCAAGGCCGCGACGATCGAAGATGTCCGGAGGGTATACGAGCTGGCCTACAAAATGGATTGCAAGGGGGTGACGATCTACCGGGACGGATCGCGGGAGCACCAGGTGCTCTCCACGGCCAAAACCGCGCAGGAATCGGAAGCGGCGGAGAAAAAGACGGTTCGCGACCGCCCCATGACCCTCAAGGGCTGGACATACCGGATGCAGACCGGCTGCGGGCCTCTGTATGTGACCATCAATGAGGACGAAGAGGGGCTCTTCGAACTGTTCACCACGATGGGCAAGGCGGGCGGCTGCGCGGCCTCCCAGAGCGAGGCGATCGGGCGGATGGTCTCGCTGGCCTGGCGCAGCGGGGTTCAGCCCAAACAGGTCATCAAGCAGCTTCTGGACATCTCCTGCCATTCCCATTCGGGCTTCGGGGACAAAAAGATTCTCTCCTGCGCCGATGCGGTCGCCAAGGCCATTCAGAACCATCTCGCTTCCACGGGCCACGCGGAGAAAATGGTAAAGAGAGCGCTGTTCAAGGGGGCCTGCCCGGAATGCGGCGGCAAGATCGAACATGAAGGGGGATGCGCCGTCTGCCATTCCTGCGGATTCAGCGAGTGTATTTGATGGATCCCCGGGGTTTGAAAAAGGCGATTCGCGCGGTGCTGTTTGATTTTGACGGCACGCTGACCGGGCCCGGCATGCTGGATTTCAACGTGATGCGGAAAGCCGTCGGCTGTCCGCAGGGACGTCCGGTTCTCGAATTCATCAACGGCATGACCTCGCAGCAGGAGCGAGCTGCGGCTTTGCAGGCCCTGGATGCCTTCGAGGCCGAGGCGGCCCGGCTGTCGCACCCCAATGAGGGCGCCGAAGAGATTCTGGAATTCCTGCTTGCGCGGGGCATCAAGATCGGGATCATCAGCCGCAACAGCCTGGCCTCCATCCGGACCGCCCTCGAGAACTTCCATCGGATCCGTATGGAGGACTTCTCGGTGATCCTTTCCCGTGACGATCCCTTCAGCCCGAAGCCCAGCCCCGAGGGGATCCTCGCCGCGGCACGGATCATGGCCGTCCCCGTGTCGCAGCTCCTGGTCGTCGGAGACTTTGTCTTCGATGTCGAGGCGGGACACAAAGCGGGAGCGATCACCGCCTTTCTGACCAATCAGGGCTCTTCCCACCCCTGCGCCCATCCCTCGGATTTCACACTGGAGCGCCTGGACGAGTTAAGGGACATCGTCGGCCTCGATGCCCCTTTGCCCGCCTGAAATGCGTTCCCATCGCTCTTAGAGTGAGACATCTGGAAACGGCGTGGGTGAACTTGCCTTATAAAACGAACACAAACCGGCAGCGAATATTGGTTCAACTGCAGTTCGCAGCCTCGGCCAAAACATGGGCGGCCCACTGGTTAAGGCTTTTGCCCTCGCTTTCGGCCACCATTATAGCTGCGGAATGAATTTCAGGCGGAACTCGCAGCAATATCTTGCCGGAAACCGGTTTATTGGGTTGTTGTCCAAGTTTGGTGCAAGCAACAAGATAATTGTCAACTGCCTCATGGAATGCGGTTTCAAGCTCTTCAACAGACACTCCGTGAAACCCGACAATGTCACGTATACCGACCAGATGACCTACAAATATGCGGTCATGGGCATCATACTCGATACGAGCTGCATATCCTTTGTATTTCATGGCGTTCATGGCTTTACTCCAATTGATTCAAGAAAATATCTGGCATCTGTCACCCTGTAACGCAACGACTCTTTTTGAGGATGAGGACGATGGAAGTATGCCCGTCTTCCGTTTTTCTCAAAGGTAACGGAAGAACCGGAACCCTCCACAACAACACATCCCACGGCAACAAACAGCGCCTCTATCCTCGACCATTTAATGTTTCCGTTGACAGGGTTGGTAAAAATGGCTTCAAGGGTTTTCCTATGTTTGCCAGTCATGATCGGATGATAACACAATATGATATCATGTCAATGTTTTTTGACATGTTTTTTTGACAGGGCGGAATAGCGCATGTTCATTATTACCGAAAGAAACAAAGCATATCTATCAAATATATCGGATGCTGGACTGCAGGAAGACACAAATACAGACTCCTCGAAAAAATTCACCTCTGATAATGCTACAG
>JAEAMF010001370.1_pt1 | contig 18235 bp, 17 predicted proteins | sample 8958721 | NCBI WGS metagenome assembly JAEAMF01 (sample SAMN16933255, study PRJNA681124) | bioreactor sludge metagenome | isolation source: anaerobic bioreactor treating anionic surfactant - SDBS | place: India: Bengaluru | collected 2019-02-28
GAATATGCTTTTTCTTTTTCAGAAGCTTAATCCGACTTTCTTGAATCGGTGAACGCGGAACAGTGGCATAGACCGGTAAATCCAGTTCATTTTCAATTTGATCGGCATCTTTAATCCCTGAGCGCATCATATTGCGTAATAAAGCCAGTAAGGTTCCTAGGAAACCACCCAAGAATATGGCCAAAATTAAAATTTGCAGTTTCTTTGGTTTAATAGGTTCAATTGGCAATACAGCTGTATCTACAACCCGGACATTGCCAATTTCACCGGCTTTGGCAATACGCAATTGCTGGTATGAGTTAAGCAGGGCAGTATAGAGCTGCTGTTTGACTTCAACCTCACGGTAAAGCTGCAAATAGCGGCGTTGCAAGTCTGGCAACTGTTTTAAGGTGCCATTCAGCTCGGCAATTTTCTTATTGATTGCACCCAGTTGAGCATTCATTTGCTCCATCACCGGATGTTCATTGGTGTATTTTGCAGAAGCTTCCGCCAGTTTCTGCTCCAGTTCAGCTTTGGATGTTTCAAGCTGAATGCTCTGGGTTAAATACAGTTCGGATTCTTTAGTCACATCAACAGTATTATACTGTTGGCGGAATTTATTAAATTCGCGTTCAGCTACATCAAGCTGCTGTTTTAATTCTGGTAACTGTTCTTCAAGAAATTTAAGCGTTTGCGCAGTTTCAGCAGAGCGGCGTTCAATGTTTTGGTGGCTATAGGCAACCAGAATTGAGTTAAGGACTTTGGTAATATGTTCTTTGTCTTGACCTTGATAATTTAGGCCCAAGATGCCGGTCAGTTTGCCTTTTTCGGCCACAGAATAGTTATTTGTGATTGAACCCATTGCTGCGGGTAAAGACATTTTTTGAATATTATAGCTGTCTTTTAACGGGTCTTGAGTGTAAATGGCAACTTTCCAGGTTCCGGATGCTGAGCTGTGTTGGCTCTCCTGGTTGATCGGACCACTAATAACCACTTGCTGGGTTGCTGCATCTGTTAGAGTGAATTTATTGTCATTAAAATTAAGCAGCAAATTTTTGTCTAAATAGTCAGGTGGAACTTCAAACTTGCGAACCTCAAAGGACTGGGCATCATCCTTAAATAAAACAGATTTGTTTTGATATTGGGTTTGATAATCATGGGGGTGTAATAAACGATCAAAAAAACTGTTTTCTGTGCCTGAAATTTTTAAATCGAGATTTAAGTTTTTAATAACAGAACCCAGTACCAAACGGGACTTGAGAAGTTCTATTTCAGCTTGAGCTGGTTGCTTCTGCTCAATCATATTGGATAAATCACCCAATAAAGCAGCAGAGGTTCCCTTACTTTCCTCTACTTGTACCAGGGCATCCACTGAATAGGTATCCGGCGTTGTTTTTAAATACAGCAGTGCAGAAACCAGACTTAAAATGATGCAGAGTGCTATCAGTTTCCATTGCGCAATCAGTGAAAAGAAGAGTTCTTTTAAATCAATAGTATCTTCAGTATTGGTATTTTGGCTCATAATTTTGCTATCAAAAAGTTAAATATGTTGTGTCCAGTCGCTAATACAATCCCGTATTAGCTGACAGGTTTCATCAAAGACCAATTGCTCATGCTGGTAAGGGTCAGGAACGTTTCTGCCTTGCCAATGCCCTAAGCGGAAAGTTTTTCCTTTCGCGAAAGGCCAGGTCTGCTCTATATGCTTTTGCTGGTTTTGACTCATCACTAAAACTAAGTCTGCTTGCTTGATTTGCTTTGCATCCAGTTTTTTCGAAATATGAGCACTCATATCAATGCCTAGACGTTGCATACAAAGGGTCGCTTTGAGGTCTGCAGCATGGCCGACTAAAGCGGCAATACCTGCAGACTCAATATTCAGTTGCGGATACTGCTGTTTTAAGAAATATTCAGCCATCGGACTACGACAGATATTGCCTACACAAACCACGAGAATGTTCTGAATTTGCATTATTGCCCCAGGCGATCCAAATTATAAAGTGCATTCGAGAATGGAATAATTTGGTTCACGACACGTTGCCAACGCGCCAAGCCGGAAGCATCGACATAGACAATATCATTGCTGCGCATTTTGAACTTGTTGGCTAAACCAAAATCGGCAATACTGGTTAAATCCAGCTGATATACTTCAGTCAATGGATTCATAGCATCGCTACGGACGACATAAATTTTACTTCGACTCGCAGACAGCGGATTTAAACCTAAACTTTCACCTAAAACATCACTTAAACTCATGCCTTGATCACGCATTGGCAGGGATTGGTTTTTACCGGATTCACCCATGACGTAAATTTTTTGGTTTTCACGTGAATTGACATATAAAGTGTCATTGGGTTGGATCAGCAGGTTATGTAAGGACAGTCCGGCTTTTTCCAGTTCAATACTATTGAGCTGATAGGTGCGACCTTGTCTGACCAGGGTAATAGATGTGTTATCGCCTTGCTGGGAATTCACTCCACCTGCCATGCCCAAAGCGGTATATACACTGATAGGTTGATCACTGAGCGCAAATTGTCCACCTTTCATCACATTGCCTTGTACAGAAAAGCGCTGGCCTTGATAGGACAAGATGCGAGCAATCACATCCGGTGTTTTTAAATAACGAGACAGCTGGTTGCGTAATTCCTGATTAACCTGTGTTAATGATTTTCCTGCTGCTTTATAACGACCAATCATGGGAAATTGAATATAACCACTTTGGTCAATTTGATAACCATTAGCCTGAGCAGACTGTTCACTACTTATTGAACTTGTAGGCGGGGTAATTTCAGGATAGGCCCAAAGATAAATAGAAAGAATATCTCCAGGACTCAATTTATAATTTTTATGGGAAGTATGAAATAAATGGGCATAATCCTGACGAATATTAATTTCAGCCGGCTGCACGGCAAACAAAGAGTCTTGGGTGAGTTTGATTACATTGACTTGAGTGCCCAAATCCGTTTGATAAACTCCTTCACTAGGTAAATCATAAGTTTGTAAACCAGAAGTGATCGCACAGCCTGACATGGAAAAACTTAAAATCAATAAAGTAGTATATTGAATTATTCTCACTCTAAACCCTATTGTAAAAATTATTAAAAACTTTAGCTTAAGCTATTCTACCCTTCTAATTACAAAAAAAACATAATGAATTGTAATCTATTTAAGGCTGATAAATAGACCTTTTTCATAAATCATTTTTTACTCAACTCCAAGTTATAGATTCCCGCGATTAAATTGAACCTCAAACCCAGTCTTTTACCTCTATTTTAGTAACGTCCAGCAAGGATTTTAAAGGTCTTTAGGCAACCAAATACATGCTCGATCCTGATTCTTCTTTTGTCGATTTCCTGATTATAGATTTTTAGTTCAGGATCCAATTTACCGCGTCTTTTAGCTTTTAACGGCAATAGGCTATTAGGATACACAGCATAAATTCCCTGGTAGCCTTTATCTGAAAGGATAAAAGCCCCTGAAGGAATCTGCTTTAAATTTCGTTTGAATAGCTCGAAGTCATGCACCGTAGCGCGATCAGTGCATAAACTCAGAATTTTCTGTGTTTTATAATGGATGATGGCCTGTACTTTAAAGGTATGCGTCTTTTTCTTGCCACTATAGCTTTTCTTCTGTTTTTTTAGGCCTTTGAATTGGAATTTCTGTGGCATCCACGATCACCACATTCCAGTCCATGCCTTCGCCTTCGGGCAAATTCTTCGGTAAATTAAACAGCTTGGACTGAATCAGGCAATCTTCAACATGACGTACAATTCTTGAGGCTGTAGGCTCTAAAACTCCATAACTAGTAGCAATGTGAAAATAAGGTTCGGTATTCCCGCCAATAGCTCAGACAGAGCAGAACCTGATCCTCCACACTTAACTTGGGTGGTCTGCCTTTAGCTGGAACATGCTTCTGCAATTGCTCAACCATTAAATAAAAGGTTGACCATGAGATGCCTGTATATCGCTTAAACTGTGTTTCAGAAAGCTTCTTTGAATCAATGTATTTCATCTAAAAATTATGCACGAATACAAAGAAAATTAGATCACAAATATTAATCAAAAGACTGGGCGTTTTTTGATTTATGAAAGAGATCTAATAGGTGATATATATTATGAACCTAACGAAACTGGCTTTAAATATAATAAAATCTCTTCTTTATTAGGGTCTGTTGACACTTTTAGTATAAAAAATAGCGAAATTAAATCGCCAAACTCAATCTTACTATTCGCTATGCTTCGTACCATGCTGACAGATCAACACTGGCAAAAGTTGAAAGCTATTTTGCGTAATTTATCCATACACCACAACTCAAATTTACGTAATTTTATTGAAGCCATTCTCTATAGAATCATAACAGGCTGTCCGTGGTGAGATATTCCTTCCTATTTCGGTCAACCAAACTCAATTTTCAAACGTTTCAACCGTTAGTCAAGTAGTGGTAGGTGTTATTTCGATTATTCAAATTATTAGCTTCATGCCCCGATATGGAGTGGGTTTTTATGGACGGCTCTTACGTACGTGCTCATCAACATTCTGCCGGTATAGCAAATCAATCCATTTCTAAAAGTGTAGGAGGAAACTCCTCAAAAATACACTGGTCGTTGATTCACATGGCAATCCTATCGATTTTATGATCACTGATCGAACTACACGTGAGGTCAAAGTTGCACCTGATTTGATTTCAACAATAGATTTAAAAGAGACAGAAGTAGTGTGCGCAGATAAAGGCTATGATTCAGAACCCTTACGTGAACAGATTAGAAAAACAGGAGCAAAGACCAATATGCCAAAGAAAGCAAACAGCCAGTCAAATAATGATCATATGGACTGGTATTTATATAAAATCAGACATTTAGTTGAAAATATGACAAGCTAAAAAGAAACTATCAAAGTTTGGTTGCTTTAGCCTGTATATTTTTATGGCTACCTTTGTAGGGTGTATTATAAACAATAAATGTCAATACACCCTAAGAAAAATAAATATTTTCTATTGATTTTTATATAAAATTAGTAATAAAAAATACTTAATTTTTCTGGTATAGTTCTAGTCGTTTTTATTTACTTACCTCTTAGATTATATAAATAAGCAAGGCTCAAAAATGCTAACTTTGTCAGAACTCAAGATTGCCGTGATTGGTCTAGGCTATGTCGGCTTACCTTTAGCGGTTGAATTTGGAAAAAAAGTATCGGTAGTGGGTTTTGATATTCACCAACAACGGATTGATGAATTAAAAAGTGGTCAAGATCATACCTTAGAAGTTTCACCAGAAGAACTGACACACTCGACCTATCTAACTTATTCAGCTAATTTAGAAGATCTAAAAAGTTGTAACTTCTTTATTGTGACAGTTCCGACACCTGTTGACGAGGTGAATCGACCTGATTTAACACCTCTAAGAAAAGCCAGTGAAACACTCGGAAAAGTGCTTGCCAAGGGCGATATTGTTGTTTATGAGTCGACGGTTTACCCTGGTGCAACAGAGGAAGTGTGTATACCTGTATTAGAAAAAGTATCGGGTCTTAAATTTAACCAAGACTTTTTTGCTGGTTATAGCCCCGAGCGTATTAATCCAGGGGATAAAATAAATACTCTTACTAAAATTAAAAAAATCACTAGTGGTAGTACCCCAGAAATTGCCAATATTGTAGATCAGGTTTATGCCAGCATTATTACTGCAGGAACACATAAAGCTTCCAGTATTAAAGTTGCTGAAGCAGCTAAAGTGATTGAAAATACCCAGCGTGATTTAAATATTGCTTTAGTGAACGAATTGTCGGTTATTTTTGCTCGTTTAGGTATTGATACTTTAGATGTATTGGAAGCTGCGGGTAGTAAATGGAACTTTTTGCCATTCCGTCCGGGCTTGGTTGGTGGACATTGTATTGGGGTAGATCCGTACTATTTAACCCATAAAGCTGAAGAAGTCGGTTATAACCCACAAGTAATTTTGGCCGGACGTCGTATTAATGACAATATGGCACGTTATGTTGCCCGCGCAACCATTAAACGAATGGTTAAAAATAATATCGATGTCACCAAGGCTACAGTGGGTATTTTGGGGATTACTTTTAAAGAAAATTGTCCGGATATTCGTAACAGTAAAATTATTGATGTTATTAAAGAATTTGCTCAATGGGGCATAAAAGTCGCTGTTTGTGACCCTTGGGCTGATCCACAAGAAGTAAAGCATGAGTATGGCATTGAGCTCACTCAAGTTGATGCAGATCATCCCGTTGATAGTTTGGTTGTTGCGGTAGGGCATCATGAGTTTCGCACGCTCAGTCCTGAGCAGTTACGCAGTTATGTGAAGAATGAAAAACCAGTATTGACAGATGTGAAAAGTTTATTCAATCGTGATGACATGGCAGTACAGGGTTTTACCGTATTTCGTCTTTAAACATTAAGTGCTAAGTTATTAAGTTATATTGAAGTGAAAAATATGAAAAAATTTGCCCTGATTGGTGCAGCTGGATACATTGCACCTCGCCATTTAAAAGCAATTAAAGAAACTGGTAATACCTTGGCTGTTGCGATGGATGTTAATGATTCTGTCGGCATTATGGACAGTCATTTTCCAGAAGCAGAGTTTTTTACCGAGTTTGAAGAATTTTCTGCTTATGTAGAAGATCAGAAATTAAAAGGTGAAAAGCTGGATTATGTGGCGATTTGCTCACCAAACTATTTACATGCGCCGCATATGAAATATGCATTAAAAAATGGCATCGATGTGATTTGTGAAAAGCCTTTAGTTTTAAATTCTGATGATTTAAATTTATTATCTGAATATGAAAAACAATATGGTGCAAAAGTAAACTCGATTTTACAGCTACGTTTACACCCTTCTATTATCGCGTTGCGTGATAAAGTTCAGGCTGCACCCGCAGGTAAAATTTTTGATGTAGATTTAACGTATTTAACCTCACGTGGTAAGTGGTATTTAAAATCATGGAAAGGAGTAGATAATAAATCGGGTGGCGTGGCAACCAATATTGGTGTGCATTTTTATGACATGCTGCATTTTATTTTTGGCAAAATTGTGAAAAATGAAGTGCATTATCGTGATGAAAAAACTGCATCGGGTTATTTAGAGTATGAGCGTGCACGTGTACGTTGGTTCTTGTCGATTGATGCCAAAAATTTACCAGAAAATGCGGTACAGGGTGAAAAATTAACCTACCGTAGTATTACCATTGAAAATGAAGAACTTGAATTTTCAGGTGGTTTTACCGACTTGCACACCCAAAGTTACCAACGCATTTTGTCTGGTAAAGGCTATGGCGTAGAAGAAAACCGTGCAGCAATTGAAACGGTTGAAGTGATCCGTGTTGCGCCAATTGTTGAAAATCCGAGCAACCCACACCCTCTATTAGCAAAGGTGAAAACTAATGAAAATTACAAATGATGTGGTTTTCCAAGCGACTCACCAGCTTTTTCAAAATATGTTTGATTATGATGATGTAGGGTTATTAGTTACTACCTCGGAAAATAACTTATTATCATTCATTGAGGATCAAAAGTATGTGCCTCAATTAAATAATAATAATAGTATAAAAGGTATTTTTTGTACTCAGGAAATAGCTTCAAGTGGTTTAATCCGAGCAGATATTGATTTAGTAGTAGTTGATGAGCCCAAATGGTTCTTTTTCTCTATTGTTGATTACTTGGCGAAAAATCAGGAAAGACAGACAACAATTATAGACTCTAGTAGTGAAATAAGCCCTCAAGCGTATGTTAGCCCTGTGGGGGTTAAAATCGGCAAGAATTGTAAAATTGATCCAAATGTAACAATTCTTTCTGATGTAACTATTGGTGATAATGTAATTATTCGTGCTGGTAGTGTGGTTGGAACTGATGGGTTTGAGCACAAAAAGACATCTCACGGAATTTTATCAGTAGCACATAATGGTGAAGTTATTATTCATGATAATGTTGAGATAGGTGCAAATAGTCATGTGGCAAAAGGGTTTTCTTATAGACCGACTATTATTGGAGAGAGCACTAAATTAGATGCCTTTGTTCATTATGCACATGGAGTGCAATGTGGTAAAGAGTGCTTAATTGTTGCCCATGCTATGATTGGTGGAAATGTGGATATCGGTAATAAGGTATGGATTGGTCCTTCTGCAGTGATTACGAACCGTATTGTATTAGAAGATAATTGTTTTATTACTTTAGGGGCAGTTGTAACTCGTGGAGTAAAACAGGGTGAAACTGTGACGGGTAACTTTGCTATACCACATCAAAAGTTTTTAAAGAACTTTAAAAGGTCTCTTAGCAATGATTGAATTTATTGATTTAAAAGCACAGCAGTCACGTATTAAGGTTGAAATTGATGCGGGTATTCAGCGAGTATTAGCACATGGTCAGTATATTTTGGGGCCTGAAGTTGCAGAACTAGAAGAAAAGTTAGCGGCTTATGTGGGCGCTAAATATTGTATTACTTGTGCCAATGGTACAGATGCTCTGCAAATTGCCCAAATGGCATTTGGTATAGGGCCAGGGGATGAAGTGATTACCCCGGGTTTTACCTATATTGCAACAGCAGAAACTGTGGCTGTGTTGGGGGCGACACCTGTATATGTAGATGTGAACCCAAAAACCTATAACTTAGATGTAGAACAACTAGAAGCAGTCATTACACCACGCACTAAAGCAATTATTCCAGTAAGTCTGTATGGACAATGTGCTGATTTTGATGCAATTAATGCAATTGCTGCTAAATATAATATTCCCGTGATTGAAGATGCTGCACAAAGTTTTGGTGCGACTTACAAAGGGCGTAAAAGCTGTAATTTAAGTACTGTGGCATGCACTAGCTTTTTTCCAAGTAAGCCTTTAGGTTGCTATGGCGATGGTGGCGCTATTTTTACCAACGATGAAGAGCTTGCTAAAGTGATTCGTCAGATTGCACGTCATGGGCAAGACCGTCGTTACCATCACATTCGTGTTGGGGTAAATAGCCGTCTAGATACGTTGCAAGCGGCTATTTTGTTACCCAAACTGGCAATTTTGGACGATGAAATGCAGGCGCGTCAGCGTGTGGCGGATACTTATACTAAGCTTTTCAATGAAGCAGGTATTTTAACAACTCCGTTTATTGAAATGCATAACCAAAGTGCATGGGCGCAATATACGATTCAAGTAGATAATCGTAGCGAAGTACAAGAAAAGTTAAAATCTCAGGGTATTCCGACTGCGGTGCATTATCCAATTCCCTTAAATAAACAGCCTGCTGTAGCAGATGATAATGCAGTGTTATCTGTAGGTGATTTGGTCGCTGAACGTGTAATGAGTTTGCCGATGCATCCTTATTTGACTATTGAAGCGCAAGAGAAAATTGTAAGCTCATTTGGAGCTCTATATGACTAATAATGAAGAATTACGTGTTTTATTAGTAAGTGATATGGGGAAAGTGGGTGGAACAGAAATAGCAACTTATATCACAGCCAAAGAACTGAAATCATATATTCAAGATGTTTATGTCTTGGGTAAGAAAGGTCCTTTATCTGAATCAATTAATAAATTAGGTATAAAACAGTTCGATGCAGTATCTCATACGAAAAATCCAATAAAAATATTGCAATACATATTAAAAGTTATTTATGTGGTAAATAAATACCATATTAATGTGATACATGCACAAATGGCTAGGCCTATACCTATGTTGTGGTTAGCTAAATTTTTTTCAAAAAATAAAAATCTCAAAATATTCTGGACTTCTAGAGGGTTAAATCACTCAACTTATAAATATGTTGTACCCTTATTTAATATAATGAATATTAGAGGGTTGGGTAATTGTAAGTTAGAACAAAAAAAATTAATTCGATATGGATTTGAACCGCTACATACATCTTATGTTTATAATGCTTATCGATTAAATCCGGATACTGCAGCTAAAGAAAAATTGTCTAAAAATTTTATTACAGTTGGGACATTATCGGCTTTAAGAGCAGATAGGTGTGTAGATTTATTTTTAGAAATAGCTAAATATATAAATGAGTCCAAAGAATTTCCGCAAAATATTCAGTTTATTATTGGTGGAGATGGACCGCATAGAAAAGAATTGGAATGTTTAGCTGAGAATATGAATATTAAACATAGAATAAGCTTCATGGGCAATATTGTGGATGTTGAAGATTTCATGCAAAAGGTAGATGTTTTTGTTAGCCCTATTGTTGTAGATGGTGATTCTGGTGCAGGGGTATCTAATGCAATTATAGAAGCAATGCTAACAAAAACTCCAGTATGTGCCTATGCTGCTTCAGCTATTGGTGAAATTGTGATTAATAACCAAACGGGTCATTTGGTTGAGCCGAGAAATACTGAAGCTATGGCAAAAGCAATATTGCAAACGATTGAAGATAAAGAGCAAACTAAAGTATATGTAGAAAATGCTTATGATTTGATTATAAAGGAATGTGATCCTCAAAATTATGCGAAAAAATTAATTTCTTTATATGAGAAACTATGATTTTAATAAAAAAATCATATATTTAATTTTAGGAATTGAATTTGATTAGTAATATTCGAAATAAAATAAACTCTTTAAATGGAATGTTGAAGTCGGTTATGATTTTAATAACGGGTACTGCATTCTCTCATTTAATATTTATTTGTACATTACCAATAATTACTAGATTGTATGATCCAAATGATTTTAGTGTCTTGGCAGTCTATATCTCCATTTTGAGCATTATTAGTGTTTTAGTTTGTTTGAGGTTTGAGATAGCTATACCTTTACCTAAACTGGATAAACATGCAGTTATCTTGGTGATCTTGGCATTGATGAGTACATTGGTAATTAACTTTATTATTTTTTTGTTATTATTCCTAGGTCAAAACTTTCTTAAAAATATTATTGATACTAAACTTCTTGATTATTATTGGTTGATACCATTAGGAGGGTTGTTAATTGGATTTTATAACACCTTCCAATACTGGAGTACTAGAAAAAAAGAATTTATTCTAGTATCTAAAACAAGATTAATGCAAACAGGTTTTAGTACTATTTTTCAAATAGTATATGGATTAATTTCTCCTGCATTCTTAGCTTTGATTTTAGGATACATAATTAGAATTAGTAGCGGTTTTTTTGTAATTGGGAGAAGATTTTTTAAAGAAAATGGAGAAAATTTAAGAAGAATTAATAAATTTAAGTTGATGGCAATATTTAAAAGGTATAAAAAATTCCCTCAATATTCAGTGTTGGAAGGTGTTTTTAATGCATCTTCAATACAACTGCCTATTTTGTTAATAGCTTTTTATAGCGTAGGACCTGAGGTTGGTTTTTTAATGTTAGCAAGCCAATTGCTATCAGCACCTATGTCTTTAGTTGGTCAATCAGTTGCACAGGTTTATTTGAGTGAAGCTGGGAACAAATATCGAGAAAATAACTTAAAAAAATTTACGCATGAAATAATTATTAACCTTATTAGGGTGAGCTTAATACCCATGTTATTAGGGTTTTTCTTATTTCCTTGTATTATTCCTATATTTCTAGGTGAGGAATGGTCTAGAGTTGGAGTGATGATGAGTTGGATGATACCGTGGTTCTTTATGCAGTTTATTACATCACCTATTTCTATGTCGCTACATATAACAAATAATCAAAAAATTTCTCTTTTTTTACAATCATTAGGATTTGTTCTAAGAGTTGGAGCAGTGGTTGTTGCAGGTTCTTTTTTTTCTAATTTTATATTTGAAACTTATGCAGTTACAGGTTTTTTGTTTTATTCTATTTACCTTTTTGTAGTATTAGGTACCCTTGATAAGAGTTAACTTTAATATGATTAGAACAGATATTATCATGAATGATTCTATGAGAAGATTCGTAGGTGATTATTTGGGTTTGCTTTTAATTATTTTAGTATTTCCACTTAAGTTAATTAGTGATATTCTTGCTTATCTCTATAATATACCTGTTCCATCTGCAACAATAATAGCATTTCCTGTTTTACTATTGGCTTTATTCTTTTTCCCTATTAGAATTAATCGATTAAATAAATATCCTAAAATAATCTTGGTCTGTTTTTTTTCTTTCTTTATTATATCTGTATGTTTGAATCTTATTTTTTATCATACTTCTAAATTTAATTTAGTGGTTTTTAATTTGTTTTTTACATCTTTTTTTATGTATTTTTTATCATTTTACTCAGGTCTTTATTATTTAAAGTTTAAAAAAATAGTTAATCAGTGTTTTTATTTTACCTTATATGTGGTAACTGGGGTTATTTTATATACTCAGTTTTTTTTAAAGGATGTATGGGGTCAGTTAAATGAATATGGTGCATATCTTAGGATTGCTGATGTTTATTCGATTATTTTATTATTAATTATACCAACAATAAAATCTAATTTTTTAAAGTGTGGTTTATTGATTTTGGGTGCATTAACTCTTTTGTATATTGGCTCAAGATCCTCCTTGGTGTTCTTTTTAGCAGCAGTTTTTATATTTTATACATATAGTTTAATTAGTCTGAAAATAAAAACTACATCTATATTTTCATTAATAGTTTTAGTTTTTTCTTTAATTATTGTAGTTGGAAATTTAAGTGAAACATATAGTTTTTCTGAAAGTTTTTCGGATACACGGATCGGGTATACCGTGGAATCTTCATCAGGTGGAGATGATGCAAGAACAATTTTTTTAAATTCAGGATTAGAGCGTATTTCTGTTAACCCTTTTACGGGTAATCTTTATACTCGACTAAAGGAAGAAGAAAGTGGTGGTAACTATATTCATAATATTTTATTTTTATTAGATGATTATGGTTTATTTGTTTTTTTACCCATACTTTTTCTAATTTTTTGGATACTAATAAAATCTTTTAAAGAAAAGGAATATTTTTTTCTCCTTATGCCTTTAATTTTTTGTTTATTATCTATGATTTTCTCAAGAGCATATGCTTTTCCATATTTTTTCTTTTTTTTAGGGATTTATATAAACTTAAGTTCAAAAAAGTAATATTTTTGCTTTAATTTTTTGTGATAAAATCTATTTTAAAATATTTTGTTAAATTGAGGGCTTTATGCAATTAAGAAAAAAAATTTTAGTTGTTGCTCCTTATGTTACATTCCCTGATGAACCAGGGGCAAACCGTTTCATTGCTATTGCTAAGATATTAAGTAAAAAATATGATGTAACCTTAGTAACGAGCAGGTTTTGTCACATTTTAAAGTCTCATCGTAGTGAAAGAAAAAGTTTAGATGGTATAAATGTAGTTTTATTGGATGAGCCTGGATATAAAGTAAATGTAGGTTTTAAAAGATTAAAAAGTCACCATGAATTTTGTAAAAATTTTCAAAGATTTATGATAACTAATCAATGTAAATACGACTTGGTTTATTCGGCTTATCCATTAATAAAAACCAACTATATTCTTGGAGAGTTGAAAGAAAAATTAGGTTTCAAGTTAGTTATGGACATACAAGATATATGGCCTGAATCAATATCGGGACCAATACCATTGTTGTCTAATTATTTTGGAAAATTAATTTTATCTCCTATCACAAAGTATGCAAACCATACATATGCTCATGCTGATGCTTTAGTTGCTGTGTCTGAAACTTATATGAAGAGAGCAGATGTAAAGCATCTTGATAACCAATATAAAGAAGTAGTTTACATTGGAGCAGATAATTTACACTTCAATTCTGAAATCAACAAATCAGATCAGAAAAAAATTATAGCTACATATATAGGAACGATGGCTGGTAGTTATGATTTGGAAACAATAGTTAGAGCATCAACTTTATGCCATGATCAAGTAGAAATTCAATTTATTGGAACGGGTCCTCATGAAGAAAGATTGAAAAAACTAAATTCAGAATTAGGTGGATATGTTAGGTTTAATGGGGTTATGCCATATGATCAGGCAATGGAAAAACTGAAATATTCTGATATAGCTATTAATCCTATTTGTTCAACAGCCCAGCAATCAATTACTAATAAGCTGTCAGATTATTTTTGTTCTGGTCTCCCTATCTTAAGTTGTCAGGAAAGTTTAGAAGTTCAGGAATTATTAGCTATTGGAGGCGGAATGCATTATAAGTCCGGTAATTCTGAAGATTTAGCCCAAAAATTAATTTTACTTGCAAAAAATAGAGCTGAACTGGATAGGATGTCTGCTATTAATAAAAAGATTGCAGAAGATTGCTTTTTGCGTGAGAAATCTTATATGAAAATTGTAGATTTAGTAGATAGACTAGTTGAGTTGTAATGCTACATTTTTACCCCTGTTTTATTTAACATTAAATTTACTTTAGGTTGTTCATGCTAAAACGCCTCCTTGATATTATTATTGCTTCTATTGCCCTGATTTTACTCTCACCATTGTATTTTTATGTGGCACATAAAGTGAAAAAAAATTTAGGTTCGCCTGTTTTATTTCGTCAGGTACGCCCAGGTTTACACGGCAAACCTTTTGAAATGATTAAATTTCGCAGTATGAAAGATGCGGTAGATGCTCAAGGCAACCTCTTACCAGACAGTGAGCGACTAACCCCTTTTGGCAAAATGCTGCGTTCTAGTAGTCTGGATGAAATGCCAGAGTTATGGAATGTGATTAAAGGCGATATGAGCATTGTCGGGCCGCGTCCATTGCTGATGGAATATTTACCCCTTTATAACGAAGAACAAGCCAAACGCCATTTAGTCCGCCCAGGTATGACAGGACATGCACAGGTGAATGGCCGTAATGCGATTAGTTGGGAAGAAAAGTTTAAGCTGGATACCTGGTATGTGGAAAATCAGTCCATTTGGCTGGACTTTAAAATCATGTTTAAAACCGTACATAAAGTTTTAGCAAAAGATGATATCAGTGCTGAAGGCGAAGCCACTATGACACGCTTTACTGGCTCACAACACAAGGACGAAACATGATGACAGCTTTATATATTGGTATTTATGGTGCAAGTGGTTTTGGTAAAGAAGTTATGCCATTGGTTCGCCAGCAATTTCCAACCTTAGCCAAAGATAGCTTTGTTTTTATCGATGATGGCCAAGCCGGTAACAGTTTAAATGGCTATGCTGTTTTAAGTTATCAGGATTTTCTTGCTAAACCGAATACACATAAGGCTGTAACGATTGCTATAGCAAACAGCCAAGTTCGTGAAAAACTGGTCCAGCGTTTAACTGAAGACCACATTCAGCATTTAGATATTCATGCAGGTAATACAGTTATTCTAGATGAAGTGAGTATCGGTGAAGGAAGCTTACTTTGTCCTTTCACCTGTCTGACGTCAAATATTAAAATTGGAAAATTCTTTCATGCCAATATTTATAGTTACGTAGCGCATGATTGCATTATTGGCGATTATGTTACCTTTGCTCCCGGGGTAAAATGCAACGGCAATATCCATATTGAAGACCATGCCTATATTGGGACAGGTGCTGTGATCAAACAGGGGACACCAGACCAACCTTTAATTATTGGTCAAGGTGCAGTTGTGGGCATGGGGGCAGTGGTCACCAAAAGCGTACCGCCTGGCGTGACAGTAGTCGGCAATCCGGCACGAATTTTAGAGAAAAAATAAGTTTTTGAATTTTAAAAAATCAGGAAACATCATGTTAAATACTGCATTTGAACCATGGCCAAGTTTTACCCAAGAAGAAGCGGATGCTGTTTCCCAGGTTTTATTGTCGAATAAAGTCAACTACTGGACTGGACAGGAATGCCGTGAGTTTGAAAAAGAATTTGCCCAGTTTGCGCAGACCCAATATGCCGTGGCACTTGCCAACGGTACTGTCGCTTTAGATGTTGCGCTAAAAGCCTTAAACATTGGCGCGGGTGATGACGTGATTGTTACCTCACGTACTTTTTTAGCGTCGGCAAGCTCCATTGTTACAGCAGGTGCAAACCCAATTTTTGCAGATGTAGAACTTGATTCACAAAACATTTCTGCTCGTACCATTGAAGCGGTACTGACACCGAACACTAAAGCCATTATCTGTGTTCATCTGGCAGGCTGGATGTGTGATATGGATCCGATCATGCAATTGGCCGAGGAAAAAGGCCTTTATGTGATTGAAGACTGTGCACAAGCACATGGTGCCCGTTATAAAGGTAAATCTGCTGGCTCAATTGGTCATATTGGTGCCTGGTCCTTCTGTCAGGACAAGATTATGACTACAGGCGGTGAAGGGGGTATGGTCACCACCAATGATGAAAACCTGTGGAAAAAAATGTGGTCCTATAAAGACCATGGCAAAAACTTTGACAGCATCTATAACAAGCAGCATCCGCCGGGTTTCCGCTGGCTGCATGACTCTTTTGGCACCAACTGGCGCATGATGGAAATGCAGGCGGTGATCGGCCGTATCCAGCTGAAAAAAATGCCAGAATGGACCGCAAAACGCCTAGCCCATATGGCACAAATTGATGCGGCATTTGCAGACAACCCATATTTTACCGTGCATCGCCCATCAGATGACTATGTACATGCTGCCTATAAATGTTATGTACAAGTCAATAATGAAAAATTGCCTGAAGGATGGTCACGTGATCGCATTATGAGTGAAATTAATGCGCTGAATGTGCCTTGTTTTAGCGGTTCCTGTTCAGAGGTCTATTTGGAACATGCATTTGATGGCACGCCATGGCGCCCGGTACAGCGCCTTTCGAATGCACAAAAACTTGGTGATAACAGTCTGATGTTCTTGGTGCATCCTACCTTAAGTGATGAAAGTATTAACAAAACTGTGACGGCAATTCAACAGGTCATTAATAGAATAGTTGCTTAAACTTTTGCAAGAGAAATGCACCGTATTCGGTGCATTTCTCTATTATCATTCTAAGTTACCAATAGAATCATGATTCATTAAAAATTTATTAGAATTGAGACAACGTACCCAGTGAAATCGATCATTACGCCTTTCGTAGAATCACCGCGAGCCGCCAAACTTGCATTTTTAATTATTCTGGATTTTTGTACTTTTCCGGTCTTGATCTGGCTCTGTTATGCTATTCGCCGCTTTGATTTAGGCGCAGAGGTAGTGCCTCATCTGGCTTTTGGTACGCTCTGGGTCAGCGTGATTGCAGTTGCATCGCTTTTTGTCTGTGGGGTCTACCGCTTTATTGTTCGTACTTACAATGAAGTATTTATGATTAAAATGGGGCTGGCAACGGCATTGACAGTTGCTGGCCTTTACGCCTTGGCTTATTTCACACCAGCATTTATTCCCACCTCTATTCCGCTGATGTTCGGTTTCCTTATGTTTGCCTGGGTCTGGTTTAGTCGCGGCATCATCCGTTTTATTATTCGTTCCTATTTACAGGCTGACATTCAAAAAAAACGCATTGCCATTTATGGCGCAGGCAATGCTGGGCAACAGGTCGCCGCGGCCTTATACCGTTCTAATGAGCATTTACCTGTCTTATTTATTGATGATAAGCGCTCGTTGACTGGACAGCAGGTGGGTCGACTCAAAGTCTATGATGCCCAGACAGCCCTAAAACTCATGAGCAAGCAAAAAATTGATGAAATTCTGATTGCCTTGCCTTCAGTCGGGCGGGTACGTAAAAGTGAAATCATCAAATTTTTACAACCGGCACATTTAAAGATTACTGAAATTCCAGGTCTGACCAAACTGGTCGATGGGGAAATTCGAATTTCTGATATTCAGGAAGTGGATATTATTGACCTGCTCGGCCGCGATCCGGTACCGCCAGTGCCTGAATTACTGGCTAAAAATATCCAGAATAAGATTGTCATGGTCACAGGTGCAGGCGGTTCGATTGGTTCAGAGTTGTGCCGCCAGATTGTAAAAAACCAGCCGGCGAAAATCATCATTTTTGAATTAACCGAGTTTGCCCTGTATAGCATTGATAATGAACTCCGTTTAATATCACAGTGCGAGATTATTCCGATTTTGGGCTCGGTGCTGGACCAGCAAAAACTGGAACGTGTGATTGAACAGTATGGCGTGCAAACAGTTTATCATGCTGCGGCTTATAAGCATGTACCACTGGTTGAATGTAATCCGCTGGCGGGCCTGAAAAATAATGCAGTAGGGACGGCATTCAGCGTGAATGCGGCGGTGAAGAAAGGCGTCGAAACCTTTGTGCTGATCTCAACTGATAAAGCCGTACGTCCGACCAATGTCATGGGCGCCAGTAAACGTATGGCAGAACTTTATTGTCAGGCCATGGCAGAAGCTCAGAACCAGACCCAGATCAGTATTGTTCGTTTTGGTAATGTACTCGGTTCTTCTGGCTCAGTGGTGCCCTTGTTCAAGCAGCAGATTGCCAAGGGTG
>JAEAMF010001374.1_pt1 | contig 18174 bp, 17 predicted proteins | sample 8958721 | NCBI WGS metagenome assembly JAEAMF01 (sample SAMN16933255, study PRJNA681124) | bioreactor sludge metagenome | isolation source: anaerobic bioreactor treating anionic surfactant - SDBS | place: India: Bengaluru | collected 2019-02-28
AGCAACAACAAACCCAGCAACAGCCGTCAGCACAGCCAGAAGTAAAACAGCCGCACATTGCCAATGATATGGCAGAAGGCGAGTCTATCCGTGGACTGCCGACTTTAAATGAGCCGGTTGTGGATCAGGCCAATTTACTTAGTGCGGGTGAAAAGCAGGAGATCAGCCAACGGATTCTCAAGCTGCATGAACAGGGCAAGGCGCAAATTGGCGTGGTGATTGTCGCAACCACCGGTCAGGAAGATATTTTTGATTTTGCCATGCGGGTGGCTGAAAAATGGCAACTTGGCTCTGCGAAACAGGATAATGGTCTGCTCATGGCGATTGCGGTGAATGACCGGCGTATCCAGATTTTAACCGGCTATGGTCTGGAAGGTGTGCTTCCTGATATTGTGGTAAGCCGAATTATTCGTAATCAAATTACCCCTTATTTTAAACAGGCCCAATATGCCCAAGGCATTGATGCTGGACTTGCAGAGATTGAACGGATCTTAAATATGGACCCTGAGGTTGCAGCCAATGCAGCCCAGGAGTTGAAAGAACGGCAAGAAAAAGCCTTGCATGAACAGCAAGCAAAACAGAAAACCTTGAGTGCAGCCTTATTTATTTTAATTGCGGGGATTATTGGTTCATTTATTGTCGGTAAACCTTTAAGTGCTTCTACAGCAGCTGTTGCGGGTACGGTGGCTGGACTGGTCAATGGGGCTGGCTTAATTACCAGTTTATTGATTGGAGTAGGCATCTTCTTTTTACTCATCACTGCAATTGCACAAACCATTTTTCAGCTTGTCCTTTCATCTGCCGGTCGTGGAGGGGGCAGAGGAGGAGGCGGTTTCGGTGGCGGTGGATTTAGTGGCGGCGGTGGCGGCTTTGGTGGAGGAGGAGCATCAGGATCATGGTAACAACAACAGATACGACAGAGATTGTCACCCAACCTAAAACAGAAGAAGTGAATCAGCCCAGTTTTAAGCGCTGGTTAAAGCATTTTTTATATATGCCTGCAACCAAACGCTATTTTTCCAAACAGGATCAGGCAGCGATCGCTCAGGCGGTCGCCGAGGCTGAGCATGATCATGTGGGTGAAATCCAGGTCGTGATAGAAGGACATCTTCCTGTAAATCAGGCCTATTTCCAAAATACCCGCATGCGTGCTCGTCAGTTGTTTGCTGAACTTGGGGTGTGGGATACTGAATATAATAGTGGTGTGCTGCTGTATATCAATTTATGTGAGCGCAAAGTTGAAATTGTGATTGATCGAGGGATTCAACAAGCAACGGAACAAGCGGTCTGGGATGAGATCTGCCAAAATATAATTGCTCAATTGGCTCAGAAACAGTTTAAGATGGCTGTAGTAACAGGGGTGGTAAATATGGGAAAAGTACTTAATCAGTTTTATGTACAATCAGTTAAAGATAAAAATAATGAATTGGCTAATCATCCGATTATTTTACGTTAGAAAACAGGTGGAATAGTGACATAAATTGTCACTTTTTTACTAAATAAAACATTAAAACTACGTTGTAACAATTTTATTTTTTTAAAGTGCTGTTTTTTCTGTTAATTTTATTATAATCAGTTTTGGCACAGTTAGTGCTAAATATAAATAAGCTAAATTAGCTTACAAAGCTTATAAATAAACAAAAAACATTTGTGGAGAATGTTATGAACGCACAAAAGGGTTTTACTCTTATTGAATTAATGATCGTTGTGGCGATTATCGGTATTTTGGCTGCTATTGCGATTCCTGCTTATCAAAACTATACGAAACGTTCACATGTTTCTGAAGGTTTGAGTTTGGCTGCTGGAGCAAAAGCTGCCGTAACAGAATTCTATTCTTCTAATGGTCGTTGGCCAGCTGCTAATACTTCTGCAGGTTTAGCAACAGATACTAGTATCACTGGTAATGCTGTAAAATCTGTAACAGTGAATGCAAGTAAAATTACTGTTAAATTTAACAGTAAGGTTACAGATAATGCTGAAGTTTTATTACAAGGCACTAATACTGCAGGGGGTGTAACTTGGAAATGTACAACTACAGGTGTAACAAGTGGTGCTGCTGTTGATAGCAAATACTTACCATCTAACTGCCGTTAATGCATAATTGAGAGGAGGCATCTCTATAGGTGCTTCCTTTTTTTTATAAAGAATTTATATGAAACTATTTTTTAAAAAATATAATATTTATATATCTTTAATTTTAGTTCTAGTAATAACTTTTTTTATTTATTACTCTGGTTTAATGGGCGATTATGTTTTTGATGATTCAGCGAATATTTTAGAAAATAAGAAATTAGCAATAACCACTTTGGATTGGAATAGTCTAAAATCTGCTTTTTGGTCTGGGGGAGCAGGACCATTAGGTCGCCCGGTTAGTATGCTATCTTTTGCATTTAATCATTATTTTACAGGTTTTAATCCCTATTATTTTAAGTTAACCAATCTCTTTATTCATTTAATAAATGGTGTTCTTGTTTATTTGTTAAGTCTATTTATTTTTCAAAAACTTGATTTTAAAAGTCAATTAAAAAAAGAATTAATTCCATATTATGCTTTAGCGACTAGTTTTATTTGGTTGATACATCCAATTAATTTGACAAGTGTATTGTATGTAGTGCAGCGAATGACAAGCCTTTCTACGTTATTTGGCTTGCTTATGTTGGTAATTTATTGTTATTGGCGAAATCAATGTCATAAACCTCCAAAATTTACAATTTTATGTCTTGCAGGAATGTTTTTTTCATTTTTAGCATCAATTTTCAGTAAAGAATCTGGAATATTATTTGTGGGACTGCTGTACTGGATTGAATTACTGATTTTTCAAGGAAAGAATATATTTCAAAAAGATATTTATATAGGAAAGATTAAACTAATTTATGCCTTATGGTTTGGAGTAGTACTAGGTATAATTTCTATTATTATTATTTCATTGCCTTTTATATTTAATGGAGATTTGGGAAGTAGAAATTTTAATACTATTGAAAGACTATTCACGGAATCTCGAGTAATTTTTTATTACTTAAAAATGATTTTTTTTCCTTTACTATCTGACTTAAGTTTATATCATGACGATTTTATTATATCTAAATCAATCATACAGCCCATAACAACGCTTTATTCTTTAGTTGCTATTTTATTTACTACCCTTATTAGCTTTCTTTTGGTTAAAAGGTTTCCTTTACTTTTATTTGCATGGGGGTGGTATTTAATCAGTCAGCTATTGGAATCTACTTTTATAAGTTTAGAACTTGTACATGAGCATCGAAATTATTTTGGCACTATTGGGTTTATTATATGCTTTGTATATTTATTTGCCCAAATTAATAATAAGAAAATAAAAGTAATTTCTTTAATTGCAATATGTTTCTATATAACAAATTTGGCTTTCACGACTTGGCAAAGAGCACTTCTTTGGTCAAATTTGGTAGATCAAGCTGCATATGAAGTTTCAATGCATGAAAAATCAGATCGTGCAAATTATCAAATGGCACGGATTTATATGAAGCTTATGAATGAAATTCCGCTTAATAGAGAAGAATATGCAAAAAAAGCTTATTATTATTTAGAACAAGCTAAGAAAAGTTATTTACCCTCAAATGGTGCATGGTTTGGTGAGTTACATTTAGCTTCTGAAATGGGATGGGGTATTGCTTCACAAACTGTTGATGAATTAAAAGCGCGTTTAGCGCATCTACCATTTACAAATAATAATATTGGTTTTTTGAGTGCATTCGTTGATTGTCAAATTAAAGGCTTTTGTAAAGTTTCACATGAACAGGCTGTTTTAATTATTGCGGCTGGGATTGATAATCCTAATGTAAATAATAATGTTCGATCTGAGCTTTTTAAACTACTTGCAAATTATTTTGTTTCGGTGATCGCTGATTATACAAAAGGTGAAGAATTTATGAGTGAGGCATTAAAATTGAAAAATGATGTCAATGGGCGCCTTGTCTTTGCTCAAATTTTTCGCTTGCAAAATAAATTAATCCAAGCAGAAGCGCAGTTACAACAAGCAAAACAATTAGACACCAACAACATTTGGATTAAAGAAATTGAGATTGAACAGTATAATATTATGCTTTCTAAACAAAAGTTTGGTCATGGATACTAACTCAGTATCCTCTATCAACAATAACTATTATGCGTACAACTCATGGAATTATTAAATTCATAGTGTATATGAAGGGTTTTGCGATAAAAGGACTGTATGTAATCACATGGTAATTGTCGTATTTATTGATACAAAGTGATAGTAGGTGCGAACAAGATTCCATACAAATCAGTATTGGGGACTGGGGATTAATAGTGATTTTAAAGAAACAGTATGTCATTTATTCTTGTATGTTTTTGTTTTTTTTAATTGGAATATACATTCGTTTTTTAGCTGTTCAATATTCTGTGGTCGATATACCAATTCGAGCAGATGCAAGTGATTATTATAGCTATGCTATGAATATGCATGAATGGGGTGTCTATTCAAAAGAAAATGCAGCAATAGTAAAGCCAGAGCCGGATGCATTAAGAAATCCGGGTTTTCCTTGGTTTGCCTATCTATTTTACTCGCCTAATCAGGATACATTTATTAAAAATGTTCTCGTAGCTCAAACTTTTATACAAATAATCTCATTTTTATTTCTATTGGGAGTTTTATCTAAGTTTTATGGGGCAACTGTTGCCTTGATTACTGGATGGTTCTTATGGACATTTCCTCACTTTGTTAATATTAATATTTATTTTCTTTCAGAATCTTTATTTACATCCCTGTTAGCTTTTTCAATAAGCATAGCTATTTGGTCCCATTTTTCACAACAGAAAAAAATGTATCTTTATATACTTTTTGCATTTTTTTTAGGCATAGCTATTCTAGTGCGTCCAACTTTGCAATATTTTCCATTTTTTATATTTTTCGTCCTTTTTATTTATTATCGAAAAGTCACACGTCCTGCTGTAGTTATTTTAATAGTTTCATTGATTCCTATGTTGCTCTGGGGTATCCGTAACCTGATTATAATTGGTCATTGGTCTGACCCAACGTTAACTATTAATGGATTATATCATGGGAGTTTTCCATGGTTTATGTACAATGATAACCCAGCAAGTTTTGGATTCCCATATCGCTTTGATCCACAAGCTAATGAGGTATATCAGGGTATAGGAAAGACACTTGAAATAATTTACGAACGGTTCAGTGCTGACCCAATGAATTATTTATCTTGGTACCTGGTAGGTAAACAATTTTTCTTGTGGCAATGGAGTATTATTGCTGGGCAAGGGGATATTTTTATTTATCCAACTTTAGCTTCACCTTACTATGGTGAGAAAATTTCTTTGTTAACCTATTCTGTAAATAAATGCATACATTTTACATGGTTGGTAATTGCATTTTTAGGACTTGTTGTTATTGTTAAAAAAATTGTAAAAAAAGAGAAAGTAGCTTTTTCTCTTATCATTATAAGTGCAATTTTATTATATGCCATTCTTATTCATATTATTGTTGCGCCATTTCCACGTTATGGTATTCCTTTTAAAATTCCAGCAATTATTGTATTTGCAATTGTGTTAAGTGAGATAATAAATTGGGTAAAAAGAAAGTTTGCGTCATCCTTCCATGTTTAAATGAAGAAAAGGCTATTGGAAGTGTTGTGTGGAGTTTTATTAAACATATAGAAGATTGCATAGTATATGTATTTGATAATAACTCTACAGACAATACTATAGAAGAAGCCAAAGCCGCTGGTGCAATAACTAGAATCGTAAAGACTAGAGGCAAGGGCCATGTTGTCCAAGCCATGTTTAGGGATGTTGATGCTGACATATATATTCTTGCTGATGGTGATGGTACTTATCCAGCAGAAGAAGCAATAGAAATGATCAATCTACTCATTAGTCATGATGCTGATCTAGTGGTAGGGACCCGCTTAGGTTCGTATAAAGGTAGTCAGAGTAGAACACAACATTTTCTGGGTAATATACTACTTACCAATACAGTCAATAAGTTATTTTCAACAGAAGTATATGATCTGCTTAGTGGATACCGAGTCATGTCTAGGCGTTATGTAAAAACTATGCCATTGTTTTCAAAAGGTTTTGAAGTTGAAACAGCTATGACTGTGCATGCAATTGAAGTTGGGGCTAAAATTATTGAACATCCGATCAAATATCTTCCTCGAGTAGAGGGAACTGTAAGTAAGCTTAATACGTGGCATGATGGTTTTAAGATTAGTAAAGAAATATTTCAACTTTATAAAGATTATGCACCGAAAGTCGTTTACCTTATTTTAGCTATATGTTTTATCTTAACTGGCCTTTTTATTGGGATACCTGTTGTCTTAGAGTACTTTGAAACAGGTTTGGTACCCAAATTTCCACGTGCTATTCTAGCTTCAGCATTGGTTACTATTGGTATTTTTTCTGCCTTTACGGGGATTATTTTGAGTGCAATATCGAAGTCGAGGCGAGAAATGAAAAAATTAGCCTTCTTATCGCTCCGTTGAAGAACTTTTTATGCGGCAGTTTTACTTTTTTTGTTTGGCAGGGGGGAGTGGTTTTATATGTGATTACTTTATTTTTGTAATTACCCATGAGTTTGTTAATGCTTATCTTGCTAAACCTATCGGTTTCTTTTGTGCTGTACAACTCACATATTTCATAAATAAATTAATTACATTTGCTGACCGTACATCACTTTATCTCATTTATATTTTGGGTCAAATAAAAGGATTTTTAATTAATTTTTTAGTTTTTAGTGTAGTTTATTATTATACACAAAATCAGTATATTGGTTTTTTTATTGCTGCGGGAATTACTTTATTATTCAATTTTTACTATGCAAAATATTTTGCGTTTAAAAGCTAAAACAAGGAACTTTCCTGATGACTATTTCTGTTGTACTTCCTGCCAAAAATGAGTCAGGAGCAATTGGTCAAACTATTGCACAAATTCAACAATTACAACTTGCTCATGAAATTATTGTTGTTAATGATGGCTCTACGGACAAGACTCAATATGTTGCAGAACAAGCTGGGGCTAAAGTGGTAACCCATCCTTATTCCAAGGGGAATGGTGCAGCAATTAAAACTGGGGCACGCAATGCTACAGGTGATATTATTATATTTATGGATGCTGATGGGCAGCATGACCCAAATGATATACCTCGGCTTTTAGAAAAAATTAATGAAGGTTATGATCTCGTAGTTGGTGCTAGACAGAAAGGTTCACAGGCAAGTATTGGTCGTGGCATTGCTAATGGTTTATATAATAATTTAGCAAGTTATATGACAGAACATAAAGTAGAAGACTTAACTTCCGGTTTTCGTGCTGTTCGTGCAGAAAAATTTAGAGAATTTTTATATCTTCTGCCAAATGGGTTTTCATATCCTACTACTAGTACGATGGCATTTTTCAGAGCTGGTTATTCTGTTACGTATACTCCAATTCATGCCGCCAGGCGTATTGGTAAAAGCCATATTAAGCCTATTAAAGATGGAATGCGTTTTTTTATTATCATTTTTAAAATTGCGACTTTATTTTCTCCATTAAAAATGTTTATACCAATTGCAGTAATACTTTTTTTGATAGCGACAGGGTGGTATGGCTATACATTATGGGATGTAGGTCGTTTTACGAATATGAGTGCTTTGCTTTATACAGGTAGTATTATGATTTTTTTAATGGGGCTTATCTCAGAGCAGATTACGGCGTTGATGTATAAGGATCATAATTAAATTAGCTAAAGTCATAAGATTTTTCAAATTTATTTGTCCTTCAAAATACTTTATTTAATCCTATTTAGAGACTCATGTATGGGGCCAATCACCCAATCTACTATACGAACAAGCTTCGTTTTAGGGATCCGACTCCTCATACAAACTTGTACTTTGTTACTTGTTGCTCGCTTACTGGGTGCAAGTGATTATGGTCTTTTTGCTGGCATTGCAGCACTTGCTGTTTTAATAGGTACTTTTTCTACATTTGGTACACACTTAGTGTTATTAGGGGAGGTATCAAAAAGCCCAACTCAGTGTGGTCAAATTCTTAGCTATGCTGTCCCTACGACCTTAATTTTTGGTAGTGTATTATTTCTTCTTTATATCGGGATTTGCTTACTTCTTTTTCATAATCTTAATCCTTCGCTCATCGTTATTATTTGTATTGGTCTTACAGAAATTCTTTTATTACCTTTATTTTTACTTTCGACAATTGAAGAATTAGCGTTAGGGAAAACAGCATATTCACAATTATTGGTCATTTTCCCGTTAGGTTTACGCACATTTGCAGTTGGTCTTGTCTTGTTTGTAGCTCCCTCTGAGCCCCTCATACTGTTTGCTTGGTTATATCTCGTGAGTGCTTTATTTGCTTTAGTTTGTAGAAAATTTTTTAAACCAAATGCCTGGCTTGGGCCAAATGATTGGCGCTTAGCTAATAAACAAGAACTAAGAAATAGTGCAGGTTATGCTGCTTTGGCATTAACGGCTGCAGGACCAACTGAGCTAGATAAGATGCTAGCAGTTAAGCTTTTACCTTTAGAAACCAGTGGGGTATATGTGGCTGCATCAAGAGTCATGGGAGCAGTGGCTTTACCTATTATGGCATTGCTGCTTGCGGCACTTCCAAGATTGTTTAGAACATATAGTGCTTCAGCTAAGCAATCCTCTAGATTAAATATTTGGATTATTATTACAGTATTAATTTATAGTGTGCTGATTAGTAGTGCTTTATGGTGGATTGCACCTTGGATTGAACTTTTATTTGGTCCTCATTATCATGGAATGACTGATTTACTACGCTGGTTTTGTTATGTAATACCTTTGCTATTATTTCGAATTAGTTTAGCGAATATTTTAATGAGTATGCATGAGCCATGGTTAAGGGTTGGAATAGAGTCCTTAGGTATGTTTCTTTTAGTCGTAGCTTCAGTTATTTTTTCTTTATATTTTGGCATATTAGGTATTATATTGGCTTTAGCACTTTCAGAAGCCATTATGGGGATTTTTAGTTTAATAATCGTATTTTATAAATATTTTCAGGATTGATTAATAAGATGGGTATTGATATTCATGCATTACAGCTATTGCAGTACAACAAGCAAAAAAGTACAAATTTAGGTAAGACTTTAACTTTAGGGCGCCAAGCGGTATTAGTTGGTCCGAAATTAGCGAAGAGATGGGTAGGAACAGATCAAGGTGCTTGGTGTGAGGAGTTGTTAGAGCATCATTTTAATGCAAAGCATGTAGATTCTATTGATAATTCAGATTATGAGGATGCAAATATTATCTATGATTATAATAATCCAATACCTGATGCCTTAAAAGACCAATATGATACAGTCTTAGATTTTGGCTGTTCTGAACATATTTTTAATGTGGCACAAGCATTTAAAAATACAATTGACGTTTGTAAGCTAGGTGGAACTATCTTGCATATTTTGCCAGCGAATGGTTTTTGTGGGCACGGTTTTTACCAATATAGTGCAGAGTTCTTCTTTTCTCTCTATAGTCAAGAAAATGGATTTGAAGAAACAGAAGTATTTATTTCTGATTTGTATGAACCTAGAAAATGGTATGCTGTCAAAAAACCCAGTAATGGACAGCGTATTAATATTAGAACAAAAAATGAAACTTATATTATTGTAAGGACAAGGAAAGTCTCTCATCAAAATATTTTTTTACAGCAGTCTGATTATACGTATTTATGGAATGAAAATAAGAATAAAATCGCTCAACCCTATAAAGTGGGTAAAATTACACAAGTACAAGAGTTATTTAGTTTTTCTCCCCTAGTTGTGAAATTATTTATGCGCTTAATAGCATCATTTTTAGCAAAAGATGGCTCGAAGATTTTAAAAAAGCATAAAAATCTTAAGAGAATAAAACCACCAGGTGTTTAAAAAATTAGCCATTTTTAAATTTGACAAGTATTACGTCTGGTAACACTTGTTGATTATATTTAGGTCTAGACAGTTGTGAATAAATAGCTTTTAATGGAAGTATAGGTTTTTTTATAATTACCTTAATTATGTTTATTAGCTTTTGTTTCTTGTTTGTTTCTCTGAACGATTCATCTGTTGTTACTACTATTGATCTTAGGGCTCTATACAATAATGGATCTGGTTTTGGGAAAAAAAATTCGATAGACATATTCGATTTTTCTGCCAATTTTTTTAATGATGAAATAGACCATCTAGTTAAATGATGTGGTGGAAGATTGAGGGGATCTAATTTAAAAGCCTCATAACTAGTAGGTGATAGTGGCACAGAAAAATATATACTGCCGTTAGCAGTCATAATGCTCTTGGCTGTTTTAATTAAACCTAATGGATCTGATACGTGTTCTAATACGTGCCATAGTGTAATTACGTCTATTTTCTCTGAAGTATAATTTCTAAACTCATCAAGCCTACAGCATAAGGCTTGCACTCCTTTTTTGTTGCATTCATCAATACTAGAAGCTGTACTATCCAAACCTATTGCATTAATTCTTTTACTATTTTTTTTTACTAATTCGAGAAAAGTTCCACTGCCACAACCAATATCAAGTAGGTTTATTAAATTATTTTCTATAGGATTTTCTTGTTTTAATAAAGAAATTGTCTCACCCCATTCCCATCTATAGGTGGGATAATATTTCTTATTTCTAGTGATTTCTGTATAGAATAGATTAGGAGGTTCTACCATTGGTTCAGCAAACTCCAAATCACAATTCTGACACTTTAATAAGTGATAATCCTTAAGTTCAAGCTTTTTTTGAGTTAATACACCAGCAGTTATAAGTGTGCTAATGATCATGTCCCTATTTAGTTCTTTCAGGAGAACACTAGGTTGGTTGCAAACAATACAATTTTTCGAATGGTTATTCATATCTGCGTCCTCTTAAATTGAGTAATTTAAATTCTGATAGTTGTGAGCTTAAGAGCTGATTAAATTTTCAATCCATTCGTCCGTAGCTTTTTCTATGGAAAAATCGAATGCTCTATTGAGTAGAAGTTCTGGAGGAATAGGGTTGTAGTTATTGAGTTTTTCAATAATGGCATGTGTTAAAGCTTCGATATTCTCATTTTGTACTAAAATACCCCAACGACCATCTTCTAGAATTTCTGCTGCACCATGTGGGCAGTCTGTTGCGATAATATTACATTGGCAAAAAAGTGCTTCAATTAATACTGTAGGTAACCCTTCAAAGCGTGAAGATAAAACAAATAAGTCAGCTTGCCTTAAAATACTCAAAGGCCGGTTTGTATTACCTTTTAGTTCAATGTACTGTTGTAAACCTAAACTATTGATGAGTGATTGTAAATTGTGTTTTTCTTCACCATCTCCCCAAATTTCTAAATGCCAAGGTTGAGGTACTTTTTGCATTGCTTGAATTAAAATATCAAAACCCTTTTGCCGTGTTAATCGACCCAGTGCAATAATTTTTGGTGATTTGTGGTTTAATGAAGTTTTAATAGTTTTGGGTAGGCATTGTTTTGTATCTAAGACGGGATTATAAATGGTTAGAACTTTGTTCTCCGGGCATTTAAATTTTTCAAGAATATCTTGTTTTACGCCATTTGAAACAGCAATGACTTTATCAGCTTTTTTATAAACTATTGATGCAAATAAGTTGTTTAACTCAAAACGGATACGTCCTATAAATGTAGGAGGCGCTGTAATTAAATGATGAGTCCCATGTACCCCATGTACCCAAAACACTTTTTGCCTTGAAAGTCTGATAGCTAAATAAGTTAAAAAACCAATATCAGATAGAGCACTAACAATATGTGTCGGCTGCCAAGTACGAATCAGTTTACTGAGGCCCGGTACAAATTGATGTAAGCCAGTCGCAGCTATTTCATAGACTGGACATAAAGCTTCTGCTTCAGGGAGGAATTCACCATAAGCTTTTCTTAAAGCAAATGCACATTCGTGTCCTCGTTGTTGCAACTCTTTTACTAAATGTAAAGTTATTCGCTCAATACCACCAGTCACCATACGAGGAAGAACAAATAATATTCGCATACTAAAATTATCTCAAATATATTTTATAAAGAGTTATAGAGGCTGATATAAGCGTTCAACATGCTTTGTTCACAAAACCTGCTTGCCGCTATTGTGTTTGCAGAAATAGATAACTGATTTAAGAGAGCTTCATTATTATAAATTTGCTTTAACGTTTGCACAGCTTCATTAGTATCTTTAACTAAATAACCAGTTACTTCATGGTTTATGATTTCATCTATAGCAGTGCCCTGAAGTGCAATGACGGGTAATCCGCAAGCCATGGCCTCTGTGACTACAAGTCCAAATCCTTCACTTCTTGATGGAAATAAAAATGCATCAGCATTTTGCATTTCCAAGATGACTTGATCTTGCGTTAGTTTCCCTAAGTCGTACATATTGGAAGGCATCTTATACTTATCTTTTTGAGCTACAGTACCACCTGTGTAATATAACTCAAACTTATTACCTAATCCATCCATAATGGGCGCAAGTAAATCAACTCCCTTAAGATATTTCCATGCCCCTATATATAAAAGTCGAAAAGGTTTTTCTTTTTCTCGGAATTTATTTTTTGGATAGAATAATTTAGTATTAACACCATTGTAAATAACTTGTATGGGAATATCACATAAAGTTTGTTTTGCCATATTTGCAACAAATTGACTTACAGCAGTCACTTGCCTTGCTTTTTTCATAATATTACGTTCATTTGGTGCAATCCAATGTTGATGATAGAGTGCTCTAAGTAAACCTTTATGTATGCGTAAATTTGGATCATGTATTGAATGATGTAACGTCGCAATGATTGGTAAGTTTTTAGGCAAAAAACTGCTATGTAGCCAAGTGTTGATATGTACAATAGTTGCCCAATCAGGTGGTTGAGGAGTTGGTACTGTCCAAGGAGCATATTCAGCTCGCAGTGGTAGCCAAGTAATTTCAGCACGTATACCTGATTCATTTAATCCTTGAACTAATTGTTTGGTAAAGACATCAGTACCTGTGTTGGTTCGAACTGTTGGAAACCAGATTCCTATTTTTTTATCTTTCATTTTTTCCTAAATTATAAAAAATATTGACAAATAATTTTTGAAGGTGGTGTAGATAGAATCTTTTTTTCCTTTCTTAAATCAAGATATATGCCACGACTAATTTTTTCATAAACAACTTTCGGATTATTAAGAAGGACTGCATTTTCACCTATCCCATCTTGTCTTTCAGTTGTCTCCCTTAAAATCACTGTTGGATGGCCAAAAAAAGCCAACTCTTCTTGATTCGACCCACCATCAGTAATGACACATTCCGTTGATAATGCCAAATTAAGAAAATTTTTATAGGTCATTCTTGGTAATAACTCTATATTTTTTTGCATTTCTAATTTAGATAATAAATCATATGCTTTTAATTTTTTTAATGTCGCTGGGTGTAGTACAAAATAAATTTTAAACTGATTACTGAGCTGAATAAGCATGGCACTAATTTCACTTAAACGTTCTTTACTATAAATATTTTGGAAGCGATGAATAGATATCAATAGGCTATTATTTTCTTTTACAGCCTCTTCACCAATTTTTAAATACTGGATACTATCTAAAATAGAATTTCCTTGCGTATTAATTAATTTAACTTTTGGATATTTTGCCATATTTTTAATGTCAATTTCATTTGGACAGCAGGCAATATTGGTTAGTTTAAAAACAATTCTTCGAATAATTTCTTCAGGGAATGGATTAAATAAATGATCGGAAGTTAAGCCACTCTCTAAGTGAACAACTTTATGATTGCATAATTTAGCTGCTAAAGTACTCAAGAGAGTGGTAAGAGTATCGCCATGTACAAAAACATATGCATTACTAAATTTTTTTAAAGATTTAATTAAAAGTATTAAAATGTGGGGAATCCATAATAGCAAAGCTATAATAGATGCATGTTCTTTATTTTTAATTAATGAAAGCGGAGAGGTTTGAATACCAAATTCTTGAATTAAGTCACTCATGGTATCGTTATGTTGGCCAGTCATGATAAAGATGACGGGTAAATTATTATTTTCAAATGTTTTAATAACTGGAGCAACTTTAATTAATTGTGCTCGAGTTCCAATAATAAAGATATTATTCATATTTTAGCTAAACATATTAAATGATCAATTGGGATTAAATGAAGTATCGGTAACTTAACTCGTCTTGGCTAGATTTGAATCATAAACTATAAAATTATTAATTCAATCTTTCCATTTCTCCAGTTAAAGGTGGGATATTCCTAATAATTAGGATTTTCTTTTTTCGCTCTGAATTATTATTTACCTGGGTTTTCATAATACTTTAGATACTCAATAGATCTTCTTTAGAACTTTAAAAGATAGAAGGATAGCTGTTTGATTTAAATTCTACCCTATTTATTCAATTATTACATTTGTTTATGTAGTAACTATCATAGTATATAAGATTTAATATGTGATTGATCTCTCTTATATTCTGTGTTCTGTTAAGTGTGACAAAAAATTTAACTGGATGACAAAAAAAGTTATTTTCTGTCTTTAATATTATTATTTTATATAAAAAATTAATTAATTCAATGTTTTATCTGTTGGTATGTGCTTTGCAGTTGTTTATCAAGTTTTAAGCATTAATTGAGGATTGAAAATGCAAAAAGGTTTTACTCTAATTGAACTTATGATTGTAGTTGCAATTATTGGAATTCTTGCTGCAATTGCAATTCCAGCTTATCAAAATTATACAACTCGGGCTCAGGTCTCTGAAGCATTGAATATGGCTAACACTTATAAAGGTGAGTTACTTGCTAAATACAGTGAAAGTGGAAGTTGTCCAACCACTATCACTGAACTTGGTATAAATTCTACGGGGGCAATTAATTCTAAGTATATACAAAATATTGCTTTAAACACTACATATACTGGAGCAGTGTGTGCTTTTGAATTTACTTTTAATAGTACAGGTATGAATTCAGGAGTAGCGGGAAAAAAAGTAATTTTTGCGATGATGAATTATGCAGGTAATGGTTCTGCACGTTGGGAATGTGCATCATTAGATATTAGACAATTATATTTACCTACTGCATGTAAAGGTATTTAAGTATAGACATTTCATCGTGGGTGCAATAATTCGATGCGACATTTATTATAAATTTTTTTATGATACTCTCATCATACTTCTATTATTATTGAAATGAAATTCCTCCTCCTTCTCTTAGCCAGTGTTTTCATCTCCCTGGCTTGGCTTCTGCCTATCCATTACCGCCCTTGGGTTACCTACACGGGTGAACTGTTTGCTTTTTTATCACTCTTTACATTGGCTGCCATTTATTTAAAAGACAAAATTAAATTGCCAGTGATCAGCCTGCCGCTATTATTTCTCGCGGCTATCCCCCTGGTTCAGTATGGGGCAGGTGAGCTTTTTTTCTTTGATAAGGCCTTGATATGTAGCTTGTTTGTGCTTGGCTTTTGGCTGAGCGTGGTGGTTGGCTATAACTTGTCGAGCGAGAAAGCAGACCGGGCAAACATTTTTACCGGACTCAATTATGTGTTTCTCATGGCCGGAACAGCGACGGGTGTCATTGCGATCTGCCAATGGTTAACGCTCGATGCCTATATCCCCGGGATGGTGAATATGCAACGTGCTGTTCGTCCATATGCCAATTTTGCCCAGCCAAACAATATGGCCACTTTTTTGCTCATGTCCCTTTTGGCATGTTTATATTTATATGAAACCAAAAAAGTTCAGACCAAATGGCTGGTTCCTGCAGCATTCATTATGTTAATGAGTGTGGCATTAAGCCAATCTCGAACCTCATGGGTAGCTTGTGTCTTTATTCTAGTTTATTTGGTCTATCAGCAATTTAAAGGCTATATCCATATTAAATGGTATTCTTTGGCGGCATGGTTGGCTGTATTTATAGGATTCGTCCTTGTATTGCCTGTCATTGGGAGCTATTTAACGCAATTATTGGACGTACAGATTAAAGCTGTTGATGTCGCCAGACGTGCAACAGGAGATATGTCGCGTTTAGCCATTTGGCAGCAAATGCTGCATGCCATTGCTGACCGTCCATGGTTTGGCTATGGCTGGAACCAAACCAGTGTTGCTTATACTCTGGTCAGTGATCATTTTCAGGGTCCAGTGTGGATTCGTAGCGCACATAATTTTATTCTCGATTTTATCCTGTGGAATGGTCTCATTATCGGACTTCCTTTTCTGGCCTACTTTGGTTATTGGGGCTATCAGCTGAATAAGCGGGTCAATTCAGTTGAATCCGTGATCGGGATTTTAATGGTGGGTGCAGTATTGATTCACGCCATGCTGGAATTTCCACAGTACTATGCCTATTTCCTGCTTCCGGTGGGTTTTATTATTGGACTGGTTCAATCACAGCAGGCAGATACCAAAATCCTGACCCTTTCACCCAATTATATGCGGGTTACTTACGGGTTATTTTTCTTGCTGTTGATTCTGATCGTGCGAGATTATGCAGTGATGGTTCCTAAGCTCAATCAAACGCTACGCTATGAAAAAACACCGGAAAAAATCACCAATCAGGATCAGGTTTATTTGCTGGAAGAATTTAACCGGCGTATAGACTGGATTCGTATGAATCCCTATAGCAAGGTGAGTGCACAACAGCTTGAGGAAATTAGAGAGATGGTGCTCAATTATCCGACTACCTATGATTTATACAAGTATGCCAAGATCCTGGCTTTTAATGGTTATGAGCAGGAAGCCAAGCATCAGCTCTGGTTGTTAAAAAAATTACGTAAAGTTGATCTGGATTACGCATCATTGGCCCAGCCTGTTGCCAAGAAGTAAAATTTAAAAAAGCGAATCTGATAAATAACACAGCCAGTCAATCGACTGGCTGTTTTAAAATTAAATCTGGCTTTGAATATAGTTTTCGATGCCCACTTTCTCGACCAGATCAAGTTGCGTGGTGGTCCAGTCCAGATATTCTTCTTCTTTTTCCAGAATTTCCTGAACAAGGTCACGGGTGACATAATCCATTTCCTGTTCAGCCAGGCTGACCGCTTTTTGCAGGGCCTCAATATTTTCGTTGACTTTGCGTACATCGCAATTCAGAACTTCAACTGTATGCTGGCCGATGTACAACTTGCCTAAATTTTGTAAGTTAGGCAGGCCTTCAAGGAATAAAATACGTTCAATAATTTTATCGGCATCTTTCATTTGTTGAATCGATTCTTTGTATTCTGCCGAACCCAGCTTTTCAATTCCCCAATCATTGAACATACGTGAGTGCAAGAAATACTGGTTAATGGCAGTCAACTGGTGATAAAGCACCTGATTTAACTGATTAATGACATCACGATTGCCTTTCATTGTAAGTTCTCCATCAACAATTTCTGCCTTAGCCATATGTCAGGCAATCAAAAAATATTATTTCAATTATCTTAAACAACAAGCTACACAATGGCGAGTAATTTATTGAACAGCAAATGAAAATCGCAATCAAGAATGATAATGGGCGCTATGTTATACAGCGTGCATAAAAAAACCGCCGAGAGTCATAAGCGGGAGAGGAGAAAATGATCTTTTGATCATTCAGTTTGTTATTAGGGTAATCGGGTTTTAAGCCGCTACGGAGATACGAGCTGCAATTTCTGAAAGTTCTTTACTAATGATGGCGCGTGCTTCAGGGGCGCAACGGCCACAACAGGTACCTAAATCAAGCAGGTCACGAATTTCACGATAGCTTTCCGCACCATTTGCAACGGCATCTTTAATATCTTGATCGGTAATACCACGACATAAGCATACGTACATTTGAACTGGCCACATAAAAGTGAAATGGGATAAGTGATATTATTGATAATTATTATCGTTTGTCAATGAAATTCATTTGAAATATCATTTATTGTGATTGAGTTTTTGAATAAAAAAATAGCACCTGAGCGGAAATCCGAGTGCTGCTCGGATTTCCGCTCAAGATGAATTGATCATTTGGAAATGAATTTTGAAACGTGGGTATTTAATGAGTTTTATAAATTATTGATTAATAATTACAATACCATCCATTTCAACCAAAGCCCCTTTAGGCAAGCTGGCGACACCTAATGCTGCGCGTGCAGGGTAAGGCTGGGCAAAATATTCACCCATAATCTGGTTGACCAGCTGGAAGTGGGAAAGATCGGTCAGGAAAATATTCAGTTTGGCGATATCTGCCAATGAGCCAC
>JAEAMF010001363.1_pt1 | contig 18160 bp, 21 predicted proteins | sample 8958721 | NCBI WGS metagenome assembly JAEAMF01 (sample SAMN16933255, study PRJNA681124) | bioreactor sludge metagenome | isolation source: anaerobic bioreactor treating anionic surfactant - SDBS | place: India: Bengaluru | collected 2019-02-28
CACACTCCAACTCGCTTTTTGTTATTCCTCTGACGAGGGGCTTATCGGTGCTGCGCCATAGAGGCTACTGAGACGGGCAGCCACCGTCGCCGGAGTATAAAACAACGCCCGTGGCTGTCAGCCCCCATTTCTCCCGGTATCGGGCGGTGGCCAGGGCCGCCGGTTCAGGCCGCCCTGCGCCGGCGCCAGAGCCACAGGGCCAGCGCCGCCAGCGTCAGCAGCAACGGCACCAGCACGATATTGGCGAACTTGAGCGTCCGCCCCAGCGCCTCGATATCGGCATTGAGCTGGTAGCGCACCTCGCGCAGTTCCTTGCGGATACGCAGCTTTTCCTGCAGGAACTGCTGCAGCGCGCTTTCCTGCTCGGCAGTCAGTTCCAGCGCCTGCTCCGGGTCGCTGCTCTGCAGCTCGGCCAGTTTCTGCTCGGTGGCGGCCAGCCGTTGCTGGAGCACCTCTTCCTGCTCGCGGAAGCGGTTCTCCGCCTGACGCTGCAGCTCCTCGACCACCACGAACGGCCGCGTGAAGCGACCGCGCGAACGCACGCTGATCAGCGCGTCGGTGCCCGACAGGTTGTCCAGCGCATTGATCACGAAGGCGCCGTTATCGGCCCACGGCTGCGGCACGCGCTGGCCGAAGAAGTCCTGCACCTGCACCCACATGCGATCGCTGAGCAGATCGGTATCGGCGATCACGATCACGTTGATGCGCTCGCTCTCGGCAAGGCCGTCCTTGCGCCCCTCGATGCCGTTGGGGAATGCCGTCTTCGCCGGCCCCTGGATGCGCGCGCCGAGCGTGTAACGCTGGCCGCTCGGGTCCAAGCCGCGCAGCAGAGTTTCCGGGTTGTCCAGCGTGACGAAGCGCTGCGCCTCCACCGGCATGGCGTAGGTCGAGCTGTGCAGCAGCGGCGTGAAGGTCGTCCCGGCGCCCTCCAGCGGTTCGAGGATACCGGCGCTGGCCAGCGTCAGGTTTTCCAGCGAGGCGGTGGTGACGTCCTGCGCGTCGACCGCCGCGTGTGGCAGGCTCAGCCAGCCCGGATGGCGCACCGGCCGGCGCTCGGCGCCCATGCCCACGGACATCGCATAGGAGGCATCGGCAATCACCTGCCCTGGCAGCAGCCGCGCGCCCCAGGCCTTGAGCAGCGGTTCCAGATCGGAGGCGCGATCCTCGGCGGACTCGCCCGGACCGAAGCTCATGCCCGGATCGGCTTCGCTGAACGGATCGACGAATGCCAGCAGCTTGCCGCCGCGCAGCACGAACTGATCGATGGCGTACAGCGTCTGCTCCGGCAGCTGCTTGGGATGGATCAGCAGCAGCACCGAAACATTCGCCGGGATCATGTCGATGTCGCGCTTGAGGCTCTCGATATGGAACAGCTGGCGCACTTCCTCCAGCACCATCCACGGCGGCGTCGCCTGCTGGGTGCGCATGTCGAAGCCACCGTTGATCTGCAGGTCGGAAAGCACGCCGACCACCGGCAGCTCGGCCTTCGCCAGGCTCTGCACCAGACGGCTGATCTCGTATTCGAGGAACTCCTCCTGGTCCAGCGGGAAGAACGGGATGACCTGCGTCATGCCCTCGGCGTTACGCCCGGCAAGGCCGAAGTAAACCTTGTCGCCACCCTGGTTCAGCGGCACCGCCTGCAGGCCGAACTCGGCGGCGCGGTCCTCGTCCTCGGAGAACGGCTGCGGATCGATCACCTGCAGCTTCAGCTTGCCGCCCGAGGCGCGCTCGTAGGCACGCAGCATTTCCTCGACGCGCCGCGCGTAGTTGCGCAGCTGCACCAGCTCCTTGGCGGTTTCATCGGAATAGAAGAAGTGCAGCTCGATCGGCTCCTGCAGGCTGTCGAGAATGCGCTCGGTGCCCTCGGAGATGGTGTAGAGCTTCTGCTCGGTCAGATCCAGCCGCGCATTGGTGAACAGCACGCCGGACAGCCCGTTGAACACCAGGAATGCCAGCGCGATCAGCAGCAGCCCGGCACCGGAATAGATGACTCGTTTCATGGCGGTTCCTCAGGCGGCTTTCTTCAGATCGACGACCACAGCGGTGGCGGCCAGCCAGGCGACGATCAGCGTGACGAAATACAGCAAGTCGCGCAGATCGATCACGCCCTTGCTGATGGAGTCGAAGCGCACCAGGAAGCTCAGCGAGGCGACTGCATCGATCAGCCACTGCGGTGCCCAGGCAAAGGCATCGAGCACCATCGGCAGGCCGCTGACGATGAACAGGAAGCACACCGCAACCGCGAGGATGAAGGCGATCACCTGGTTCTTCGCCAGCGCCGACATGCACGAGCCGATGGCCAGGAAGGCGCCGGCCAGCAGCCAGCTGCCGACGTAACCGGCGAGGATCGCGCCGTTGTCTGGCTCGCCCAGGTAGTTGACGGTGATGACCATCGGAAAGGTCAGCAGCAACGCGATACCGGCGAACACCCAGGCGGCGAGGAACTTGCCGGTCACCGCCTCGAAACGGGTGATCGGCAGCGTCATCAGCAGCTCGATGGAGCCGGATTTGCGCTCCTCCGCCCACAGGCGCATGGCGACGGCCGGAATCAGGAACAGGTACAGCCAGGTATGGAAGCTGAAGAACGGCGTGAGATCGGCCTGGCCGCGCTCGTAGAAGCCGCCCAGGTAGAAGGTGAACACGCCCGACAGCACCAGAAAGATCAGGATGAACACGTAGGCGAGCGGCGTGGCGAAATAGCTGGCCAACTCGCGCTTGAAGATAACCGGCAACTGGCTCATTGCGCCTCCCCGCGGGTCAGAGTACGGAACACCTCATCCAGCCGGCCGCGCTCGACGTCCAGCTCCTTCACCGCCCAGCCACGCTGGCTGATCAGCGCATTGACCTGCGGGAAGATCACCTGCCCCGGCTGCGCCAGCACGGTCAGGCTGCCCTCGCTGCGATTGACTTCCACCCCGGCGACACCCGGCAGCGCCGCCAGCGCATCGGCATCCAGCGCGCCGTCGCCGACCAGCGTTACCGCCTGGTGGTATTTCGAGCGTCCTTCCAGCTCCAGCGGCGTACCGTCAGCCACCAGTCGGCCGCCGGCGATCACCAACGCGCGGGTGCACACGGCACTGACCTCTTCGAGAATGTGCGTGGAGATGATCACGATCTTGTCATGCGCCAGCCCCTGGATCAGCTCGCGCACCTGATGCTTCTGGTTCGGGTCGAGGCCATCGGTGGGCTCGTCGAGAATCAGCACGCGCGGATCGTGGAGGATCGCCTGTGCCAGTCCGACGCGGCGCTTGAAGCCCTTGGACAGTGTCTCGATGGACTGGCCGAGCACCTTCTCCAGCTCCACCTGCGCGACCGCCGCCTCGACCCGCTGGCGCTTGGCTGCGCCGCGGAAGCCGCGCACCTCGGCGATGAACTCGAGGAAGCCGCGCACGCTCATGTCGCCGTAACAGGGCGCGCCTTCGGGCAGATAGCCGATCTGGCGCTGGGCCTGCAGCGTCTGCGTCTGGATATCGTGGCCGAAGATGCTGGCGCTGCCGGAGGTCGGCGCGAGGAAGCCGGTCAGCATCTTCATGGTGGTGGACTTGCCGGCGCCGTTCGGGCCGAGAAAGCCCAGCACCTCGCCCGGCTGGACGCTGAACGACAAGGCATCCACCGCCGTGTGCTGGGCGAATCGTTTCGTCAGACTTCTTAATTCGATCATGAGGGTCTGTTCCTGGCTCTCACCCTGCTGGAAGGTCCGCCCCGTTCGTCGAGACGACCCGATGCGGGCAGGACTATAAGGAGAGGCCGGACAGCATTGCAACGGCCGCGCGTGCGCGGACCGTCAGCCGCCCGCATTGAGCGTTTCGCCTTGCGCGGTAAGCGGTTACGGCGCGGATTCGTCGTCCGCGTCGGGGACTGCAGGTTCCAGCAGATCGTCGAAATCGGTCTTGAGTCCCTGCTCCATGCCGTCCAGCTCGGCGAGCAGGCTGCGAAAGCTGGTCTGCTCGCGCGGCTCGTCCTGTGGTTCCTCGGCAGCCAGATCGGCCCGTGCCTGCAGATCGGCCGGCACGGCCGCGTCTTCCTCATCCACCACCGGCCGCAGTTCCGGCTCCATTTCGCGCAGCACCGCCAGCGGCGGTAGTTCGTCGAGATTCTTCAGGTTGAAGTGGTCGAGGAACTGGCGCGTGGTGGCGAACATCGCCGGCCGCCCCGGTACGTCGCGATGACCGACCACGCGGATCCACTCGCGCTCCAGCAGCGTCTTGACGATCTGGCTGTTGACCGCCACGCCGCGGATGTCCTCGATCTCGCCACGGGTGATCGGCTGGCGATAGGCGATCAGCGCAAGGGTTTCCAGCAGCGCGCGCGAGTAACGCTGCGGGCGCTCCTCCCACAAGCGGCCGACCCACGGTGCGAAACGCTCGCGCACCTGCAGGCGGTAGCCACTGGCAACCTCCTTCAGCTCGAAGGCGCGGCCCTTGCAGGACTTTTCCAGCACGTCCAGCGCTTTCTTCAGCTGCGCCGAAGATGGCCGCTCGGCCTCCTCGAACAGCTCGGCGAGGCGTTCCAGCGACTGCGGCTTGCCCGAGGCGAGCAGAAAGGCTTCGAGCAGCGAAGCGAGGTCCTTGGGATCGGACAGGTCCACGGATGACTCCTGACTTGAGCTATTCGGTACGGCTGCGCACGTGGATCGGCGCGAAGGGCTCATTCTGCACCAGCTCGACCAGCGATTCCTTGATGAGTTCGAGCACCGCCATGAAGGTCACGACGACGCCGAGGCGCCCTTCCTCGACACGAAACAGCGCGACGAACGGCACGAAAGCGCCACCCTTGAGCCGTTCCAGCACTTCGCTCATGCGTTCGCGGGTCGAGAGCGCCTCGCGCGTCACCTGATGGCTCTCGAACATGTCGGCGCGACGCAGCACCTCGGCCATCGACACCAGCAATTCTTCCAGGCTGACATCCGGCAACAGCTTGCGCGCACGCGCCTCGGGGGCATCCAAGCGCGGCACGTGCAGTTCGCGACCGACGCGCGGCAGCTCATCCAGATCTTCGGCGGCTGCCTTGAAGCGTTCGTATTCCTGCAGACGGCGGATCAGCTCGGCGCGAGGATCGTCTTCCTCCTCGGCGGCTTCGGCCGAGCGCGGCAGCAACATACGCGACTTGATCTCGGCGAGCATGGCGGCCATCACCAGGTATTCGGCGGCCAGCTCCAGGCGCACGCTCTTCATCAGCTCGACGTAGCCCATGTACTGGCGGGTGATTTCCGCCACCGGAATATCGAGGATGTCGATGTTCTGCTTGCGGATCAGGTACAGCAGCAGGTCGAGCGGCCCCTCGAAGGCTTCGAGGAACACCTCCAGCGCATCCGGCGGAATGTACAGGTCCAGCGGCAGCTCGGTGACGGCCTCGCCGTACACCAGCGCCAGGCGCAGCTGCTCGCCGGGCTGGCTCGATTCGACGTCAGGCGTCTCGGTTTTTTGCATGGAAGTCTCCGCGCGCGGCTCAGCGATAGCCGAGGCCCATTGCCTGGCGGACCTCGACCAGCGTCTCGCGCGCCTCGTCGCGGGCACGCTCGGCACCGTCGGCAAGGATACTGCGCACCAGATCGGTGTTCTGCTCGTAGTCCAGCGCGCGCTCCTGCAGCGGCGCCAGCTCGGCGCGAATGGCGTCGATCAGCGGCGCCTTGCATTCCAGGCAGCCGATACCGGCACTGCGGCAACCCTGCTCGGCCCACTGGCGCACCGCCTCGTCCGAATGCGTGACATGCATCTGCCACACCGGGCAGCGCGTCGGTTCGCCCGGGTCCTGGCGATGTCCGCGTGCCGGATCGGTGGGCATGCGGCGGATTTTCTCGGCGACCTCCTCGGACGTGTCGCGCAGGAAGATCGCGTTGCTGTTGGACTTGGCCATCTTGCCGCCGTCGAGGCCGGAGATCTTCGGCGCATCGCTCAGCAGAGCCTGCGGCTCGGGCAACAGCAGCTTGCCACAGCCTTCGAGGTAACCGTACAAGCGCTCCTGATCACTGAGGGTAATGGTTTGCTGCTCCTTGATGATGGCGCGCGCGGTGCCCAGCGCCTCCACGTCGCCCTGCTCCTGATAGCTCTTGCGCAGGCTGGTATAGAGCTTGGCGGTCTTCTTGCCGAGCCTGCGGATGGCCGCCTCGGCCTTGTCCTCGAAATCCGCCTCGCGCCCGTACAGGTGATTGAAGCGTCGGGCCACGTCACGGGCGAACTCGATATGCGGCAGCTGGTCGGCGCCCACCGGCACCAACCCAGCTCTGTACAGCAGGATGTCCGCCGCCTGCAGCAGCGGATAGCCGAGGAAACCGTAGGTATCGAGCTCCTTGTGCTGCAGATGCTGTTGCAGCTCCTTGTAGGACGGCACCCGCTCCAGCCAGCCCAGCGGGCAGATCATCGACAACAGCAGGTGCAGCTCGGCGTGCTCGGGCACATGAGACTGGATGAACAGGGTCGCCGAACTCGGGCTGACGCCGGCAGCCAGCCAGTCCACCGCCATGTCCATCACGTGCTGGGCAATCGCGCCGCTGGCTTCGTAGTCGGTGGTCAGCGCGTGCCAGTCGACGATGCAGAAGTAGCATTCGTATTCGTGCTGCAGACGGGTCCAGTTCTTCAGCACACCGTGGTAGTGGCCCAGGTGCAGACGGCCGCTGGGGCGCATGCCGGATACCACGCGCCGCTGCGAATCGATGGAGCTCAAAAGGCTGTCCTTGTCGGATGGAGAGAACGCAACGGGCTCAGGCCATGAACGGCGCGGGATCGCCGCAGCCGACCCGCAGCACCTGCGGCTGGTCATCCACCAGACTGACCACGGTGGAGGCTTCGACGCCACCGTAACCGCCGTCGATGATCAGGTCCACCTGATGCTCGAGGGCGTCGCGCATCTCGTACGGATCACTCATTGGCAGCTCGTCGCCCGGCAGGATCAGGCTGACGCTCATCAGCGGTTCGCCCAGCTCCGCCAGCAGCGCCTGGGCGATCGGCTGCGCCGGCACGCGCAGGCCGATGGTGCGACGCTTGGGGTGCAGGAGCATACGCGGCACCTCGCGGGTGGCCGAAAGAATGATGGTGTACGGCCCCGGGAGGTGCGTCTTGAGCAAGCGGAAGGCTGCGGTATCGACCTTGGCAAACATGCCGAGCTGCGACAGGTCGCGGCAGGCCAGGGTGAAGTTGTGCTTGTCGTCCAGCTGGCGCAGCCGGCGGATGCGCTCGATACCGGATTTATTGCCTATCGAGCAGCCCACGGCATAACTCGAATCGGTCGGATAGACCACCACGCCGCCCTGGCGGATGATCTCCACGGCCTGCTTGATCAGCCGCGGTTGCGGATTATCCGGGTGAATCTGGAAAAACTGACTCATGGCGACTCCCTGTTCAGCTGGCAGCAGATCTGCGGCACTCATGATCGAAACATCTCCATAACGGCGACAAATCCTCCGGCAGGGGGCGGTACAACCCCAGCTCGGACCAATCGCCCGGCGCGTGAAAATCGCTGCCGGCACTGGCCTTCAGGCCAAACTCGCGCGCCAGGATCGTCAGCCCGCCCACCTGTTCGAGCGGTTGCATGCCGTTGACCACTTCCAGCGCATGGCCGCCCGCCTGGACGAAATCGGCCACCAGTCGGCGCCGTTTGCTGCGCGTAAAGGCGTACTGCCAGGGATGCGCCAGGCTGATCCAGGCATCGGCTTCACGCAGCGTGCTCACGGTCTGTTCGAGGCTCGGCCAATGCTGCTTCACATCGCCCAGCTTGCCGGCACCCAGCCACTTGCGGAACGCCTCGGCGCGGTCGCGCACATGCCCAGCGCGCACCAGGAACTCGGCAAAATGCGGTCGGGCCGGCGCATTGCCGCTGTCGCCCAGCTCCTGCTGCACCGCCCGCGCGCCGTCCAGCGCAGCGGGCATGCCCTTGGCCGCCAGGCGCTCGGCAATCAGTTCGGCGCGCCGCCAGCGGCCATCGTGCAGCGCGGCAATGGCGCTCAGCAGCGCTGGCGCCGTGCGGGAAAAACCGTACCCCAGCACATGAATGGTAGCCCCGTTCCACTGGCAGGAAAGCTCGATGCCATTGATCAGCCGTATCCCCAGCGCGCTGGCGGCGGCATGCGCCTCGTCGAGCCCTTCGAGCGTGTCGTGGTCGGTCAGCGCCAGCAGCTCGATGCCGCGCCCGTGCGCGCGCTCCACTACCAGCGACGGCGCAAGAACGCCATCGGAAGCGGTGCTGTGGCAATGCAGGTCGACAATCATCAGGGGGCTCGTTACTCAAGAGGCGGATCGGAAATGCAGGTTGCCGCGCGCTGGCGCAACGGCGGAAAGAACAGCGCGTCAGTGTACGCTGCATGAAGGGCGTCTGGCGCGCCCGCCGGCCAGCCGTTGTCGTTGAGACCGCCCGGCAAACGCTTGGTGCTGCGCATTCGGCACATGCGTTCCGCCGACAATCCGGTTTGCTATTATGCCGCCCACTCAAGGTTGCCGGCCCGCATCGTGAAACAATTCATCGATTTCATCCCGTTGCTGCTGTTCTTCGCGGTCTACAAGCTCGAGCCACGGATCGTCGAAATCGCCGGGCACAAGTTCGCCCTCGGCGGCATTTTCAGCGCAACGGCAGTGCTGATCCTCAGCTCGTTGCTCGTCTACGGCGCGCTCCTGGTCAAGCAACGGCGCCTGGACAAGAGCCAGTTGATCACCCTCGCCGCCTGCCTGGTGTTCGGCGGATTGACCCTGGCGTTTCACAGCGAAACCGTGCTCAAGTGGAAGGCGCCGGTGGTCAACGCGCTGTTCGCGCTGGCTTTCGCCGGCAGTCAGCTGTTCGGCGACAAGCCGTTGGTTCAGCGCCTGATGGGCCATGTGGTCGAGCTACCCGCCGCGCAATGGGCCCGGCTGAACGCCGCCTGGGTCGCCTTCTTTCTCGTCTGCGGCGGCGCCAACCTCTTCGTCGCGTTCACCTTCCCGGCCATCTGGGTCGATTTCAAGGTCTTCGGCAGCCTGGGCCTGACCCTGCTGTTCATGATCGGCCAGAGTTTCTACCTCGTCCGCCACATGCAGACGACTCCCGCACCGTCCAAGGAGTAACCATGCTGTACGCCATCATCGCCACCGACGCCCCGAACTCCCTGCAGGAACGCCTTGCCACCCGCCCGGCCCATCTCGCCCGCCTGGAAGCGCTCAAGGAAGCAGGCCGACTGGTACTCGCCGGGCCGCATCCGGCAATCGACAGCAACGATCCGGGCGCGGCCGGCTTCACCGGCAGCCTGGTGGTGGCCGAGTTCGACTCGCTGCAAGCCGCGCAGGAATGGGCCGAAGCCGATCCCTACAAGGCCGCCGGCGTCTACAGCGATGTGCTGGTCAAGCCGTTCAAGAAAGTGCTGCCCTGACCGAAACACAAGGATCAGCCTGGCTGCGGATTCACCGTGGCCAGCACCAAGGAGAAGGTAGTCAGATGCATCGTGCCCTGTTTCCCCTGCTGCTGGCCGTGAGCCTGCTCGCACCGACCGTTCACGCCCAGGAAGCCCCCGCAGCGGATGTGGAGGAGCAGACGAGCGAAGACGCCGCCCCGGCAGCGACCGATAATGCGCCGGCAATCGACACTTTGGCCCTGCAGCGCCTGCGGCAGGAGAACCAGCGCCTGCGCCTGCAGCTGCAGGAAGCGCAGAGCCAGGCCCCGCTGCCCTTGCTCAGCGAGGAACAGAAATGGTTCGCCGTCGGCGGCAGCGTCGGCGTCGCGAGCTTCCTGCTCGGCCTGCTGGTGACCCGCGGGCGCCGGCGTCGCCAATGGCTGAACTGAATCATTCATGAACGAACTGCTGCTGATCGATGACGACCGCGAACTGTGCGAGCTGCTGATCAGCTGGCTGGCACAGGAAGGCTTCGTCGCCCACGCCTGTCACGACGGTCAGAGCGCCCGCGCCGCGCTGGCCGAATTCCAGCCGGCCGCCGTGGTACTGGACGTGATGCTGCCCGACGGCAGCGGCCTGGAGCTGCTCAAGCAGCTGCGCAGCGAACATCCCGGTCTGCCGGTACTGATGCTCTCCGGACGCGGCGAACCGCTGGACCGCATCCTCGGTCTGGAGCTTGGTGCCGACGACTACCTGGCCAAGCCCTGCGACCCACGCGAACTCACGGCGCGCCTGCGTGCCGTGCTGCGCCGCAGCCTGCCGCCGGCCACGCCCAGCCAGCTGGAACGTGGCGACCTGTGCTACAGCCCGGCGCGCGGCGTCGCCAGCATCGGCGGACACGATGTCAGCCTGACGCTATCCGAGGGCCGCATCCTCGAAGCGCTGCTCGCCCAGCCCGGCGAACCGCTGGACAAGCAGGCCCTCGCCCAGCATGCCCTGGGACGCAAACTGACCCTCTACGACCGCAGCCTCGACATGCATGTCAGCAACCTGCGGCGCAAGCTCGGTCCGCATGCCGACGGCAGCCCGCGCATCGTCGCGCTGCGCGGACGCGGCTACCTGTACGCCGGCTGAGCGTCTTTACCGAGCCTTTACCCGACGCTGACCGCGCTTGACCTTGCCCTCCCTAGACTGAACTCATCCGGTCACAGACCAGCCGCCGCCCGGAAACCCGGCGCAGAGTCCGCGAACCGGCTTTCATCACAGGAGTAACCAAGATGCGCAAATCCCTCATCGCCCTGCTGTTCGTCACCGCTATTCCCACTGCCGTCATGGCCATGCCCGGCGCCATGCGGGACTGCGGCCAGTGCCCAATGGGCGGCAAACAGGGCCCGCGGATGTTTCAGGAACTGGACCTGACCCGCGAACAGCAACGCGAAATGCACAAGCTGATGGGCGAACAGATGCAACAGCGTCGAGCCGTCACCCAGCGCTACCTGGACAAGCTGCCGGAAGCCGAACGCAAGGCCATGCAGGACGAGATCCAGAAGAGCCGCGATGACATTCACAAGCAGATGCGTGCGCTGCTCAAGCCCGAGCAGCAGAAGGCCTTCGACGAAAGCCTGAAGAAGATGGAGGAAAGGCGCGCCGAACGCGCCGAGTTCCTCAAGTGGAAAGCCGAGCGCGATCAGCAGAACTGATCGTCGCACTTACCAACCGCCCGGCCGGTGCGCACGCTCCGGCCGGGCTTCGCCGTGGAGACAGCCGTGCGATCACTGTTCTGGCGCATTCTCGCAACCTTCTGGCTCGCCATTGCACTGGTCGCCGGCCTGGCACTGCTGCTCGGGCATGCGCTGAACCAGGACGCCTGGATTCTCAGCCGCCACCCCGCTGTCAGCGGTCTCGCGGAGACCTGGACCCGGGTCTACGAGCAACAGGGTGCAGTTGCGGCCCAGCGCCTGCTGGAGCAGCACCGGCATCGCGCGCACATCGACGTGCAAGTGCTGGGCGAGAACGGCCAGCCGGTCATTCGCGGCACCTTCCCGCCACGCGCCGCAGCGTTCGAGGCACGTCAACGCGACCGCGATCACTCGCTGCCCTGGCGCCGGCTGACCGAGGACTACACCAGCCCAGCCAGCGGCGATACCTACCTGTTCATCTACCGTATTCCGCATCCCGAGCTACGGGCCTGGCACCGCGGCAGTCTGTTCTGGCCGCTCAGCGCGCTAGCGATCGCGCTAGTGGTGCTGAGCGGCTTCAGCCTGCTGCTGACGCTGTCCATCACGCGGCCGCTCGATCGCCTGCGCAGCGCCGTCCACGATCTTGGCCAGACCACCTATCAGCAGAACTCGCTGGCGCGCCTGGCCAGGCGCCGCGATGAACTGGGCGTGCTGGCCGGCGACTTCAACCGCATGGGCGCCCGCCTGCAGACGCTGATCGGCAGCCAGCGCCAGCTGCTGCGCGACGTGTCCCATGAATTGCGCTCACCGCTGGCACGCCTGCGCATCGCCCTTGCGCTGGCCGAACGCGCCACACCGGCCGAGCGCGAGGCGCTCTGGCCGCGCCTGACCAAGGAGTGCGATCGCCTGGAAGCGCTGACGCGAGGCGCTCTGGCCGCGCCTGACCAAGGAGTGCGATCGCCTGGAAGCGCTGATCGGCGAGGTGCTGGAACTGGCCCGGATGGATGCCGAGCCCGGCTCGGCGCAGACCATTGACCTGCCGACGATCTTCGAGCAGCTCAAGGACAACGCGCGCATCGTCGCACCGGATCAGCGCATCGACAGCCACATCGACCCCGGCAGCACGTTGCGCGGTTGGCCGGACATGCTCGAACGTGCCCTCGACAACCTGCTGCGCAACGCCCTGCGATTCAATCCGGCCGATCAGCCCATCGAACTGCAGGCGCACCGGGATGGTGACTGGCTGACGCTCAGCGTGCGCGATCACGGTCCGGGCGTGGATGCCGCGCATCTGTCGCAGTTGAGCGAGCCGTTCTTCCGCGCGCCGGGGCAGACCGCCGCCGGGCATGGCCTGGGTCTGGCCATCGCCCGTCGCGCGGCGGAGCGCCACGGCGGCCAGCTGCAGCTGGGCAACCACCCGGCCGGCGGGTTCATCGCCAGCCTGCGTCTACCGCTCGCTTAATCAGCGCGACGGCCAGGCGCTGACGAAATCGGCCGGATCGAGCACCGGCGCCGCGCGCACCCGCCCTTCCGGCGTGCCCAGATAGAGAAAACCCAGCACGCGTTCGTTCGCCGCCAAACCAAGGCCGGCGGCGACGTGCGCGTCATAGGCGAAATCACCGGTACGCCACACCGCACCGATGCCCTGCGCGTGAGCGGCGAGCAGCAATCCGTGTGCCGCGCAGCCGGCGGCGAGCAGCTGCTCGCCTTCGGGCACCTTCGGATGCGCCTGCAGGTGCGCAATCACCACCACCAGCAGCGGCGCGCGCAACGGCATGCTGCGTGCTTTATGCAGGGCCTCTTGCGCGCAGTGCGGGTCGCGCGCCTGCAATGCCGTGGCGAACAGCTCGCCCAACTGGTCGCGGGCTGGCCCGGCGATGGTCAGGAAACGCCACGGCCGCAGCTGGGCATGATCCGGCGCGCGCAGCGCGGCGCGAAACAGCAGGTCGAGCTGCGCGGCATCGGGGGCCGGATCGCACAGCCGGGTGACCGAAACACGGTTGAGCAACAGGTCGAGAGCGTCCATCCATTACCTCCAGAGCGAAGCGGACATTCTAGAGGCCGATGGCGGCGCCAGGGCAAGTCTTGCGCTGGCGTGGGCCTCAGGCGACGCGATCGGGCGACAGATGCGGCTGCAGCGGCGGCACCAGCGGCGGCAAGCCATGCGCCGCGCGCGCCGCATCGCAATGCGGATTGGGCTCGCCATTGCTCCACGCGGCCTCGAACTCGCGGCAAGTACTCGAGCGCTGCTCGTACAGCGTGCAGCGCACACCGCAACCCACCTCACCCAGCAGCCCGACGCAGCGGGCCGGCTTGGCCTCGGTGCCCTGCATCGCCACGTGGTAGGGGCTGACCTGCACCACCAGCTGCTCGGGCACGGTACCGCCGGACGACGTGCATTCGCCCCAGAAGAAGGACACGCGGAAATAGGCGCAGCAGGCGCCGCAGGTGAGACAGGGATTGTCGACGGACATGGAGGCAACACGCGCAGATGCCGGAACCGGCCGGCGCCGGGCCGCTATTCTATGCATCGCCATGCGCTTGTGAAGAGGCCCCAGGCACACGCCTGTCGGCAAGATGCAGGCGGTTTACTGGTGTGCCGACACAGGTAGAATGGCGGCCCTCATTTCTGGCGCCGAGTTGCACCCAATGGCCTTACCGACGCTGCGCATCATCGGTTTTCTCCTCGGCATTTTCCTCATCACGCTGGCGATCGGCATGGTCGTACCGATGCTGACGCTGCTGGCGTTCGAGCGTACCGACGACCTGCAGGCATTCATCTGGGCCAGCGCAATCACCGGTGGCTGCGGTGTCGCCCTGGTCGCGCCGGGGCGTCCGGCCAACGCCAAGCTGCGGCCGCGCGACATGTACTTCCTGACGACCGCCAGCTGGCTGGTGGTCTGCTGCTTCGCCGCACTGCCGATGATGCTGAGCCGGCACATCAGCTATACCGACGCGTTCTTCGAAACCATGTCGGGCATCACCACCACCGGCTCCACTATCCTCACCGGCCTCGACGACGCCTCGCCCGGCCTGCTGATGTGGCGCTCGATGCTGCACTGGCTGGGCGGCATCGGCTTCATCGGTATGGCCGTAGCGATCCTGCCGCTGTTGCGAATCGGTGGTATGCGCCTGTTCCAGACGGAATCGTCAGACTGGTCGGAGAAGGTCGTGCCGCGCTCGCACATCGCCGGGCAATACCTGATCGCCATCTACGTGGGAATGACGCTGGCGGCCGTGGCGGCCTTCTGGCTGGCGGACATGAGCCTGTTCGATGCGATCAACCATGCGATGTCCACGGTATCCACCGGCGGCTTTTCCACCTCCGACGCCTCGATGGGCAAGTTCAGCCCGTCGGCGCACTGGGTGGCGGTGTTCTTCATGGTGCTCGGCAGTCTGCCCTTCACCCTGTACGTCGCCACGCTGCGCGGCCACCGCAAGGCGCTGATCCGCGATCAGCAGGTACGCGGCTTTCTGGTCCTGCTGGTGGTCAGCAGCGTGCTGTTCAGCGGCTGGTACTGGCTCACCCACGATGCCGACTGGCTGTACGCGCTGCGCATCGTGACCTTCAACGTGGTTTCGGTGGTCACCACCACCGGCTACGCCTCGGGCGACTACACCCAGTGGGGTGGCTTCGCGATGATGGTGTTCTTCTACCTGACCTTCATCGGCGGCTGCTCCGGCTCCACGACCGGCGGTTTGAAGATCTTCCGTTTCCAGGTCGCCTATGCGCTGCTGCGGGCCAACCTCAAGCAGCTGATCCATCCGCGCGCAGTCATTCGCCAGCAGTACAACGGTCACACCCTGGATGAGGATATCGTCCGGTCGATCCTGACCTTTTCCTTCTTCATCACCATCACCATCGGCGCGCTCGCGCTATGCCTGGCGCTGCTCGGATGCCGCCACCGACCATGAACATCGCCGCGGTGCCGACGACCGACAGCGTTTTCATCAGCCACGGCGCCAGCCACAGGATGCCACGACCGACGGCTTGTACCGCTCCGCTCGCCGCCTTGCTCAAGGCCAGCCCCAGGTCATCGAGTTTGACGATACCGGCAACCAGCCCATAGACGCCGATGGTCATCACCACCGCGATGCCGGCCAGCACCATGACCTGCTGGGTGAAACTGGCATTGGCCACGGTGCCCAGGGTGATCGCGATGATCTCGGCGGACAGGATGAAGTCGGTACGGATCGCGCCGCGAATCTTGTCCTTCTCGAAAGCCACCATGTCCACCGCCGGATCGGCCAGCGCCTTGGCGGTTTCGGCGTGCGCGGCGGCATCGTCATGCAGGAAGCGATGCGCCAGCTTCTCGAAACCCTCGTAGCAAAGAAACGCGCCGCCGAGCATCAGCAGCGGCGTGATCGCCCAAGGCGCGAAGGCGCTGATCAGCAGCGCCGCCGGCACCAGGATCAGCTTGTTCTTCAACGAACCCCGGCAGACCGCCCAGACCACCGGCAATTCACGGTCGGCCTTGACGCCACTGACCTGCTGGGCGTTGAGCGCCAGGTCGTCACCCAGTACGCCGGCGGTTTTCTTAGCGGCGACCTTGGTCATCACGGATACGTCATCCAGAACCGTCGCGATATCGTCGATCAAGGCAAGCAAGCTGGTAGCCAAAGGGAAATCCTGTTCGTGGAAAGAAGAAAGAGGCGCGCGGCGCCGCTGTAGTTTAGGGCGCTTTCGCCTCGGCGGGTTCCGCTGAGGGCGCCTCTGCCAGTCACCACGCCCCATCGCCACACGGCTTTTGTCGCCTGCGGTTTGGCTGCGCGACGCGGCTTGGTTATGATCCACCGGCTCGGCGTGCGCCACGGCAGAACAGCGCAATGCACCGCCACCGGCAAGGCCCCTTCCAAGCGTTCGGCGCGTGGGCGCTTCAGTCAGCAAGGCGCTTAGAAAAGGCGTCGATTTTACAAGGGAACGTAAGCACATGACTTCCGCCACGGCAGAGCGCCGCAACGGTCTCGCCAATCGCACGCTGCGCGAGTACTACTCCCGTGTGTTCGCCTACCTGGCCGGCGCCGCCACTCTCGCGGCCGGAACCTATACGCAGTTTTTTCCCCTCGACCTGCTGTGGATGGTGCCTTATGCGCTGCTCTATCCGCATCTGGCCTACCACCTCGGTTACCGCTTCAAGCGCGATCATCCGCAGCGTACCTCGCAAGTGCTGCTGTGCCTGGATGCGCTCAACACCGGCGTCGCCATCATCCTGCTCGGCGCGCCCATCGTGCCCAGCCTGATGTTCCTGCTGACGCTGTTTTTCAGCGCACTGGTTACCGGCAGCCTGCAGCACCTGCTGCTGGCGGTGCTCGGTGTGGCCGGTGGTATCGGTCTGGGCAGCGCGCTGGTACCGCTCGAGCTTCGCGGCGCCACGCCGCAGCTGGTTTCGCTGGTGAGCATCCTGTTCGCTTCGCTGTACATCTGTGCCACGGCCTACTTCGTACACCAGCAGGGCCTGCGCCTGGCCCAGGCGCGGCGCGACATCGAGGCCGAGCAGACCAAGGCCGCGCGGCTGGCGCGCAGTCTGGCCAAGTACCTGTCGCCACAGGTGTGGGAATCGATCTTCTCCGGCAAGCGCAGCGTGCGCCTGGAGACCCAGCGCAAGAAGCTCTCGGTGTTCTTCTCCGACATCAAGGGGTTCACCGAACTGTCCGAGGAGCTGGAAGCCGAGGCGCTGACCGACCTGCTCAACAACTACCTGAACGAAATGTCGAAGATCGCGCTGAAGTACGGCGGCACCATCGACAAGTTCGTCGGCGACTGCGTGATGGTGTTCTTCGGCGACCCGACCAGCCAGGGCGCGAAGAAGGACGCCGTGGCCGCCGTGTCGATGGCCATCGCCATGCGCAAGCACATGAAGGTGCTGCGCCAGCAATGGCGCGCACAGGGCATCACCCGGCCGATGGAGATCCGCATGGGGATCAACACCGGCTATTGCACGGTGGGCAACTTCGGCGCCGACACCCGGATGGACTACACCATCATCGGGCGCGAGGTGAACCTCGCCAGCCGCCTGGAAAGCGCCGCGGAAACCAGCGAGATCCTCATCTCCCACGAAACCTATTCACTGGTGAAGGACGTGATCATGTGCCGCGACAAGGGCCAGATCGGCGTCAAGGGATTCACCCGGCCAGTGCAGATCTATCAGGTCGTCGATTTCCGCCGCGACCTCGGCGCCACCTGCAGTTTCGTCGAGACCGAGCTGCCGGGCTTCTCCATGTACCTGGACACCAACGGCGTGCAGAACTTCGACAAGGAACGCGTGATCCAGGCCCTGCAGGAGGCCGCGGAGAAACTGCGCGACAAGGTCATCCTCTGAGCGGATACCGCAGCGAGGCCGCGATGCAGATGCTGTCCCTCCGGCATTACAACCAGGACCAGATCGCTCACAGCCACGATCACGTGCAACTGGTCTTCGGCCTGCGCGGCCAACTGGAATTCGAGATCGCCGGACGCGGCAGCCGCATCGGCCAGCAATGCCTGGCAGTCGTTCCTCCATTCACCCATCATGCCTGTGGCAGCGCGCGAGGCAGCCACTGTCTGGTGCTCGACATTGCGCATCCGGCCTGGATCAGCGAGCGTCTCGGCCCGCACGGGGCAGCCAGCCTGCGGCTGCTCGAACGCCCCGACTCACTGCGCCTGACCGCCACGCAGCAGCGCCTGGTGGAGTGGCTGGCCGCCAGCCCGCTGAACGATCCGCTGATCGCCGAACAAGGCACGGTATTGCTGCTGGCAACGCTGGGGAGCGGTTGCGCGCCGCTCGGCAACAGGCCGCCGCTGACGCTTGCGGCGCTCGACGCCTACATCGACCGGCACCTCGCCCATCCGTTGCAGGTCGCGGATCTGGCGCGAGTCGCCGGGCTGTCCGTGGCGCGCCTGCATGCGCGCTTTCTCGATGAGACCGGACAGACGCCCATGAACTACGTGCGCCAGCGGCGTCTGCAGCGAGGCGAAGCGTTGCTGCGCGGCACCCGGCTGTCGGTCGGCGAGATTGCCGCACAGGTCGGCTACGCCTCGCAGAGCGCCTTCACCGCGGCGCTGGTTCGAGTACACGGCTGCACGCCGCGAGAGTTGCGCGACAAAACCGCCGGCTGACGCGACAGACGCGCGTACGCGACTGTCCTAGCATGATCGCCCTGCCATCTCCGTCGCGGTAACTGCATGCCCCCTTCGTACCCATCGCTGACC
>JAEAMF010001375.1_pt1 | contig 18149 bp, 13 predicted proteins | sample 8958721 | NCBI WGS metagenome assembly JAEAMF01 (sample SAMN16933255, study PRJNA681124) | bioreactor sludge metagenome | isolation source: anaerobic bioreactor treating anionic surfactant - SDBS | place: India: Bengaluru | collected 2019-02-28
GCCTTACCGATGAAGTTCACCGGCAGGCTGGCGTACCCGCGTGACCTGAGCGCGGGCAGGACGAGCAGGGCCAGCATGAGATCGCGGCCAACCAGCAGTGCCAGCAGCCACCACGGGATGATCCCGCGGATCGCCAACCCCAGCACAGTGGCGAAGATGTAGAGCCGGTCGGCGGCCGGGTCGAGCACCTGTCCCAACTTCGTGATCTGGTTGAACTGCCGCGCGATGCGGCCGTCCACCCAGTCGGTCAGGCTGGCTACGGCGAGCAGCACCACGGCGGCGATGTCGTGGTGCTGGATGATGAGGACGAAGAAGACCGGTACACCGAACAGCCGCAGGAAGCTCAGCACGTTGGGGATCGTCCAGATCCGGTTGCTGACCTCTGCGGTGTCACGCTTGACGGGCTGACTCACGGCCTCAACACTAAGCCATCCAACGGTGCCGACGTCCCTTCGCCTCGTCAACCGACAGGTAGCGGTTCTCGGCCGCCAACCTGTACATGGCCAGCACCTGCGGTCCGATCACCGACCAGTCGAACCGCGCGGCCTGGTCACGGCCCCGCTGCAACCGAAGATCGCGGGGTTCGTGCAAGCTGGCGATGATTGCCCGAGCCAACGCCTGCGAGTTGCCGGTCCGGAAGGTCCGCCCGACCGGGCCCTCATCGTCCGAGAGGACCTCGATGAAGGCCGGCAGTTGGGACGCGACCACCGGGGCCCCACAGGCCAGCGCTTCAATCAGGACGATGCCGAAGCTCTCGCGTCCGGTCTGCGGTGCGACGTAGACGTCGCTGAGCCCGAGCCAGCGGTTACGCTCGGCGTCGTTCACCCCGCCGACGAACTTCACCCCTTCCACCGACATGCGACCGCCGTGCCCGATAACCACCACCTCGACGTCGCCGAACGCATCGCGTACCAGTGGCAGCGCGGCGGTGAGTACGTGGAAACCCTTCCGCGGCTCCTCGTAGCGGCCCAGGAACGTGAGCCTCGGATGGTCGCCGCCACGCCAGCGTCCGGTGGTTGGGACCAACTCGTAGTCGTCGATGGCCAACCCGTTCCCGATCACCACCGGCGACACTCCGGTGTGGTTCTTGGCAACCTTTGCGGCCACCGAGGAGACCGCGATCGCCGCGTCCAGCCGTCTGACCGCCTGAGGCAGCACTTGGTTGATTCGTTTGAGGGCTTTGACCGTTGGTGCGTTGGTGTGGAAGGTGGCGGTCACCGGTCGATCGGTCAGCCACAGGGTGAGGATGGACAGGCTCGGTGTCATCGGCTCGTGGATGTGAACTGCGTCGAAGTCGCCGGCGTCCAACCAAGCCTTGGCGCGTCTGGCAGGGCCGACTCCGAAATTGATGCGCGCGACCGAACCGTTCACCTTGACCGGCAGCGCCCTGCCGCAGGTGGTGTATTCGGAATCGACCAGACCGTAGCTGGCCAGCATTCCGCGGGGCGGTTCACCGGGGGCGAGGATGGCAACCCGGTGGCCCTGCTTCTTCAGCCAACCGGCCAGGCCCAGAACGTGATTCTGCACCCCTCCGGGCCGTTGGAACGAGTAGGGACAAACCAATCCAATCTTCATGCAACCACTCCAGGGAAGAACTTTTGCATCATGTGCCAATCTGTCGGCTTCGCACTGACTTGAGTCGTGAAGAACTCGGCGAGTTCCTGGGCCATCTGTTCGGCGCCTTCGGCGCCGGCACGCAGCGGGATCGGCTCTCCTACGACCACACGCAGGCAACTTCCTTCGAAGGTCGTGGCTGCTCCCATCAGGGCAGCCCCGGTCTGCTGGGCGATGATCACGGGCCCGGCCGGCATTGTCAGGTCACGCCCACCGTCTGGGGTGGGCCAGCGCACCGGAAGCCCTCGTCGTCCGAAGTCCCGGTCGGCGACCAGACAGACCAGCCGGCCCCGCCGCAGATCATCACACAAAGCGGCCACCACGTTCGGTTCGCCGTAGGGGTGGATCTTAATACCCAGTGCTGCGCGAAGGTCGCGGAAGTACTCGAACTGTCCGGCCGGCAACCTTTCGGCCACCGACGACAGCGGCAGCCCGATCGAGCCTCCGTAGGCGGCCACAAGGTCCCAACTGCCCATATGAGGCAGCGCCAAGACCACTCCTCGTTCGGCCTGCAGTCGCTCGATGCGCGCCCGGCCATCGTCGACCCAGTGCACCGTGTTGAGGATGCGGCGCTTGCTCCAACGTCCCAGCTGCAGCGAACCGACGCTGTTGCGGATCCAGGAGAACTGTGCGGCACGCCGCTGCCAATAGCTCGGCGAGCGTCCCGTGACGACACCGGCGTTGAGCGCCCACTGCCGAAGCGGCTTGGGGGGACGCGCCGCCAGAACGAGACTGGCGAGTTGGCCCAGCGGCCACCAAATCACCTGCGGGATGGCGGCGGCCCCCTTCATCAGGCGCAGCTGGGTTGGTGCGGAGACCAGCGAACTCACCGGGCTTCCTCGGCGCGCTGCTCGGCCGCCTGCTGGATGGCCCGGTGGACGATGAACATCCGCTGGCCGACCGTGATCGCGCCGGCGAGGCACAGCACCGCCACCGCGGCCGGTAGCGCCCAGGCAATGCCCAGCCCGGTCAGAAGTGCGCCCAGCAGACCGAGGAACAGCCGGTCGGCGCGTCCAGCCAGCCCGCCGTGGACCGGGATACCGAGTGACTCGCCGCGCGCCTTGCTGTAGGAGGTGACCTGGCCGAAGACCAGCGCCCCGATCGCCGCGCCGCACCACAGCACCGAATCAGCCGGACCTGCGAAGTAGAGGGCCAGACCACCGAAGACCGCACCATCGGCGATGCGGTCCAAGGTCGAGTCGAGGAAGGCGCCCCACTTCGAACTGCGCCCGGATTGGCGGGCCATCGTCCCGTCGAGCAGGTCGGAGAAGATGAACACCAGTAACACGACCACGCCTTGCCACAGCCAGCCCTGCGGGAAGAAGATCATGCTGACCAGCACGGTGCCGATGGTGCCGGCCCAAGTGACTGCATCGGGTGTCACCCCGATCCGCAGCAGCCAGCGGCAGATCGGCGAGATCACCTTGGTGACAACAGACCGCAGGTTTTCAAGCATCCAGGTCCTCCGAGGCGGCCGACCCGAAAAGGTCGGTCCAAGCGTCAGCGAACAACTCGCGGGTATCTGCCAGGAACTGCGGCAGCGCCTTCGTGCGTCCGACCACCGGCAGGAAATTGGAGTCGCCCGGCCAACGAGGCACGAGGTGTTGGTGGAGGTGCGCCGCGATGCCCGCACCGGCGACGGCGCCCTGGTTCATGCCCAGGTTGAAACCGGCCGGCGCCGAGACATGCTGGACGACCCGAATCGCCCTCTGCGTCAGTTGGGCGACCTCCAAGGTCTCCTGCCTGGTGAGGTCGATGTAGTCGGACACGTGCCGGTAGGTGCAGACCAACAGGTGACCTGGATTGTACGGGTAGAGATTGCAGATCACGTAGGCGGTGAGTCCGCGGTGCACGATCAGGGCATCGGGATCGGTGCGCCTTGGCGCCCGGCAGAAGGGGCACTCCTGCTCGCTGCTGTCGGTGGGCTTGTCCTGGCCGTCGATGTAGACCATGCGATACGGCGTCCACAGCCGCTGCAGCGCATCCGGCTGCCCGGGCAGGTCACCGGCTTCGATGATCTGCGGAGTAGTTGGTTCGGTCATCTCAGGAGTCGGCCTTTGGATCGTCGTTGCGGCGCGACGCCACCCAGTCTCGGATGAATTCGATCGCCTCGTCGGCTGCCACGCCGTTGCGTTGCGAGCCATCCCGGAACCGGAACGACACCGAACCCGCTGCGGCGTCCTGCTCGCCGGCGATGAGCATGAACGGGGTCTTCTGCTTCTGGGCGTTGCGGATCTTCTTCTGCATCCGGTCGTCGGAACCGTCGAGTTCGGCACGAATCCCGAGGGCCCGCAGCTTGGCGAGCACATCGTCCAGGTACTGGTTGAAGGTCGAGGCAACTGGGATTCCAACCACCTGCCAAACCGGGAAGGCACCGGCGTAGTGCTCGATCAGCACGCCCATGAATCGTTCGATGGAACCGAACTTCGCCGAGTGGATCATCACCGGCTGCTGGTGCGAACCGTCCGGGGCGGTGTACTCCAGGCCGAACCGCTGCGGCTGGTTGAAGTCGTACTGGATGGTGGACATCTGCCAGGTGCGGCCGATGGCGTCGGACGCCTGGATGGAGATCTTCGGCCCGTAGTAGGCGGCGCCGCCCGGATCGTCAACGACCCGCAGGCCCGATTCGGCCGCGATCGCGGCCAGCACCTGGGTGGCCTTGGCCCATTGTTCGTCGGAACCGATGAATTTGTCTTTCTTCTTGCCGTCCTCGTCACGGGTCGACAACTCCAGGGCGAGGTCGGTCAGCCCGAAGTCGGACAGCAGGCTGAGGATGAACCGCAGCAGGTGGCGGATCTCGTCGGGTGCCTGCTCAGGGGTGCAGTACGAATGCGAATCGTCCTGAGTGATCGAGCGGACGCGGGTGAGGCCCTGCACCACACCCGACTTCTCGTTTCGGTAGACCGTGCCGAACTCGAACAACCGCAGCGGCAGCTCGCGGTACGACCGGCCGCGGGAGGAGTAGATGAGGTTGTGCATCGGGCAGTTCATCGCCTTCAGGCGGTAGGCCTGACCATCGTCGTCCAGCGGCGGGAACATACCCTCGGCGTAGTAGGGCAGATGACCCGAGGTGTAGTAGAGCTCCTCCCTGGCGATGTGCGGTGTGCCGACGTAGTCGAAGCCCTCGGCGATGTGGCGGGCGCGGACGTAGTCCTCCATCTCACGCTTGATCACACCGCCCTTGGGGTGGAACAACGGAAGCCCAGATCCGACCTCCTCGTGGAAGCTGAACAGGTCGAGTTCGGCGCCGAGCTTGCGGTGGTCACGCTTGGCCGCTTCGGCCAGCCGGTGTTGGTAGTCCTTCAGGTCGTCGCGGGTGGCCCACGCGGTGCCGTAGATGCGCTGCAACTGCGGGTTGCGCTGGTCGCCTCGCCAGTAGGCGGCCGACGTCTTGGTCAGGGCGACCGCATTGATGTAGCCGGTGTGCGGCACATGCGGCCCGCGGCACAGGTCGGTCCAGGCGACCTCACCGTTGCGTCGGACGTTGTCGTACATGGTCAGCTGTCCCCCACCGACCTCGACCGAGCTGCCGTCGTCGGCAGACGCCCCGCCCTTGTCGCGGACCAGTTCGAGCTTGAACGGCTCATTCGCCTCTTCGTCGATGGCCTCCTGGTCGCTGACCTCACGGCGGACGAAACGCTGGCGTTCCTTGATGATCGCCTGCATCTTCTTCTCGATACCGGCGAGTTCGTCGGGGCCGATCGGGTCCATCTGGAAGTCGTAGTAGAAGCCATCCACGATGGGCGGGCCGATGCCCAACTTGGCGTCGGAGTAGATCTGCTGCACCGCCTGTGCGGTGACGTGGGCGGCGGAATGCCGGACGATCGACAGGCCCTCCGCTGATGTCATCAGCACGGGTTCGATCCGGTCGCCTTCGCCGACCAGGGCCGCAAGGTCGACAGTGGTGCCGTTGACAGACATCGCGACAATGCTGCGATCGTCCCCGAACAGGTCGAGTCCGGTAGTCCCGGTGTCCACCATCAGAGGTTCGAAGGTTCCGTTGCGGCTGATGAGGACGGTGGTGGACACGGTTCTTCCTTTCGGCGGCATACCTGGCCGCCAGCGTCGATGGACACGCAGCTGCGAGTCCTTGCCCATTCTGCCCGAAGCTGGCGACTACTCCGAACGGGACCCCGGCCACGACGGCTGCCCGCTGGCCGGCGGAGCGTCCAACAAGCACAATTGGGTCAATTCACAACGTGGCGGATCGCCGGCCGTGGTTCGATGGCCGCACAACCCAGAACGCGGAGGCAGCGATGGCAGACGAGACGACCGAGGCTCCGGTCACCAAAGACCGTCGAGATTATCGATGGAGCTTGGCGGCAGCGGTGATCCTGTCCTTGGCAACACTCGCCTCGGCGTGGTGCGGCTACCAGGCTGCGGTGTGGAGTGCGGTCAATTCAGACCAGTCCCGTGCCGCAAACGGTGCCCGGCTGGATGCCGCACGACAGTCCGCCATAGCCGATCGTCAGATGAACAGCGACGTGCTGCTGTTCACGACCTGGGTCGGGGCGGAAATGAGCGGGCAGGAGCAGCTCGCCGACGAGGTGGCGCTGCGCTTCCTGCCCCATTTCGTGGCTGCCTTCGAAGCCTGGCAGGCGTTGCCGGTGGGTCAGGACGGGCGCCTGCCGGACGGCTCACCCTTCGATCGGCCCGAGTACGTCTTGCCCGCCCAGGCCGCCGCTGACCAAGCCTTGGACACCGCGGCGGCAGCCATTGCGGACGCGGACCTTGCCGCCGCCAACAACCAGCGCTACGTACTTTCCACCGTGTTGTTCGCCTCGGTGCTGTTTCTGGCCGGAATCGCGGACAAGCTGCGAAACCGACCGGCCTCGCATGGCGTGGTAGTGCTGGCCGGGTTCAGCCTGGTGTCAGCCATCGTGATCCTGGCCACCCTGCCGACGGGTTGACGGCGGCGACCGACGCCTCCAGGACGATGCCCTGGGGCGCCAGCCGACCGCCCGCCGACCTCATGGCCGCCTCGACCCCGGAGCCCAGCGTCGGCCGACCGTCCACCTCTTCTATCCGCAGCCGCTGCAGGCGTCCCTCACCGATCGCCTGCAATAGGGCGCTCGTCACCAGGAATGCGGTGCCTGTTCTGGCGTCTGGGTCTGCGAACAGGGTCAATACGCGACCGCCGCGGGTCAGGTGTGCCAGGCAGAGCCCGTCGGCCAGCACCACCAGTGCGCCGGCTGTCCGCGCCGGCCGGGCGAGGGCATGCTCCGGCCACGGCAGAACGCTGCCGAAGGGGTTGGCCGGGTCGAGCGCGGCCAACACGATGGGCACTGGATGCGCGGTGCCGGAGGGCCATTCGGTCTTGTCCGGTGAGTCGGCGAACTGCCTCACCTGCGCCAGCACGTCACGGGTGGTGAACTGGGCACCGCCCAGCCCCTCCACCACGTAGGCACGCAGCACGGTGCCGGCCGTCTCCAGTTCGGACAACAACCGATACGCGGCGGCGAACCCGCCCGGCGTGCCGTCGGCGCTCACCCCACCGCGTGTGACGACCCCATGCCGCTCCAACCACGAAGAGGCCAGCGCGACGGCGGCTTCGGCAGGCGCAAGCTCCGGATCCACCACCCGGTACCAGCGACCCATCGCGCTTGGTGGGGCCGGCGTGCCCAGGCCGGCTGCCCGCGACGAGCGCGGCAGCCGGGCTCGCCGCCGAGGGTCGGGACGCGCCGCGCGGTGGGCCGCCTGCCCACCGCCGCCGATCCGGGCCCGCACCGGGGCCATCGACGCCGGCGCGACGACCCCCTCCTCAGCCGCCCGCCACAGCGCGTCGGCAGCTTCGGCCGCCGTGCCACCGAGGCCGACCTGCACCGCAGCGAACGTCCCATCGCCGGTGGCGAGCGCGTGCGCCACCGTGAGCGACTCCGGCGAGGGCGGGCCGGCCGGTGGGGGCAACAGGTCGAGGTCGCCCGCCGGTAGCAGGGCGACCAGCGGATCATGCGGCCCGGCCGAGCCGCGTACCCGGACGACCACCTCGGACTCGGCCAACAACGCGTCCAGGTGGGCTGTGTCGTAGCCCGCCAGACGGGCCGGCAGCACTTGGGACTCCCAGGCGCTGGCCGGCAGCACCGCCCCGGCCAGCCGCTGCAGGGCGAACAGCACCTCGTCCGGGCTGGAGCCGGGCCGGTCGTCGAGTTGGTGACTGGCCGCGAGGAACCTCGCGAAGGCGCTCTGCGAGACCGGACGCAGTTCGCGGCGCGCGGCGGCGAGACTGCGGGTGCGCATCCGGCGCAAGACTTCGGGGTCGACAAATTCGGGTTCGGCCACACCCAGGCTGAAACGACCACTGGACAGTCGCCGGGCGCCGACCTCGCGGTCCAGCAGCGGCGACACGGTGGCCACCCCGAGCCCGAAGACGGCGGCAACCTCGCCGACGGTGAACGGGCCATGAGTGCGGGCATAGCGGGCGATCAGCTGGGTGAGCGGGTCGCGTCCTGCGCTGGCGGGTGGTACGGCATGACCGGGCGGAATCGGGACGCCCAGCGCGTCCCGCAGGACGGCAAGATCGCTCACCGCCACCAGCTGGGTTCGACCGGCGATCCGGACCGTCGTCACCCGGGCGTCCAGCGCATCCAGTGCCGCATCGAGGTCGGGCAGCTCAACCCGTTCGGGCAACGCCGACAACGGCAGCGGGCCCAACAGTCTCGGCAGCTCGGCCAGGTCGTCTGGGGTCTTGGCCCGGCGGCCCGGGGCGGTGTGCTGCAGTTCGGCGATCACCTCGGCCACCACGTCGGGGTCCAGCAGTTCGCGCAGGTCGAGCGTACCCAAGGCTGCCGCCAGCAACTCGGGGTCTATCGACAGCATCGCGGCCCGGCGTTCGGCGAGCGGGGCGTCGCCGTCGTAGAGGAACGCGCCGGTATACCGGAAGAGCAGAGTGGCGGCGAACGGGCTCGGCTTGTCGGTGACCACCTCGACCAGCCTGGTCGCGCCGGTTCGCAGGCCGCGCATCAGCCCCACCAAGCCGGGCAGATCGTAGACGTCCTGGGTGACCTCGCGGACGGTTTCGATGATGATCGGGAAGCGCGGGTGATGCCGGGCTACCTCCAGCAGTTGGGCGGCGCGCTGGCGTTGCTGCCAAAGCGGCGCACGCCTGCCGGGGTTGCGGCGCGGTAGCAGTAGGGCGCGCGCGGCGCATTCGCGGAACCGACCGGCGAACAGGGCGGTGCCACCCACCTGCTCGGTGACGATCCCGGCAACCTCGTCCGGGTCGGCGATCAGCAACTCGGGCAGCCGATCGGCTGTTTCGGAGTCGGGCAGCCGCAGCACCACGCCGTCGTCAGACACGACGGGTAGGACGTCGACGCCTGCCGCCCGGGAAAGCGCCTCGGCCATCACCAACGACCACGCGCCCAGCACCCGGCGACCCAGCGTGGAATGGATCACCACCCGCCAGTCGCCGAGTTCGTCGCGGAAGCGTTCGATGACCACGGTTCTGTCATCCGGAAGCGCTCCGGTGGCGGCGCGTTGCTCGTTGATGTAGGCGGTCAGGTTGGCCCGGGTGTTGTCGTCCAGGTGGAGTTGGTCGAGGCGGGGCGGCGCCCCCGACACCACCCGGTAGCGCCGGCCCATTCGGCGTCCGAGTTCAGCGGGGCGGCCTTCGTCGTCGCCGCGCCAGAACGGCAGCCGTCCGGTTCGACCGGGGGCCGGCGAGACCAGCACCTGGTCACGGGTGATCTCCTCGATTCGCCAGGCGGACGCCCCCAAAGTGAAGACGTCGCCGACCCGCGATTCGTAGACCATTTCCTCGTCCAGCTCGCCCACCCGGCGTCCACCCTGCTCGTCGGAAGCCAGGAAGACCCCGAACATGCCGCGGTCGGGGATGGTGCCGCCTGAAGTGACGGCCAGCCGCAACGCGCCCGGTCGCGGATGGAGCCGGCCATCGTCGCCGGTCACCAGCCGGGCCCGCAGCTCACCGAAGTCGGCGGCCGGGTAGGCCCCGGTCACCAGTTCGACGATGGAGTCGAACAATGCGCGGTCGAGCCCCGCGTAGGGATCTGCCCTGGTCACCGTGGCAAACCAGGCGTCCACGTCGAGCCCGGCGTCACCGGCAGCGGCAGCCGCCGCGACGGTCTGCTGGGCAAGCACATCCAGCGGATGACGCGGCACCCGTAGTTCCTCGATCTGGCCCGCCAGCAGGGCTTCGACAGCCACCACCGCCGGCCCGAGATCGCCACGGTGCAGCGGGTACACATCGCCTCTGGAGACCGCCCCCACGTCATGACCGGCGCGTCCGATCCGCTGCAGGGCGCTGGCGACCGAGGCCGGTGCCCCCACCTGGATCACCTGGTCGACGGCGCCCATGTCTATGCCGAGCTCCAGCGAACTGGTCGCCACCACGCAGCGCAGGTCACCTGACTTCAGCGCCGCCTCGATCTCGGCGCGTGCCTGTTTGCTGACCGAGCCGTGGTGGGCGCGGGCGATCACGGCCGGCACGCCGCGGACGATGTCGGAAGGCGCCATGATCTGTGCCGGCGGCCGGTCGGGCACCTCGTCCAGCATGCCGGGGGCGTGTTCGGCGGCCCACAGCTCGTTCAGCCGTCCGGTCAGCCGCTCGGCTGTCCGGCGAGAGTTGGTGAAGATCAGCGTCGAGCGTCCCTGGGTGACGGTCTGGTAGATCTGCTGTTCGATGTGCGGCCACAGCGACGGGCTGGTTGCGGCGTCCACCGCCAAGGTGTCTGTGCCGAGCCCGCCCAGCAGTGGGTCGACGGGTGGCTCGCTGCCGGGTGCCGGGCCGGGTTGGGTGATGTCGACCACCGGGAGGCGGACCGTGACGTCCCACAGCTTGTGCGTCGGCGGGCAGATCACCCGGACGGGTCGGTCGCCGCCGAGGAACTGGGCGACTCGCTCGACCGGACGTACGGTGGCTGACAACGCCACCCGTTGGACGTCCTTGCCGACCAGGGCGTCCAGCCGCTCCGCACTGAGCGCCAAGTGGCTGCCTCGCTTGGTTCCGGCCACCGCGTGGATTTCGTCGATGATCATCATCTGCACGCTGGTGAGCGTCGCACGGGCCGAGCTGGTCAGCATCAGGTAGAGCGACTCGGGGGTGGTGATGAGGATGTCCGGCGGGGTGCGCAGCAACGCGGCTCGCTCGCGTGCGGTGGTGTCGCCGCTGCGGACGCCGACGGTGATCGGGGCCTGCGGCACGCCGAGACGCTCGGCGGCCACCCGGATGCCGGTCAGCGGTGCCCGCAGATTGCGTTCGATGTCGACGCCGAGCGCTTTGAGGGGCGAGACGTAGACCACCTTGGTGCCCGCAGTGGCCGGGCGGGACACCAACCGGTCCAGCGCCCACAGGAATGCCGCGAGGGTCTTGCCCGATCCCGTCGGGGCCACGACCAAGGCATGCTCTCCCCGCGCGATCGCCGCCCAGGCCTCGATCTGAACCGTGGTCGGCGCATCGAAGACGCTCCGGAACCACTCCCCCGTCGGGACGGAGAAGTCGGCCAAGGCGTCGGTCATGCCGGCAAGTCTGCCACTGCCGCTTTGCCGTGCTGCCGGGTCAGCCGCAGCACCGCCCATCTGCGGCGCGGACCGGGCTCACCGCAGACCCTGCGTCCCCGGCTGGCGCACAAACCGTGCCGGCATTGTCGACCGACCCGAGTTGCTCTGCCCTCACGGTGAGCGCGGACGGGTCTGGCCGGATTCCACCAGCCGCTGCCAATCGATCTGCAGTTCCATGCCCGCCCGACTACTTCGAACTGAGCAGTTGCGCGATCTCGGCGGCCTTAGGGACCCGACCCGAGACCAGCACTTGCTCGTCGACGACCAGCCCGGGGGTGCGCATGATGCCGTAGCCGGCGATCTCGGCGTAGTCGGTGACCTTCTCGATGGTGGCGTCCAGGCCCAACTGCTCGACGGCCTGCCGGGCCTGCTTCTCGAGGTTGACGCAGTTGGCGCAGCCGGGGCCGAGGATCTTGATCGATGTCATCTGAAGTGGTTCCTTCCGTCAGGCGTAGATGAAGTTGAAAAGGTAGCCGACCACCATGATCGCCACTGCGACCGAGCCGAAGAACAGGGCCAACAGTTGCGGTTTGAGGACGCGCCGCAGCATCACTGCCTCGGGTATCGACAGCGCGATGGCGCTCATCATCAGGGCCATCACCGTGCCCAGCGGCATGCCCTTGCTCCACAGCGCCTCGCCGATCGGGACGACCCCTCCGCCGTTCACGTAGAGCGGCAGTCCGGCCAGCACGGCCACCGGCACGGCCAGCGGATTGTCGGCGCCGGCGTAGGTGGCGAAGAAGTCGGTGGGCACCCAGCCGTGGATCGCTGCACCGATCGCGACGCCGATCAGCACCCACTTCCAGACCTTGGTGAAGATCTCCTTCGCCTCGCCGACGGCTGCGTCCACCCGCTCCTGCGGCGTCGGGACGTGTCCGTCGGCGCGCAGCTCACCGATCCGGGTCTTGAAGACCGCAGGTTCCACCCACTTGTCCAGATCGAACCGGCTGAAGATGAAACCGATGACGATGGCGATCAGCGAGCCGGCGAGGACGTAGGCACCGGCGACGTCCCAACCGAACTGGTCGCCGATCAGGATGGCGGCCACCTCGCTGACCAGCGGCGAGGCGATCAGGAATGTGAGCGTGATCGACAGCGGAATGCCGGCCGCCACGAAACCGATGAACAGCGGGATCGACGAACAGCTGCAAAACGGCGTCACCACACCGAGCACCACCGCCAGGATCAGCCCGACGAACAGCCCCCGCCCGTCCAGGAATCTCCGGGCCTTTTCGAGGTCGAGGCTGGCCCGCAGCATCCCGATCACGAACATCAGACCGGTCAACAGCAGCAGGATCTTCACGGTGTCGTAGCTGAAGAAGTGCAGGGCCCCGCCCAACCTGCCGTTCAGGTCGAGACCCAGCAGATCACCGTAGAGCCAGTCCCACAGCGGCTTGTTCAACCGATACACGGCCACCCAGACCGCCGCTGCACCCAACAGCTTCGCAACCAATGGGAGCTGACCTGCCCGCACCGGGGTCTGCTGGGTGGCGGTCACCGGACGCCCGCGAGGTCACTGACGGGCAGGGCTGCGTGCAGCCGGTCAAGGGCATCGGTGGCCAGTTCGTAATCCATCCAACGGCCTCGGCGGGTCGCGGTCACCAAGCCGGCCTCGCGGAGCACCTTCAGGTGATAGCTGAGCAGGTTCGCCGGTACCTCAGCCTCTTCCTGCATCGTGCACACGCAGGTCTTGCCCCGCTTGGCCAGCGTCGTCACCAGACCGAGACGGATCGGGTCGGCAACGCAGCCCAACAGCGCGGCCGCCTCACCGACGCCCTCCTTCGTCACTTCAAGAAGGTTTGAATCAAGCACATTTGAAGTATGCTCCCCAGCTCGGACGCGGTCAACTTCAGACTGCGTGCCACCTAACGGCGGGTTGAGCGGGAGCCGCATGCCGGTGGACGGTCAGGCGTCGCGGGTGCGCAGCAGGACTACGGCACCGGCCACGGCGATGACCACCCAGGTCGCGAACACGAGCGCCCCGGAGGTGTTGTCCAGAAGGAACCCGGACGCTGTCGGGTCGAACTCAGTGAAGGACTTCGCCGCATTGGAGGGCAGGTACTTGAACACACCATCCCAGCTTTGCGGCAGCAGTGCGCTCGCCAAGGTCGGCAGGAAGATGACCCCGCCGATCAGCGCAGCGATGGAGCCGCCGATATTGCGCAGCATCACTCCCAGAGCCACCCCGACGACGCCCAGTCCGGTCAAGTAGGCCACCGTTCCAAGGACTGCGCGCGCCACCCCGTCATCGGACCAGGCGAGCGTTGCCGCTCCACCATTGCTCAGGACAGCCATCCCCGCGAAGAACGCAACCAAGGTGGACACGAGCACGACCACGCCGGTGAGTGCGGTGAACACCAGGATTTTGGCCGCCAGCACCTGGACGCGTGACGGCACGGCCGTGAACGTCACCCGGATCAGCCCGGAGGCATACTCGCGCGAACCGAGCAGCGCACCGGCGGTCCCCACAAGCAGCAGGCCAAGGATCGTCCCAGTCATCACCGTCGACACCGGGTCCTCGCCACGCCGACCTGGGCCGGTGCTGGTGGCACCGGAGGCCGAGAAGCCGGCGAGCACTGCGAAGCCGGCGATGCTCACCGCGATCGCGGCCAGCATTGCCCAAGTGGTCTTCAGGGTCACCATCTTGATCCACTCGGAGCGGACCACCTTGGCGAAGGTCAGGTGACCGGTGGGTTTGGTTGACGGTTGCAGTTCGGCCGCCGGGGCGAGCGCCGAGGCTTGATGGGTGGTGGTCATCGGGAGTCCTTCTCATTGCTGGTCGCACCGCGAAAAGCCACGGCATCGGCTGTCAGGGTCATGAAGGCTTCCTCCAAGGAGGGAGCCACGGTCACCAATTCGTGGAGTTCGACGCCGTTCACAGACGCGAGCCGGCCGACCTCGGACGCCGGTAGGCCCTCGATGGTGAGCCTGTCGGCAGCGTCCGAGGAGACCGTCACCCCGGCCCCGGCGACCAGCTGGCCCAGCCGGTTGGCGTTCGGGGAGACGACCCTGATGTAGTCCTTGCCTGCCGAGGCGACGAAGTCGTCCATCGACAGGTCTGCGATCAGCTTGCCCCGGCCGATCACGATCAGATGGTCGGCGGTGATCTCCAACTCCGACATCAGGTGGGAGGACAGGAAGACGGTGCGCCCCTCGTGGGCGAAGCCACGCAGGAGTTCGCGGATCCACCTGATGCCGTCGGGATCAAGACCGTTGACCGGCTCGTCGAGCATCAGGATCTGGGGGTCACCGAGCAGAGCCGTGGCGATCCCCAGGCGCTGCCCCATCCCGAGCGAGAAGCTCCCGGCCGGCTTGTCGGCCACCTTGGTCAGGCCGACCACCTCCAGCAGCTCGTCCACCCGCGAGCGTGAGGTTCTGAACCTCGATCACGTGGTACTCCTCTGGCGTCTGGCAGGAAAGGGCTCTGCGCGGTGAGTCCAGCTTTCCCGACGGAGCCGTCATCGTCCTCGTGCGAAGGTGTCGACGGATGTCCACCTTTTGACTGATCCGGTCCCCAAGGCGACGAGTTAGCTTGGCCAGAAGGTGCTTGGGCCCCAATAGATCACCGGCCGGCCTGGACGACTGCACCGCAGCTCCAGGAAGGGAGAGATCGCCTTGAACATCCCACAGATCGTCCTCAGTGTCCTCGCGATGCTGCTTGTCACCATTGCTTCCATGGCATTGATCGGGACGTTCTCCCGCCGAGTGCTCGGGGTACGGATCGGCACCATCAGAATCACCCTCGCCGGGCTGATCGGGTTGGCTGCGGAAGTGGGCTTCGAGTCGCAGTTCATCTGGCGGCAGGGCGAATACACCCCAGCACTCATCCCTGTGCAACTCGGCATCATCCTGCTCGGTGCCGTCGGCTTCCTGGTGGTGGCCGAGCTCGCCGTCCCCCAGGGCTCCATGCCCCGCCCCGACCAGTGGATTCCCGGCATCCGAAGAAGTGCCGGCCGTGCCCGCCGCTACTCGCAGCTGGTCGGTATCGCGTTCCGTCACCGCCTCGTCCCGTTCAAGCCCAACACCGATCACACCAGCGCTGCCAGCGCAGAGCGGGCCTTGGCTGCCCGGGCACTGAAGGCCGCACTGGAGGAGGCCGGTGGCGCCTTCGTCAAACTCGGCCAAGTGCTCTCGACCCGAGAGGACATCCTGCCCACCGAGTTCATCGAGGAGCTGGCCAAGCTACAGCAGCAGGTTCCTCCGATGCCCTGGGGACAGGCCGCCGCGGTCTTGTCGGCCGAGCTGGGCCACCCGATCGAGGAGGTCTTCAGCCAGATAGCTCACGATCCCGTTGCCGCCGCCTCCATCGGCCAAGTACACCTGGCCACGTTGGCGGACGGCGATCGCGTCGCCGTGAAGATCCAGCGCGAGGGCATCATCCCGCTGGTGGAACGCGATGTCGACATCACGCGTCGTGTCGCCACCAAGCTTGCCGAGTCGACGGTCTGGGCCAGGCAGTTCGGCGTCCAGGAGCTGGCCGACAGTCTCGCGGAGAGCCTGATCGACGAGCTCGACTACCGCGTCGAGGCCTCGAACATCGCCGCGCTGGAAGCCGCCGTCGCCAGCCACGGATCCGGGGAGCGTCTGCGTATCCCCAAGCTCCACCCCCGCCTGTCCAGCCGGCGTGTCTTGGTCATGGAGTTCCTGGTCGGCAGGACCCTCAGCGAACCGTCCGCCGTCGAGGGCCTCGATCAGGCCCGGCGGCAGGAGCTGGCGACGCTGCTGCTCCGCTCGGTACTGAACCAGATCATGGACGACGGCGTGTTCCACTCCGACCTGCACCCCGGCAACGTGATGATCACCCCAGACGCCGAGCTGGCGTTGCTTGACTTCGGCTCGGTCGGTCGCCTCGACTCGGAGGTCCGTCGCCAGATCACCGACCTGCTGCTGGCCTTCTCGCGCACCGATTCACGGGCCTTCGCAGACGCGCTGCTCGCATTCGTGAACCTGCCCGACGATGTCGACGAGCGGGCCCTGCGCTTGGAGATCGGCGCCTTCCTGGCTCGTCACCTCGGCAGCGGCGCCAGCCTGGACGTGGCCGCACTCATGCAGGTGATCGCCGTGCTGGCCAACCACCGGTTGGCGCTTCCGGCGCAGCTCACGGCGGCTGTGCGTGCGCTGGGGGCTGTCGAGGGAACCCTGCGGGTACTCAGCCCCGCGTTCGATTTCGTTGCAGAGGCTTCCGGCTACGCCGGCAAGCGTCTGAGTGACGCCCGCCGACCTGAGGTGCTCGCCCGCACGGTGGAGGATGAACTCGTCGGCCTGGTCCCCTTGGTGAGACAATTGCCGCACCGGCTGGACCGGATCACCGGGTCACTGGCTGATGGCCGTCTGAGCGTCAACGTCCGGCTGCTTGCCGACCGCCGTGACCGTGACATCCTTCGGCAGTTCATCAACCTTGCTGCCATCACGTTCCTGGCCGGCGCGTTCGGCATCATGGCTGCGATGCTCCTGACCAGTCTGGCCGGCCCGATGCTCACCTCGACGCTCAGCCTGTTCGAGGTGTTCGGCTACATGCTTGTCTTGGTCTCCAGCGTGCTCACGCTGCGTGTGCTCTTCGAGGTCTTCGGCGGCAAGTTGCGCGCTTGACTCGCCGGGGACCTTCGACGCGATGGGCAGAGTCTGGTTCCCCCAGACCAACGTGGGCCTGCCAATCCGCCACGACGCCACACACCGTCTCCTCGTCCGCGGCTAGCGCGCCCCCTACCATCAGCCGCCTCACATCCCGTCGGCAGTGTGCCTGAGGACAACGGCTACGTCCCCCGGCCGCGCCAAGCGGCAAGCCCAGCTCTCCGTGATTCCCTGATCTGGGTACACCCACGGGATCTGTAACCGGGTTCCGGGAGCTTTTCAAGCCGTGGCTGAGCGCTGTTCAGGGATTCCGGGGTCCGGCCTTCATCTCCGCAGCGACCCAATCCGACACTGCCACGCCGCCGGTCAAGTTGACCCATGATCAGAGGCGTCGACAGTCGTTTCAGTCTGGGACACCACCTGGACCTTGGTGAAGATGCTGCTGAGGCGCCGGGGCGTCCGTCTTCTAGCTGAAGGGTCTGCGCGCTGTCTATCTGGCGGTTGTTGCGGCCCGCGGCAACCAACCGGAGCACTTCACCGTACTTGAGGCGCGGCCGCACCCGCGGCGCGTCGCAGTCGCCAGGCACCGGCAAGCCCCAGCAACAGGAATGCGGTGGCGATCAGGAGCGCCCACCTGGTTGCGTCGGTGAAGCCGGTGACCAGGGCGTCCACGGTGGCGGCGGTCTGGTCCCCCAGGGGGCTGGCCGCCCCTTGGGCGCGCAGTTGGGCGATGGTGGTGCCGGCCGATTGCCGGGTCGCCTCGGCCAGCTGGTCAGCGGCCTGCCCGGTGATCCCGGCGGCGGTGAGCGCCGCGGGCAGCGTGATGGCCAGCGCCACGGCCAGCGTGGCTCCGGAGAACGCGGTGCCCAGCGCCGAGCCGATCTGCCGGACGGTGCTTTGGGTCGCCGATCCCTGACCGGAGATGCCCACCGGGACGTCGCGGAGCACGGTCCCGGTCAGCTGGGCGGACGCCAGGCCCAGACCCAGGCCATAGACGACCAAGGGGAGCGCGATCTGCCAGCCGGGGGTGGCTCCCTGGATGAGCAGCGCCAGGGTGACCACACCGATGACCTCCAGGCTCAGTCCGATCAGCACGGTCCCTGGTGAGCCGAACTTCGCAGCCAGATGCCGGGCTGCCGCCCCCGACAGGAAGGCTCCGAACGCCATGCCGGCCAGCACCAGGCCAGCACCCATGACGTCAAGTCCCAAGGCGTTGATGAGGTACAGCGGCAGCACGAAGAGGATGGCGAACTCCCCCACCGCGACCATCGCCGCAGTCAGGTTCCCCCACGAGAACGTTGGCAGCAGGAACAGGCGGAGATCAAGCAGAGCTGAACGCTGCACCTTCTCACGGTGTCGTTCCCAGACGACGAACAGGACGAGCGCCACGGCGGCGACCGCGAACGCGACCGGCACCGCCGAGACCACTGCGTCCTGCGGCCAGGCCC
>JAEAMF010001376.1_pt1 | contig 18134 bp, 17 predicted proteins | sample 8958721 | NCBI WGS metagenome assembly JAEAMF01 (sample SAMN16933255, study PRJNA681124) | bioreactor sludge metagenome | isolation source: anaerobic bioreactor treating anionic surfactant - SDBS | place: India: Bengaluru | collected 2019-02-28
TACATCGAAGGCATCGACATGCTGGCCAACATGCGCCTGTGTGCCAACGTGCCGAGCCAGCACGCCATTCAGACCGCACTGGGCGGCTACCAGAGCATCAACGACCTGGTACTGCCACAGGGCCGTCTGCTCGAGCAACGCAATCGCACTTGGGAACTGCTCAACGACATCCCCGGCGTCAGCTGCGTGAAGCCGATGGGTGCACTCTATGCGTTCCCGAAAATCGATCCGAAAGTCTGCCCGATCTTCAACGACGAGAAGTTTGTTCTCGACCTGCTGCTCTCCGAGAAGCTGCTGATCGTCCAGGGCACTGCGTTCAACTGGCCATGGCCGGACCACTTCCGTGTCGTGACACTGCCACGTGTGGATGACCTGGAACAGGCAATCGGTCGTATCGGCAATTTCCTCAAGACGTACAAGCAGTAACGCACCGCGAAACCAGCCTGCGCCGCCCCTGGCGCAGGTCTCACACCTAATAAGGTTTTTTCCTACAGCCATTACAGCGTTGGCGCGCGAAAAAATCCGGTGCCTGCCACGCGGGTAAGTACACAGTTTGAAATAGTCCCCCGGTTGAATCAGCGGGGCGGGCACCTTATATACCCGCATACGCTACATTTTTATCCGTCAGGAGAACGTAACAACCATGATGCGCATCTTGCTGTTTGTGGCCACCAACCTCGCGGTTGTGCTGATTGCCAGCATTACCCTGAGTCTGTTTGGCTTCAACGGGTTCATGGCAGCCAACGGGGTTGACCTCAACCTCAATCAACTGCTGATTTTCTGTGCTGTGTTCGGCTTCGCCGGCTCGCTGTTCTCGCTGTTCATCTCCAAGTGGATGGCGAAGATGAGCACCGGCACGCAGATCATCAGCCAGCCGCGCACGCGTCACGAGCAATGGCTGCTCCAGACTGTTGAAGAGCTCTCCCGCGAAGCCGGTATCAAGATGCCGGAAGTGGGTATTTTCCCTGCCTACGAGGCCAACGCCTTCGCGACCGGCTGGAACCGCAATGACGCCCTGGTAGCGGTCAGCCAAGGCCTGCTGGAACGCTTCTCACCCGACGAAGTACGCGCAGTGCTGGCCCACGAGATCGGCCACGTTGCCAACGGCGACATGGTTACCCTCGCGCTCATCCAGGGCGTGGTCAACACCTTCGTGATGTTCTTTGCGCGCATCATCGGTAACTTTGTCGACAAGGTAATCTTCAAGAACGAAGAAGGCCAAGGTATTGCCTACTACGTTGCGACCATCGTTGCCGAACTGGTACTGGGCATTCTCGCCAGCATGATCGTCATGTGGTTCTCGCGTAAACGCGAATACCGCGCTGACGAAGCCGGTGCCCGCCTCGCCGGCACCAACGCCATGATTGGCGCCCTGCAGCGCCTGCGTTCGGAACAGGGCGTACCGGTGCACATGCCTGACACCCTGAATGCCTTCGGCATCAATGGCGGCCTCAAGCATGGCCTGGCTGGCCTGCTGATGAGCCACCCACCGTTGGAAGACCGTATCGACGCCCTGCGCCGTCACGGCTGACCGTTACGCAATAGACAAAAGGGCGACTCAGGTCGCCTTTTTTTGTGTGCAGAACGCTGCATTTCCTGTGGGATGCAGGCGTGCCTGTGATGGCGTCAGCGGGGTGCCTGTGAGTACGCGGCGTCTGCATCGCGGGCAAGCCCGGCTCCTACAGGTTGCGCGGGCTCTGTTGGAGCAGGCTTGCCTGAGATGGCGTCGGTGGGGTGCCTGTGAGTGCGCGGCGTCTGCATCGCGGGCAAGCCCGGCTCCTACAGCCTGCGATGGCGTCAGCGGGGTGTCTGGCCTGTGGTCAGCGTTCGAGCCGATACACATGCTCCAACAAGCCCGCGCTTCCCGCTGCCTGGAACTTTGGGCTCTCCGCGAGAATGTCCCGCGTCTCTTCAAAGGTAATCTGCCACCCTGCGTACAGGGCACGGACTTCTGCCTCAAGTACGGCAAAGGGCGGCCCGTCGATCGTTGATTGATCGTAGTCCAGTGTGATCAACAGCCCCTTGGCGTGTGCCGCCAGCAACGCTTGCAGGTGGCTGGCATAGCGCTGGCGCATCGGTGCGGGCAAGGCAATCAGGGCTGCACGGTCATACAGGGCCGAGCAATCGCCAACATCTTCGGCGGTCAGGGCAAAGATATCGCCACACCAGAGCTCAAGCCCCTCGCACTGGTAGACCTTGAAAGCGCCACGTCGAGATACCTGCGGATGCAACTGATGCTCGCTGAAAAACGCCTCTACCGCACGCTCGGACAACTCAATACCCTGCACCCGCAATCCCTGCCCGGCCAACCAGAACAGATCAAGGCTCTTGCCACACAAGGGCACCAGCACCTTGTCGCCCGCCATCAAGCCGAGGCTGGGCCAGTGTCGCTTCAGGTAAGGATTGACCTGATCCAGGTGAAAACCGATCTGATTACGCGCCCAGCGGTCATGCCAAAATTCCGGCTGCATGAATGGCTCCAAAATTTCGATCAAATGATACGAAAACTTATATTAGATTTAGATAAATGAACTGACAGAAGATAACCCCATCTTAACCTCAGGACCTCTTCCATGCTGCCCAGTCTGTTTATTTCCCACGGTTCGCCCATGCTCGCCCTGGAACCCGGCGAGAGCGGCCCTGCCCTCGCACGACTGGCAGAAGCACTGCCTCGACCCAAAGCCATCATCGTGGTCTCTGCGCACTGGGAGAGCCAGGCGTTGTGCGTGAGCAGCCACCCAAGCCCGAAAACCTGGCATGACTTTGGTGGCTTTCCACCGGCACTCTTTGCCGTTCAGTACCCCGCCCCCGGCGCACCAGCACTGGCAGCCCAGATTGTCGAGCAGCTCAAGAGCGCCGGCCTGACGGCTTCGCTCGACCCACAGCACCCATTCGACCATGGCGCCTGGGTACCGCTGTCACTGATGTATCCACAGGCCGACATTCCGGTCGTAGAAGTGTCCCTGCCCAGCCACCTGGGCCCACAGTTACAGGAACGGGTTGGTAATGCCCTGGCTGCGCTGCGCCAGGAAAACATCCTGCTGATTGGCTCCGGCAGCATCACCCACAATCTGCGCGAGCTATCCTGGCACGCAGGCCCGGACAGCGTAGAACCCTGGGCACTGGCATTCCGCGACTGGATGGTGGAAAAGCTCGAAGCCGGTGACGATGCCGCGCTGCTGGACTATCGCCGCCAGGCACCGTTTGCGGTGCGCAACCACCCGAGCGATGAACACTTGCTGCCGCTGTACTTCGCTCGCGGCGCAGGCGAGCATTTCAGCATTGTTCACCAAGGCTTCACCCTGGGTGCATTGGGAATGGACATTTACCGCTTCGACTGAGCCATTCACCCAACCGACAGGCAAAAAAAATCCCCGAACCAGTCGGGGATTTTTTTATGACGCGCGGATCAATCTTCGCGGTAGCGACGCAGCTTCAGCTGCTTGCCGGCAACGCGAGTGTCCTTGAGCTTGGTCAGCAGACGCTCAAGACCGTCTTCTGGCAGCTCAACCAGGCTGAAGCTGTCACGCACCTGGATGCGACCGATTGCTTCACGTGCCAGGCCACCCTCGTTGAGGATAGCGCCGAGCAGGTTCTTGGCAGCGATACCATCACGCGCACCCAGCGCGGTACGGCAACGAGCGCGACCTTCGCCCAGCGGCATTGGCGCACGACGCTCACGATCACTGCGCTCTGGACGATCACCCGCAGTACGCTCACGCGGAGTGTAGGTCGGCACCAGTGGCTGCTCACGCTCAACCGCTTCCAGGGTCAGCGCCTGACCGTTGGTTGCTTTGCGCAGCAGGGCAGCAGCCAGGGCACGTGGGCTGCAACCGATGTCGGCGGTCAGGCGGTCCAGCAGGTCGCCATGAGTCGACTCAGCGTCGGCTACCAGCGGCGCCAGGCTGTTGGTCAGCTTCTTGATACGCGCATCCAGAACAGCCTGGCCGTTCGGCAGGCGAACTTCGGCAACTTTCTGGCCCGTTACACGCTCGATAACCTGCAGCATGCGACGCTCACGCGGGGTGACCAGCAGCAGTGCACGGCCTTCACGACCTGCACGGCCAGTACGGCCAATACGGTGAACGTAAGACTCAGGATCGTACGGCATGTCAACGTTGAACACGTGAGTGATGCGCGGTACGTCCAGACCACGAGCAGCAACGTCGGTCGCGACGACGATGTCCAGACGGCCATCCTTGAGCGAGTCGATGACGCGCTCACGCTGGTTCTGAGCGATGTCGCCGTTCAGTGCTGCAGCCTTGTAGCCTTTGGCTTCCAGGGCGCTGGCCAGGTCCAGGGTCGCTTGCTTGGTACGTACGAAGGCGATCAGCGCATCGAACTCTTCAACTTCCAGCAAACGCAGGACAGCGGCTACTTTCTGGTCCGCGTGGACCATCAGGTGAGCCTGCTCGATGGCCGTTACGGTCTGGGTCTTGCTCTGGATCTTGACGTGCTTCGGATCGCGCAGGTGGCGCTCGGCGATGGCACGGATAGAAGCAGGCAAGGTCGCCGAGAACAGTACGGTCTGACGGCTTTCCGGCATGGCCTTGAAGATGACTTCCAGGTCGTCCATGAAGCCCAGCTTGAGCATTTCGTCGGCTTCGTCGAGCACCAGGTGATTGACGGTCGCCAGGACTTTCTCATCACGACGCAGGTGGTCGCAGAGACGGCCCGGGGTAGCAACGACAATTTGCGCGCCGTTACGGATTGCTTTCAATTGTGGGCCCATTGGGGCACCACCGTACACGGCCACCACGGTTACGCCCGGCATTTGCTTGGCGTAGGTTTCAAAGGCGGTGGCTACTTGCAGCGCCAACTCACGGGTTGGCGCCAGGATCAGGGCTTGCGGCTCGCGCTTGCTCGGGTCGATGCGATTCAGGATTGGCAGTGCGAAGGCAGCGGTTTTACCGGTACCTGTCTGCGCCTGGCCGATCATGTCATGACCGGCGAGAATAATCGGGATCGATTGTTGCTGAATGGCGGATGGCTCTTCGTAGCCGGTAGCCAATACAGCAGCAACAATGCTCGGATGAAGGTCGAGAGCGGCGAAGCCGCCGGTTTCCTGGGTCATGGGTCTGCCTCTAGGTGCATCCGCAAAGACCCATGCTCCAAAGCTGCGCATGCCTTGTAAGACCCACGGGTCACCCTGGCAGCTTTGTCGGCGGGGATTTGCGAAAACGATTGAAGAAAAAGGAACGTCAAGGAGAGTCCGCTGTGCGGACGCGCAGCCGAAGCTGGCTTCGGGAAATTGCACTACCTAAGACGAGGTCTAGTAAAAGACCGGCGCGTACTATACCTGAAATAGCGCTTCACGTGAGAGTTTTTTATCGAAAGATGACAGCATAGAGCGGCGCCCCGGATTACGCGCATATCGCCCCGGGGCATGGGCTGAATCGATTATTTCAGCAGCCGCCTCAACTCGCCGGGCGGATCGCTCCGATCAACGGTTGCAACGAGTAGCCCAAACGGGGTGCCAACGCATCGGCCCGAGCGACAAGGCCAGGCATGTCCAGCGTCTGCTCGAGGTCTGCCGGGACCAGCAGAATGACGTTACCCTCCTTCACCGGCAGCTCCCAGTAGTGCCGATGATACAGCCCGCGCAACAACGCAGCCCCCAGCGGCTTGCCGTCATCCGCCGCCCACTGGTTGATCACCAGCCAACCGCCGGGATTGAGGCGTTTCTGGCAGTTCTCCAAAAAGCGCCAGGCCAGATGCCCCACGCTCGGCCCGTGATCGGTATACAAGTCGACGAAAATCAGGTCGGCGGTTTCGGCGGTTTCCAGCAGCTCCACCGCATCGCCCACGCGGATATACAGCCGCGGGTCGTCGTCCAGCCCCAGGTACTCAATGGCCAGGCGCGGCACATCCGGGCGCAGCTCGATCACCTCGACATCGTCCAGCGGCAGGAACTTCAGGCAGGCCTGGGTCAGGGTGCCGGCACCAAGCCCGAGGAACAAGGCACTTTCCGGCTCGGCATGGCACAACGCGCCAATCAGCATGGCACGGGTGTAGTCGTACTCCAGCCAGCTTGGATCGGCCGTGAACACACAGCTCTGCTCTATGGCCTCACCGAACTCAAGGAAGCGGTAGTCCTCGACCTCCAGCACACTGATGGTGCCGTACTCGTCGTGAACCTGGGCCAGCAGCCGCTCTACCCGTTCCTCTGTCATCTCGTCTCCCGGCACCGATGCCTGCCCAAGCAAAACCGCCATTGTCCGCCAATGCAGGCAGTGCAACAAGGCGCCTTGCAACTGTTACCATGACCCCAGCCCTCTTTATAATCTGATAACAACCGAGTCTGCGATGAGCCAACCCTGGAGTCCTGACAGCTGGCGCGCCCTGCCGATCCAGCAACAACCGACCTACCCTGACGCGACGCACCTGCACAAGGTCGAGCAGACGCTGGCCAGTTATCCACCGCTGGTGTTTGCCGGCGAAGCCCGCGAACTGCGCCGTCAGTTCGCGGAAGTCACCGAGGGCCGCGCCTTCCTGCTGCAAGGCGGCGACTGCGCCGAAAGCTTCGCGGAGTTCTCAGCGGCAAAAATTCGCGACACTTTCAAAGTGCTCCTGCAAATGGCCATTGTCATGACCTTTGCCGCCGGCTGCCCGGTGGTGAAAGTCGGCCGAATGGCCGGACAATTTGCCAAACCCCGTTCGGCGGGCGACGAAACCATCGCCGGTGTCACCCTCCCCGCCTATCGCGGCGACATCGTCAACGGCATTGGTTTCGATGAAAAAAGCCGCGTACCGGATCCAGAGCGCCTGCTGCAGGCCTACCACCAGTCCACTGCCAGCCTTAACCTGCTGCGCGCCTTTGCCCAGGGCGGGTTTGCCGACCTGCATCAGGTGCACAAGTGGAACCTGGACTTCATCGCCAACTCGGCCCTGGCCGAGAAGTACAGCCAACTGGCCGACCGCATCGACGAAACCCTGGCCTTCATGCGCGCCTGTGGCCTGGACAGCGCACCGCAGCTGCGCGAAACCAGTTTCTTCACCGCCCATGAAGCGCTGCTGCTCAACTACGAAGAAGCCTTCGTGCGCCGCGACAGCCTGACCAACGACTGGTACGACTGCTCGGCGCACATGCTCTGGATTGGCGACCGCACCCGCCAGCTCGACGGCGCGCATGTCGAGTTCCTGCGCGGGGTGAACAACCCCATTGGGGTCAAGGTCGGCCCAAGCATGAACACCGAGGAATTGATTCGCCTGATTGATGTGCTCAACCCGGAAAACGACCCGGGGCGCCTCAACCTGATCGTGCGCATGGGCGCGGAAAAAGTCGGCGACCACTTGCCGGCGCTGATTCGCAGCGTGGAACGTGAGGGGCGCAAGGTGCTCTGGAGTTCCGACCCCATGCACGGCAACACCATCAAGGCGAGCAGCGGCTACAAGACCCGAGACTTTGCGCAGATCCTCAGCGAGGTCAAACAGTTCTTCCAGGTTCATCAGGCTGAAGGCAGTCATGCCGGTGGTATCCACATCGAGATGACCGGGCAGAACGTCACCGAGTGTATCGGCGGCGCCCGTCCGATCACCGAAGATGCACTGTCGGACCGCTACCATACCCACTGCGACCCACGCATGAACGCGGACCAGTCACTGGAGCTGGCCTTCCTGATTGCCGAAACCCTCAAGCAGGTGCGTCGCTAGACCTGTACGCGCCGACACAAACGCCAAAGCCCAAGCCACGGTCCTGACGCTCAAGGACCCTGGCTTGGGTAGCACACCGATGTGTCCGCCTCACACCTTGAACGCCAGCATCACCGCACACAGCACCAGAAACCCGCAGAACAGTGAACGCAGCACCTTCTCCGGCAAGGCATGGGCCAGCTTTACCCCCCAACTGATACTGAGCAGCCCGCCCAGCGCCAAGGGAACGCCCATGCTCCAATCCACGTGCTGATGCACGCCATATGTGACCAAAGTTACCGCCGTGCTGGGCGCCGCCAACGCCAGCGAAAGGCCTTGGGCGACCACTTGAGTCGTGCCGAACACGCTGGTCAGCACCGGCGTGGCAATCACCGCACCGCCCACACCGAACAGGCCGCCCACAACACCGGCGCCACTGCCCAGCACGCCCAGCCACGGCCAGGGTTGGCGCAACTCGCTCGAGGGCGGCGTGCTGCGCATGAACATGCGCGCCAGGTTCCAGACCACCAGCGCGATCAGGAAACCGACAAAGCCCAGGCGCATCGCACCAGCATCCAGGCCCACGGCCCAGATCGAACCCAGCCAGGCAAAGACAAAGCCTGCCGCGGCCAGCGGCAACGCATGCTGCACGGCAATCCGGTTGCGCTGATGGTAGCGCCACAGGGCCAGCAACACGTTAGGCACCACCATCACCAACGCAGTGCCCTGGGCCAATTGCTGATCGAGGCCAAACAGCAGGCCCAGCGCAGGAATCGCGATCAAGCCGCCGCCAATGCCAAACAACCCACCCATCGTACCCAAGGCGGCGCCCAACGCGATGTACATCATCCACTCGATCATTCCGGCCCCTTGAAGGTCATCAATCGTCACATGCTACCCAGCCAGGGCTAGTAGGGAAACGCACAGCAACGCACAATGGCTATGCCAACTACGCAAAGGCGATACAGCCGATGAACCCTGATGCCCTCACCGAACAACTCAGCCTTTTCCTCGATGTTCTGGCGGCAGGCAGCTTTTCCGCAGCCTCACGACGCCACCCGCTAACGCCGTCTGCTGTGGCCCGGCGCATCGACGCCCTGGAGGCCGCCGTAGGCAGCCGACTGTTCGTGCGCAGCACCCACGCGGTGCGTCCCACCCCAGCTGGTAACGCATTCGCCGAGCGCGCCCGGCGTATCGTTGAAGAACTGCGCCTGGCGCGGGCCGAAGCCGTGTCATTGAGCAACGCGCCTGAAGGCCTGATTCGCATTGATGCGCCCGCCGCGTTCGGACGCCGCCATCTGGCGCCTGCAATCGCTGATTTCCTGGTGGCCTACCCAGGCCTGGATGTTCAACTGCGCCTGATCGACAGCTTCGTCGACCTGCATGGCGCGCACCTGGGCGAAGTCGATCTGGTGCTGCGTGCCGGGCCACTGGCCGATACCCGCCTGGTAGCGACACCCTTGGCCTACATGGTGCGCATTGCCTGCGCCAGCCCGGCCTACCTGGAACAGCGCGGTGTGCCGAGCAGCCCGCAGGAACTGCCAGAACATGATGGCCTGGACTGGGACGGCCTGGCCCCGCCGTTCGCCTGGCGTTTTGCCATCGACGGACAGATGCGCCTGCTGCGGCCCTCACGCATGCGCATGAGCGCCAACAACGCAGAAACCCTGTTGTTCGGCGCACTGGCCGGGCTGGGCATCGCCCACCTGCCGACCTGGTTGATCAGCGAGTACCTGCTACGCGGGGAGCTGCTGCCGCTGTTCTGCGACAACGGCCTGCCAGCAGCGGAAAGCAGCGGCATCTATGCCTTGCGCCTGGAGCACGAAACCAACTCCCGCAGCCGCTTGCTGCTTGAGTTCCTCAAGAGCCGCTTCAGCCCGGTACCACCATGGGACCTGGCGTTGCGCAGTGAGCTGCGCTGGCAGTAAGCCCCCCTTTCACGGCACTGCAGACACAAAAAAACCCGGCAAAGGCCGGGTTTTTCGTGGGCGCCAGGAAATTACTTCTTGGAACGGCCCTTGAAGCTGTTGTCGCGAGTGTCGATGTCGATCCACTCGTCGATCTGAATGAAGTCAGCAACCGAGATCTCGGTACCGTTCTTCAGTTTGGCTGGCTTCATGACCTTGCCCGAAGTGTCGCCACGTGCGGCGTTTTCGGTGTACACAACCTGACGGCTGATGGTGGTCGGCAGCTCAACGGAAACCAGACGGCCTTCGAAGAATACGGCTTCGCAGACGTCTTCCATGCCTTCTTCGATGTACGGCAGAACGGCCTCGATGTCTTCGGCGTTCAGTTCGTACATGGTGTAGTCGGAGGTGTCCATGAAGGTGTAGGAGTCACCGCTGATGAACGACAGGGTCGCTTCTTTGCGATCCAGGATCACGTCGTCCAGCTTGTCGTCTGCACCGTAAACGGTTTCAGTCTTGTAGCCGGTCAGCAGGTTTTTCAGCTTGGTCTTCATGATCGCGCTGTTACGGCCCGACTTGGTGAATTCCGCTTTCTGAACCAGCCACGGGTCGTTGTCGATCCGCAGTACGGTACCGGGTTTCAGCTCTTTACCAGTTTTCATTACGAGATATCCGAATTTGGATGGATTTACAAAAATCGAGGCCGCATATCATAGCCAATTTCGGTAAAACTGTACCAGCGTCGTGGCAAGGTCCGGCTGAGCGGCCTGCGTAGCGCACCAACGCCGGGCGTGCGCGTCCAGTTCCGGCCAGTGCGCAAGCAGCTGTTGCCAGGCCGGCCCCATATCACGATCCATGTTCCAGGCACGCCAGAGATCCACCAACGCGGCACTCGCCGCTGCCGACAGACCTTGGGTGTAGTGCTCCAGAAAGGCCTCGAGTTTTTCCCAGTGGGCGTACGCTTCCTGCACATAGATATGCCAGAGCAGTGGGCGCCCAGCCCACTGCGCACGGACAAACGAGTCCTCACCGCGCACCGCGTTGAAATCGCAGCACCACAACAACTGGTCGTACTCGTCCTGGCTGACAAACGGCAGGATCTGCACGGTCAGCGCACCACGGCGAACGATGCTGCCGGGCGCCAGCCCCGTCTCCCCCAGCCACGCCTGCACATCACCAAGAATGCGCCCTTCGGGCACCAGCAAATGGTTGGGCCGACTGTCGGTAGCCAGGGCCTCGAGCCAACTGGCCACACCTGGGTTTTCATAGGCAAACAATGAAATCAGCCGGGCATTGGCGTGTGGTTGCACGCCAATGCCCCGCAAAAACGCCTGCCGCGCCAGCGGATCCTGTTCAAACGCCTGACGCCGCGCCAACAGGCTCGCTTCACGTAGCAGCCCGCCCGTCCTGGCGGTAAAACCCGGAAAGAAAAAGACCTTGCGCAGCCCATTGGCCTGAGGCGACGGTAACCCATGACACCCCTCAACCCAATCCTCGGCACTGAGGTACTCAAGGTTCAACCACAGTACCGGCGTCGGGTGTTCCAGCATGGCCTGAACGTAGGCAGGCGGCAGCTGACAGCCAAAGGCTCCGATCACGACATCGGCCACCGGGGTCGGCTTCCAATCGACGGGCCACTGGCAGACCTGAACGCCTTGCTGCCACTGTTGCCCGGCAGCCGGATCAGCCTGTGGACAAATACGTACGAACGCCCCCAGATCATCCACCCACAGACGCACCGCCAGCCCCTGTTCCGCCACCAACTGCCGGGCCAGGCGCCAGGTGACGCCGATATCGCCATAGTTATCGACCACACGACAGAAGATGTCCCAGGAAGCATTCATGTGAGGCACCTCAGGTATCGGTCAGAAAAAAGCGTGGATTGTCCGGATAAATCATCGCAGACAAAAGCACCGACACTGAAAAAACCCGGAACGGCATGCGACAATTGCATTTTCCTCGCCCTGGCCAGGAGGCTGCCATGCCCCTTCGCGCACGACGTCACGCCCTGAGCATTACCCTAAAACCGTTTCAATTGATCATCTGCATTGCCCTGGGCCTGTGGCTGGGGTTCGCCGCCATCGCGCTGACCATCTGGCTGGCCCTGCATTTTGCGCCGCAAGCCACCGCGCCGCTGAGCCAGGCGGTTGAAACCCTGCGCCCAGCTCCGGTACAGGCGCCTCAACAACCTGCTGCGGCCGATAACCCGATGTTCGAGCGCTACAAGGAAATACTGCGCAAACAGGAAGTGCAGCAGGCCGAGGAGCAGATGGAAAGCAATCCACGTAACCTGTCCAACCCCAAGTGCCAGTTCTGGCTGCAACAGAACCGCACTGCACCAACCGATAAAAGCCGCGCCAACGTCCTGGAATTTTGCAACTGACATGAACAAGGCCGAACTGCTGCAACAGATCATCGAAAAACTGGGTATTGACCTGGAGGTTGCCCAGCGCGCGGCCCAGACCGCTTATGAAACCGCGACCCACGAAGAGAACATCGCCGAGAACAAATACGACACCCTGGGCCTGGAAGCCTCATACCTGGCCACAGGCCAGGCACGCCGCACAGAAGAAATCCGCCAGGGACGAATTGCCTACCAACAGCTCCTGCTGCGCCCCTACGACCCGGAACGAGGCATTCAGGTCAGCAACCTGGTGACCCTGGAAGCGGAAAACGGCAATCAACGGCATCTGTTCATCGGCCCCGAGGCCGCCGGCCTCACGATCACCCAGGCGCAAACCCTGATTACCGTCATCACTCCCCGCTCGCCACTGGGCCAGAGCCTGATGGGCAAGCAGGAAGGCGACGCCGTCAGCCTGGTTCTGGCCGGGGTACGCCAGGACTATGAGGTGATTGCCGTTCAGTAGTTGTTGGCCCTGGCATCAAGACAGCGTTCCAGCACCTGCAGGAACGCCTTGGCGGCCGGCGACGGCGAATTCGACCAAATGGCGTAGACATGGCGCACAGGGGCATCACTGACCGGCAAGGCCACCACCCCCTTGAAACCTCGGGCAATGGGTGCGGCCACCAACCCCAGGGCCAACCCGCGCTGAACAAACTTTTCCACCAACATCACGCTACCGACCTCGAACTGCACCCGATGGCGCACCCCAGCGGCGGTGAAGGCTTCGTCGGTCTGGCGCCGGGCGCCCGTACCCGCTGGAAAGTCCACCAGCGGCTGGTCTTCCAGGTCGGCCAGACACACGCGTGACTGGCAGGCCAACGGATGCCCCGCAGGCAACAACGCCACCAGTTCTTCCCTGGCCAACAGCCGCGACGCCACCCCCTCGATCGGTTCACCAGGCCAGACACCGATAAAGGCAACATCCAGGCGCCGCTCCCGCACATCCGCCATCAACACCTCGCTCTTGTTGATCAGCCAGCGAATATCAACCTGCGGGTACTCATGATGGAAACCTGCCAACAGGTCGACCAGATCCAGCTCTGTCAGAGAGCTGATCTCGCCTATGGACAAGCGCCCACGCACTTCTCCACAGGCGGCGGCGACATCATCACCAATCCGCCGGGCGGCCTCCAGCGCAGCCTGGCCGCTGACCACAAAGGCTTCGCCGGCGGGCGTCAGGCTCACCCGTCGCGAGCTTCGCTCAAACAGTCGCGCCCCCAAGGTCTCTTCAAGCCGGGCAATCTGGTGGCTCAATGCCGACTGCACGACATGGCAACGCTGCGCAGCCAGGGTGAAACTGCCGGTATCGGCAACAGCCAACGCGTACTCGATCTGCTTGAGGTTCATACATTCATCTGTTTTATAGATTGATCGAATGAAAACGATACATTGGCGTCATATTAAGGCGCTGTCGATACTAGGCACCAGCACGCACCAACCACCGATACAGGGAACGTCCGATGACCGCCGCCACGCCACCACTGAGCCGCGCACTGATTCTGCTGATGGCCATCGCCACGGGCCTCGCCGTCGCCAGCAACTACTATGCACAACCACTGCTGCACAGCATTGCCCAGCAGTTCAACCTCAGCACCGCAAGCGCGGGCAGCATCGTCGTTACGGCCCAACTGAGCTACGGCGTCGGGCTGCTGCTGTTGGTGCCACTCGGTGACCTGTTCGAACAGCGACGCCTGATTGTCACCATGATGAGCATCAGCACCCTCGGCCTGCTGATCAGCGCCTTATCTGCGAGCCTGCCCTGGTTGCTGCTGGGCACCGCGTTGACCGGCCTGTTCTCGGTGGTGGCTCAGGTACTGGTACCCATGGCCGCCGGCCTGAGTGATCCGGGGCAACGCGGCCGGGTGGTGGGCACACTGATGAGCGGCTTGTTGCTGGGCATCCTGCTGGCGCGCACCGCAGCCGGTTTCATGGCAACCCTGGGGGACTGGCGCAGTATTTACCTGCTGGCAGCCGGGCTGATGACCCTGTGCACCCTTGCCCTGCTGCGCGCCCTGCCATCGCGCCATCAACCTGCAGGCATGCGCTATCCCGCCTTGATCGGCTCGGTGTTCCGCCTGTTCGCCGAAGAACCGGTGTTGCGCCTGCGCTCACTGCTCGGCCTGCTGGCCTTCAGCCTGTTCGCGCTGTTCTGGACACCGCTGGCCTTCCTGCTGTCTGCCGAGCCTTATCACTACACCGACGCGATCATCGGCCTGTTCGGCCTGGCCGGTGCCGCCGGCGCCCTGGCTGCCAACTGGGCCGGACGCCTTGCCGACCGAGGCAAGGGCTCAATGGGCACCCTGGTCGGCCTGCTGGCATTGCTGCTGGCCTGGTTGCCGCTGGCCTTCGCCCAATCGTCACTGGCTGCATTGCTGGTTGGCGTGCTGGTTCTGGATCTGGCGGTACAACTGGTACACGTGAGCAACCAGAATGCGGTGATCGCCCTGCGCCCGGAGGCACGTAATCGGCTGAACGCAGGCTACATCACCTGCTACTTCATCGGCGGCGCACTGGGTTCATTGCTCGGTACACAACTGTTCCAGGCTTATGGCTGGGACGGGATCGCGCTGGCCGGAACGATCATCGGTGGCCTGGCGCTACTGGTATGGCTACTGGCACAGTACAAACGCGCTCGCCTGACCAGTCCCGCCTGAAAATCAGACCACGACCCTCCGTCGCCTGGTGATTGACTTGTCATAGCGCAAAGGGCTGAGTAGGGCGTTGGTCAACAGCCCCTTTACTCACTGGGAAGCGCTATGACAAGACTCACGGTTCAAGCCGGCGATTTCTTGCAAGGTGAGGGCGAGTACCGCAATGGATCGCTCACACTCAAGACCTGCAAAAACCCCATGCCCGGAGAAAAAATCACCCTGTCACGCATCAGGGACATGAAAATCGCCAATCAGGAGTTTAATCGCAGCCTGAGCAGCGCCCTTGGCTGGGGCGTGGCCGGCGCACTGATGGCAGGCCCTCTTGGCTTGATCGCCGGCCTCTGGCTGGGCGGCAAGGAAGAAGAGGTGACCTTCGTGGCCACACTCAAGGACGGGCGCAAACTGATGGCTGTCACCGACGGCAAGACCTGGTCAAAGCTTGACGGCCAGTGGCGTAAACACAAGCCATCGTCGCCGCCGTCAGAGCACTAGAGCCCTCCCCCCTTCTTACAACTCACTGAATTTTCGGTGAACTCAGGGGCGCCTTGTCCATGGCGCCCCTGCTAAGATAGCGGCCGTTTCTCGCCCCCGCAGCTGTCCGGCGCAATGCCGGTAGTTATCGCGTTCTAGCGCACTTAATGTTTCGCCGCACCGGGCCTCCAGCACTTGGGTAGCAGCCGAGCTATAACGGCGCACCCGCTGCAGGCCCTCAAGGAGCTTTTCGCATGACCCTGCACCGCCTGCCCCTCGGCCTGCTGAGCTTCAGCCTGGCCTTGAGCTCATCGCACACCATGGCCGAAAACGGCATCACACTGGCACCGTTGACAGTCTCTGAGCAACTGGACGAGGGCTACCAGGCCCACGAAGCGACCGTCGGTGGCTTCCAGCCCGCCCCACTGCTCGATACGCCCGCCTCGGTCTCGGTGTTTACCGAGTCGCTGATTGCCGACCGCCAGGTGCGTCTGCTCAGCGAAGTGCTGCAAAGCGATGCCTCTGTCGGCGAAAACTATGCGCCAGTGGGCTACTACGAGAACTTCATGGTGCGCGGCTTCAGCCTGGATGCGGCCAGCAGCTACAAGATCAACGGCCAGACCATCGCCGGGGAACAGAACGTAGCACTGGAAAACAAACAGCAGGTGGAACTGCTCAAGGGGCTCTCAGGCTTGCAGAGCGGCGTATCCGCGCCGGGCGGAGTGATCAACTACGTCACCAAACGCCCTGAGGACGTTCGCTCACTGACCCTGTCAGGCGATGATCAGGGTGAGCGCTACATGGCCGCCGACCTGGGCGGCTGGTTCGGCAGCGAACGGCAATTCGGCCTGCGGGCCAACCTGGCACATGAAGACATTCGCTCGTATGTCGAACACGCCGATGGGCAACGGGACTTCGCGTCGCTGGCGTTCGACTGGCAGCTCAACCCCGACGCCCTGTTGCAGTTGGACGTCGAGTATCAGCAGCGCGAGCAGCGTTCGGCGCCTGGCTATCAACTGCTGGGCGGCAACAGCCTGCCGCACAGTGTCGACCCCGAGGATCACCTGGCCTACCAACGTTGGGCCAAGCCCGTGACGATTGACTCGCTGAACCTGGGTGGGCGCTTCGAGTACCGCTTCAGCGATATCTGGACCGGCAGCCTCAGCGCCTCGCGCAGCAAGGTGGTGATCGACGACTACAGCTCGTTTGCCTTTGGGTGCTGGGATGCCACCTGCAACAACCCTCCGCCAGGCAACTTCTTCAGCCCCAGCGGCGACTACGACATCTACGACTACCGCAGCCCCGATGATACCCGACGCATCGACGAAGCCCAGATTACGCTCAATGGCCGTTTTACCGCTGCCAGCCTGGAGCATGACCTGACGGTCGGCAGCAGTGCGCAGCGGCGAACACTGGATCAACGACCTACTGTTTCCAATCCGGTAGGCACTGGCAATATTGCTCAGGATCCTGCAACGATGCCCACAACCGAGGCGGATGTTGGCCAGAGCACCCGCCGCCTCGACAGCCGCCAGTACGGCCTGTTCATCAGTGACCGCATCAGCTTCAACGAACAGTGGCAGACCGTGCTAGGCGCGCGCGAGGTGCGCCTGGATGAGCACGCCTTCGATGAAGACGGCAATTCAACACGCACCACACAGCGCTACGAACTGCTGCCCAATGCCGCGCTGATCTACAAACCGCGCCAGGACATTTCGATCTACACCAGCTACAGCAAAGGGTTGTCGTCGGGCGGCACCGCACCACTTTTTTCCAGCAACGCATCAGAAACCCTGGCCCCTACCCTGTCACGCCAACTGGAAGTCGGCATCAAACGCGACTGGCAACGCCTGAGCCTCAGCGCAGCGCTGTTTCAGTTGCGCCAGGCGTACCAGTACATGCGCCCGGACGGCGCCGGGGCGTTCACCTATGTGCAACAGGGCCAACAGAAGAACACAGGCCTGGAACTGGGCGCGAGCGGCTGGGTGACGTCAAACCTGCAGATCAATGCCAGTGCTGCGGCGATTCGCGCCCGGGTCGAGGGTAGCGACACCGCCGATTACGAAGGCCACCAGGCCCTCAACGTACCGAACTTCCGCGCCGCCCTGCAGGCCGACTACAGCCTGCCCGGCCTACCCGGCCTGGCGCTGCTCGGCGGTGCACGCTACAGCGCCAGCAAATACGCCAACCATGCCGGCAGCGTGGCCGTCGGCAGTTATGCCGTGTTTGATCTTGGCAGCCGCTACCGCACCCGCATCGGCGGATACGACACGGTACTGCGCCTGACGGTGGACAACCTGTTCGACCGCCGTTACTGGCGTGACGCCAGCGAATACCTGGGGGATGGCTACTTGTTCCCCGGTGCGCCACGCACAGCCAGGGTATCGGCGTCGGTCAGCTTCTAAGGTCGACACGGCAGCGGTCGACAGCCGCCATCGCGCCCGTGAAGGGCGATGGCGGCCGCTGGCATTAAAACGACTCGCTGCCTTCGCGAATCTCGACACTCAGGACCTCGGAAACGGTCGCCATCACAGGCGCCGCGTCCGGGCGACTGATCCAGCCGCCATACGCATCACCCTCGGTGTCCCAGTTCCACAGCACCAGGCCTTGTGCGGCCAGTTCGGCGTGAGCGCGGAGCATCAATTCAGGCACCTCGACTTCGTCGAGAAACTCTTCGGCCAGCGGGTCTTCAACGCCGAAGCTCAGCGTCACACCGCGGCTTTCGGCAAGTTCGCCCAAGCATTCGACGAAGGACTCCGTGTCACTCCAGTCGACGTAAAAACCGGTTTCCCAGTCGATGATGTCCTTGATGATCCACAACAGCCGGGATGGGTCGCCCTCAGCCTCTTCGGCGTCATCGCCATCCAGCTCGGTTTCGCGCAACATCTGCAGATGGCGATCGCGCAGCTCGTCCGAAGCGCTGATGGCAATGATCAATTGCTCAGCCGCTTTTACCTGTGATGCGTTGAAATATTCACTGATCATATGAAACGCCTTACTCCCTGATTCCATGGCATAATCGAGTAGGAGGCGAGTTCACACCCGCCGTCCTCTCACACCACCGTGCGT
>JAEAMF010001377.1_pt1 | contig 18132 bp, 18 predicted proteins | sample 8958721 | NCBI WGS metagenome assembly JAEAMF01 (sample SAMN16933255, study PRJNA681124) | bioreactor sludge metagenome | isolation source: anaerobic bioreactor treating anionic surfactant - SDBS | place: India: Bengaluru | collected 2019-02-28
GTACTGGCAGAACCGGCTGCACTCGCCGCAGGCGTCGCAGCGACCCTCGTCCACGACCGGCACCGGGATTGTGACGATCTCCTCGCTTCGCGTCGTTCCCTTGAGGAAAAGGTGGACATTGGGTTCCTCAACGTCGCAGTCAAAGAGCTGCACCGGCTGGTCAAGAACGCACGCAAGGTTGACAGCGACCGTGGTCTTTCCTGTCCCGCCCTTGCCTGAGGCGATGGCGACCTTCATGGCTTGCCGCCGCGGTATCCACGGCGGCCACGCTCCTGTGCCTGGACTTCGTCAACCTTGTCCTGCCAGCCGTTGCGCGTGGTCTGGATCCGGTCGAATCTGGCGACGTATGGCTTGATGTCGAGGAGCGGTGTGCCGTCCAGAACGTCAAGTCCGTCGAGGTACAGGACGTTGCCCTCACGCCGCACCAGCTCGACCACGGAAAGCCCGATGGGGTTGGGCCGGGCCGGAGAGCGCGTCGCGAACACGCCACGCTCCACGTCTTGCAGGAACGGCTTGACCTTCAGCTTCGGCGCCGGAGCCTGGTGGGAATGGTAGATGATATAGACGTGCGAGAACCCATCCAGGTCTGCGAGACCTTCAGCAAACTCGGGGAATACCTCGGCCCGGCCCCGGCAGCCTTTGGCATAGGCCGGCTGTATGGGCGTCTCTTGCGCAATCCTATGCTCGCTGTGGAGCACGCCGATTGGTCGATAGTTCACTCCTGCGCTCATCCGGCTACCTTGGCTGGTTGTTGTCCGCTGCACGGTCTTCATCGATCTGCCTGCTTATTCTGTTGCGCCAGTACCGGGAGTAGAGCGCGCCGACCGGGTTGTGCGCCAGCACCCGGTCCTTGACCACGAGGGTTGTAACCGGTGCTTCGGAGTTCTGCGTGAAGATGATGTCATGGCCGATGCAGAGCCCGAGGATGATGTTGAGCCGGGTCTTCGCGCAGTTGAGCAGCAGCGCCTGCGCGACGGGGTTGCACATCGCCTCGACCCGCTCCGGCATTATCTTATCAAGCCCGAGCTTTTCTTTCTCGATGCCGCACGCCTTGCAGCAGACCGCACTGACCTTGAAGCGTCTCTTCAGGATATCGTTGAGCAGCCGCGCTTCTTCGGAGAAGCCGATGCAGAAGGCGACGCCGAGATGTTCATAGCCCAATTCGGCTGCGAACCGTATCAACTCCTCGAGCCGAGTCAGCTTCATGTAGTGCCGGCCTTCGAGCATGGTCGCCACCCTGGTCATCTCAAGGACGGTCGGATCCTCGTACTTCGCCAAGACTTCATCTCTCAGACCGAAGCAGTCCTTGCCCTGGTAGCAGGTCTTGTCATCACATTCGGCACAGCTCTTCATTTGGCCTCCAGTTTCAGTACCCGGCCGCAGCCGATTCGCTCGAATCCATCGGGCCAGCCCTGCTGGAACTGCGCGATTGCCGGTTCGCCGGTGCAGTGACCCGGCCCGGCCTTGACAACGCCCAGCGCCTTCAAAGCCGATATGATTCGGCTCACCTCTTCAACACTCGCGTCGCCAAGGTGGAACCCGCCCAGAATCAGCCAAGGTGGCCTGCCGAAATCCTCTTTGACCCGACGCGCGATGCCTGCCACGCCGGGGTGGGCACAGCCGGTTACCAGTGCAAGGCCCGACCCGGTCTCAAGTACCAGCGCTTGTTCCTTGATGCCCTCGTCCAGTTCACCGGTCAGCCAGACTCCGGGCCAGATTGCGGCCCGGCCCGATACCGCGATGGTCGTCCCGCCGGCCTTACCTGTCTTTGCGCCCAGTTCGGTCGCGGCTGACGCCGGCACATAGCACCGGGCCGAGCAGAGCGGCAGGACCGATTCCAGCCCGCCCGTGTGGTCCCAGTGATTGTGGGAAATCACCACGGCCTCAAACGTCGCCGGGTCGATGCCGAGCTTCTTCGCATTCGCCAGTAACAGGTCACCTTTCGCGCCCGTATCGAAAAGCAGCCGGTGGTCGGCTGCATCAACCACGCAGGCGAAGCCCCAATCCGGCGTCAAGTCCTGCTGCAGACTGCGGTTGTCGTAGACGACCGTGATGGTGACAGGCTCAATGTCCATTGTTCCTCCACCTGCCTGGCTCAGACAAAGCAGGACCATTACTGTGCCAGTCATGTTGAGGATTCAAGTCACGCGGACCGCTCACGACTTGTTCTCTGCCAGCTTCGGTCTGACACAGCCAATCGCCTCCCGCAGGGTGTTCGCGGCCAGCAAGGCACAGTGGCGGTCTTCTTCAGGCAATCCTCCCAGTTCATCGAGGACAGCCTGCTGGTTGATTTGAGCCGCCTGCTCCAGCGTCTTGCCCTTGGCAATAATCGTCACCATGCTGGCGCAGACGACCGAAGTGCCACAGCCATCAGTCCAGAAGGTCGCCTCGGTTATGACGTCGGCACTCACCCTGAGCCAGATCTGCATCGTATCGCCGCATGGGCCGGTCACCTGACCGTAGCCATCCGGGTAGTCCAGCGCCCCGGCGTTCTGCGGATTGTTCCAAAGCTCTATCACCCGGGGGGAGTAGACTCTCTTCATATTCCTGATGACTTCGTCCTGCAGATGGCCGGCCCATGTCTCATCGGTTTCTTCTTTGTGGTCGCTACCCACTGTCTGTTCCGGTCGAATCAGACCCAGTGTCCTTCGACGTCGGCGGACTCGGCAAGCTTCAGCTTCCCGGCCTTGAACGCTTCCATCGCCGCCGCTATCGTGGGCTGGTTGGTGTTGTAGACCTTGACGCCGGCCGCGGAGAGCACGCGGAAAGCCTTGGGTCCGCAGTGGCCGGTCACGAGCGCCTGCACCCCGGCCCGGACCACGGTTTCCGCGGCTTGGATTCCTGCGCCCTGGGCCGCGTTCAGACTCTGCTGGTTGTCAACGAATTCCGTCCTGCAGTTGTCGGTATCATAGACGAGGAACCCCGGGGCCCGTCCGAACCTGGTATCAAGCGGCGACTCGAGGTCTTTGCCGGAAGTCGTGAAGGCTACTTTCACGGGTGCTCCATTCTTTCGAACTTACTTCGGGCACTTCTTCAGACACAGGAACCAGTCGAGGCAGCGGACGTCCTCGCCCGGCTTCTCCATCCTCTCCTTGGCCGCGCCGCAGGAGCCCGGCGGCGGGACGATGACGTCGTCACCCGGCTGCCAGTTTGCCGGGGTCGCGACCTTGTGTTTATCAGAGAGCTGCATGGCGACGAGCAGGCGCTTGACTTCCTCCATATTCCGCCCGTTGCTCATCGGGTAGTAGAGAATCGCCCGGACCTTGGACTCGGGGTCAATGATGAACACCGCGCGCACCGCCTGGGTCGTGCTGGCGGCGGGCTGGAGCATGCCGAACGCCCGCGACACGTCCATTGTCAGGTCGCTGATGACCGGGAAGTTCACCTCGACCGACTTCATGCCCTTGTACTCGATCTTCTCTTTGATGGTGCGCAGCCACGCGATGTGGCTGTACGTGCTGTCAATCGAAAGCCCGAGCAGCTTGCAGTTCAGCTTCTCGAACTCCGGGGCCATCGTGGCGAAGGTCATGAACTCGGTCGTACACACCGGCGTGAAGTCGGCCGGGTGCGAAAAGAAAATGACCCATTTGCCTTTGTAGTCGTCCGGAAAATCCACCGGACCCTGGGTGGTCTCCGCCTTGAAAGACGGGGCCTTCTCACCAATCAGCGGCAGTCTTCCTGTCTCTTCCATTGTGCTCCTCCTAGTCGTGATTTCAGAACAGCAGCACGGCGACCGCGCCCGCCGACGGCGGGCTTTGCGGTCGCCTGGTGCTGGTTACTTCGATTCGGCGCTCGTTTCAAGCTCGGCGAGCCGTTTCTTCACGGCGTCAAGCTCAGCCTGCATATCCTCAGCCTGGCTCTTGAGCGCCTGCTTCTCGGTTTCCGCGTCGGGCATCTGGTAGGGCGCGGCGTAGCCGCCGAACCTCATCCAGCCCGGGAAACCGGTGGCGTGGAACCAGTGGCGCCAGCCACGGCCGCCGCCACCGAATCCTCGGCCTCCGCCGAAGCCCATTCCGCGGCCGCGTCCGAACCCGAAGTTTGCGAACCCCGGTGCTCCGAACCCGGCACAGTATCCGGCCCCGCGGCCGGTCATCGGACCCATTCCTGCGGGTCCGGTTCTATCTCCTCTTGGCATTTCGTTTCCTCTCTTTCTAGCTATTCTCTTACCATTCCGACGCCGCACGCCGGGCACTTCTGCTCGGCGCACGGGATACCGCGCTCATGTCGCACACGGCGCCCGCACTGCGGGCATCCGCAGAAACCTGAGGGCCCTGCCGCCTTCGGACCGCCCATGCGGCCCGGCCCGCTTCCTTGCCCCCGGCCGCCGCCCCGTCCTATTCCTCGGCCACTTCCTCTCATTGACCGCTCCTCTAGTCGGTAGTCACGTGTTCCCCGAAAATGATGCCGACGACGGCAGCAGCCCGGCATGGCAAAAGCGCCTCCGACCAGCTCGCCACCCAGCCATGCCCGGACAACATCATCCAATTCGCCGGCCACGAATGGAATCACCTGTATGCCTTGGCTCGCCACCATGTCATGCAGTGGCCGGGAGATGGCACCGCAGACAAGCGTGCCGACTCCGAGTTCGCCCAGCCTCAGAACTCTGTTAGCCGGCATGCCGTCAAGCTGGACATCCTGTACCTCGCCGATGACGCGACCCGACTTCGCCTCGATGACCCTGACCGCCCGGGCAACGTCGAAGACCGGCGCTATTCGGTTGTCCCAAGAGGCGAATGCCGCTTTCATGTTGCCCGTCCAAGTGCACGTTCGGTGCCAGCGTGCCGCGCCCGGGCGCCGCGGTTCGTAAAGTCTCTCTAACCAAGCGGTTAGCGCCCTGAAGCGCAGACGAATGGCGCACAAGAGGGTAGCTTGTGAGCTACCCTATCGCGATGATACAGTTGTGCTGCTGCTACTCTAAGTCGGCTGGCCGCGAGCGGCCGTCTTCGTCTGGTGGGGTGATTCCCAGTTGCCTGAGCTTGCGGAAGAGCGTGGTCTTGTGGATTCACAGTTCCTTGGCGGCGGCAAGCCGATTGCCGCCGGTCCGTTCGAGTGCCTTTCGGATGGTCTCGGCTTCGATGAGCTCGCGGGCACGGCGCATGTCGGTGCGGATCTTCGCCGCGTCCGGCGTATCGGAGGCCACAGTCACTTCCCGGCCCTGCCCGGTCAACTCCGCAGGCAGGTGCTCAATGCCGATGGGCCCGGTGCTGCAGAGAACGAAGGCCCGTTCGATGACGTTCTCCAGTTCGCGCACGTTCCCGGGCCAGTCGTAGGCCATGAGCAGGGACAGAGCCTCGACGCCGACGCCCGATATGGACTTCTGGTGTATGTGGTTGAACCGGGTTACGAATTGCTCGATAATCAGCGGGATATCTTCCTTGCGGCGGCGCAACGGCGGCAGTTCCACGCGAACGACGTTCACCCGGTAGTACAAGTCCTCACGGAAGGCTCCTTGGCGGATAAGTTCGCCCAGGTCCTTGTTGGTGGCGACTACTACCCGCGCGTCGGTCGTTTCGGAACGGGTTGAACCGAGCGGCTCGAACGTTCGCTCCTGCAGCACACGCAGAAGTCGTACCTGCAGGGCCGGGCTCATCTCGCAGATCTCGTCGAGCAGGATGGTGCCGCCGCGGGCCAGCGTGAAGCGACCGGGCTTGTTTCGGGTCGCACCGGTGAAGGCGCCGGCCTTGTACCCGAACAACTCGGACTCGAGCAGCGTATCAGGCAGCGCCCCGCAGTTGACGGCGATGAACGGCCCGTCGCTGCGGGGGCTCAAGGAATGGATGGTCCTGGCGACCAGTTCCTTGCCGGTCCCGGTCTCGCCCAGGACAAGTACCGTGCTGGGCGAGGCGGCGATGGCGGGCAGTACTTCGAACACCCGCTGCATCAGCGGGCTGTGGCTAGTAAGCTCGCCTACCCGGAAATGCCCGGCCAGCTCCTTGCGCAGGGCCTCGACTTCGCTCAAGTCGCGGAAAGTCTCGGCTCCGCCCACGACCTTGCCCTTCGCGTCGCGCATGATTGCAGTGGAGACGCTTATTGGGATGCGTTCGCCGTCCGCGGTTATGATGTAGCAGGATTTTCCCACCACCTGCTTGCCGGTCTTGATGCTGCGCTTCAACGCGCAGTCCCCTTCGCACATGCTCGAGCGGAACACCTCGGAGCAGTGCCGGCCGATGGCCTCGTTGCACTCGATACCCGTGATCACCTCGGCTGCGCGGTTGAACGACGTTATCCGCCAGTTCTGGTCAACCGTGAAAACCCCGTCCGAAACGCTGTCAAGTATGATGTCGGTCTTTACGGTGGCCTTGGAGGCGGTCCTGGTTCGTTTGCCCATCAGTCGAACCCGTCATCCGTCTGACGGGCGTCCCGGCGTGTTTCCTGCGAGTGCCGCCGGGTTATCATGTCTGATGTACGGCCAGGAAGTGCAGGACCAGGATCGTGCCGCCGCCCAGTACGATGAGCGGCAGTTCCCAGGCTAGGCTGCGCAGTCCACCCCTGGCGCGACGTCCCGGTACGAGGTCGGCCAAGGCGATGTAGATGAAGCTACCCGCGCTCAACGACAGCAGGTAGGGGACTGACCATCGGGCTACGGGGAGCAGGAGAATGGCAAGGATCGCGCCCAGCAGGGCCGTGAGGCTGGACAGCATGTTGAACAGCAGTGCTCGAGGGCGAGAGAACCCACTGTGCAGCAGTATCGCGAAGTCCCCGACCTCCTGAGGTACCTCGTGCGTAACGACTGCGACCGCAGTTGCGATTCCCAGAGGCAGCGACGCGCTGAAGGCAACGGCTATAGCCACTCCGTCTACGAAGTTGTGGATGGAGTCTCCAATGATAATCATTGGTCCCGCCTGAGTATGGACATCACAAGCCCTCTCGTGGCAGTGGCGCCACAGGGCGAGCTTCTCGAGCACGTAGAACAGGACGATGCCGGCCAGTACCGAAGTCAGGACCGGTTCGACCCCCAGTCGAGTCAGCGCCTCTGGGATCATGCCTGTAAATGCGGCTCCCAGTAGGGTGCCAATGGCGTAGGGGATGAGCCTAGACGTGAAAGCGTCCAGTAGCCTGTCTTTGAATAGGAGTATGAGGCCAGCTATCCCGACCGAGACGATCGAACCGAGCAGCGTGGCTGCCACCACCAGGGCGAACCGCGCGGCACTCATGCGAACATGCTGTTGCCAGATAGAACTGCGCGGGTCGCGGGATGGGATGTATTCATTAGGTCCACAATCAGTCTTCGCTGCAGCGGCAGAAACCGACCGAACTGGTGGCCTTGCCGGCCGCGGCCAGCGCGGCCGCATCGTAGGGCGAGACGTCGCGGTCAACCAGCGCCGGCTTGATGCCCCGGGCCTCGAGGTCGGCGGCGATGCGGCGACCCATGCCCCGGGCGACAAGCACCTGGCAGTCGGCGACCGCGTTCACCAGCCGGTCGTGGCACTGGTGTCCGGGCTTGTGCTCGTGGGGGCCATCGCACTGCTGGCTGTGCCCGGCCATTGCGTTCGGGCGGCTGTCGACGAGTTTCGGCTTGTCGGCGACGACGTCGTAGACCAGGAGCAGGGGCGCGCGGCCGACGTGCTCGGAGACTTCAGTCAGGCTTTCACAGGCAACGGCGATTCTCATCACTTGTTCCTTTCGTTTGAGGCATATGCCGGTCGCGGCGGTGCCGGCAGCGCCGGCCCGGGCAGACGTGGACGTTGCCGCCGTCGATACTGAGCGCCAGCCCTGAGCAGAGGACGCGGGCGACCTTGCGCCGGGCGCTCTCGACTATCCGGCCGAAGGTCGGGCGGGACACGTGCATCCGCTCGGCGGCCTCGTCTTGGTACAGCCCTTCGAGGTCGGCCAGGCGGAGCGCCTCGTATTCGTCGACGGTCAGGGTCACCCATTCCAGGCCGCAGGCGCGCACGCCGGCCGGTTTGAATACCCTGACGCCGGGCCGGGCGGCGACGCGGCGGCAGTTCGGTGGTCTGGGCACGGCGACATTATAAGCATATGCTCATATCTAGTCAAGCACACGGACAGCGCCCCGCCGGAGCGGGGCGCTGCTCCTCCGGCCGTGCCCGGTCAGCGCGCGATCACCAGCCGCGCCCGGTAGCAGGCCGGTCCGCTGACCAAGCGCACGAAATACACTCCGGCCTGTTCTGCTGAAAGGTCGAGGATTGCCGTCGGCCGAAGGGGGAGTTGCAGTTTCCTGGCTACGCGGCCGGCTGCATCCACCAACTCCAGGGCTCCGCCCGGCGCAGGAAGGCGCAGCTCCACCCGGCCGGCAGTGGGGTTGGGTGACAGGCTGATTGCCGCGGCCGGGCCGGCCGGCGGAAGCTCGGCCATGCCGACATGCTCTGAGAACAGTCCGGCCCAGATACGCGTGCATTGCCAGGGCGCGTGCGCGTGCGAGTGCAGGGCCAGGAGCGCCTGGCCGGTCGGCCCGGCGGCGATTCCCGGGTATGATTCGGACTCCTCAGTAACCGCCGCGGGCATGCCGGTCGGGTCGAGCAGGCTGCCGGCCGGGCTGATTCGGCAGACGTAGACGTCGTGGTCGCCGCCGGTCGAATCGGTCCAGGCCGCGAGGAAGTTGGTGCCGATGAACGTGACGGCCGGGTCCCGGGCGTCGCCGGGCGCGGCCGAGACCCGGAAGCCGCCGGTGTCCGAGCTCACGCCCGACGTGTCGACCAGCGTCGCGTAGATGTCACTGCCGCTGCGGGTGTCATGCCAGACCGCGAGGTAGCGGCCGGCGCCAAAGACCAGGTCGCTGAAATCCTGGTCACCGTAAGTCCGGCAGACCGTGAACCCACCCGGGTCCAGCACCGTGCCGGCCGGCGTAACGCGCACGCCGTAGAGGTCGTACTCGCCGTTGCGGTAGTCAGGCCAGACCGCGAGGTAGTTGGTGCCGTCAAAGGCCATGCCCAGCGAGATGTGCCAGTTCCAGCCGGTGCCGTACACCACCGGCGCGACCTCGAACCCGTTCGGTTCGAGCACGGTGCCGGCCGGCGTCACCCGCACGGCATAGATGTGGTAGGCGCTGCTGACCCAGGTCCAGAACACCATCATCCAGTTGGTGCCGTCCCAGGCAATTGCCGGGTAGCGGTTGGCGTTGGAGCTTGTCGCCACCGGGATGCCGCCGGGGTCCAGCACGGTGCCGGCCGGCGTGACGCGCGCTGCGTACAGTTTCTCCGTCTGGCCGGCGCGGTAGTCCTGCCAGGCGACGAGCCAGCCGGAGTCACCGGCCGCGACCGCGGGCGTGGTCTGGTGCCCGGTTGCACCGTTGACGAGGAACGGCTCGCCGACCACCAGGCCGCCCTGGTCGAGGATTGCGCCACGCAGGTCGGTTTCGCCGGCCTGCTTCTGTTCCACCCAGACCACGAGCCAGTGCGAGCCGTCCCAGGCTGCGGCCGGGGTGTGCTGCCAGTGCGCGGAGAACGCCAGCAGGATGTTGGGGTGAGGGTCGAGCACGGTCCCGGCAGCGGTGACGCGGGTGGCGAAGGGGTCCTCGCCGCCGCCGATGCCGCCCATTTCGCGGTTGCCGGTTGACATCACGAGCCAGTTGGTGCCGTCGAAGTCGATATCCGCGAACCACTGGGGCATTCCTCCGAGCGGGATGCCGGCCGGGTCCAGCACCGTGCCGGAACGGGCGACGCGGGCGCCGGTGAGCATGCTGTTACCGTCGTCCTTCCAGGTGACGAAGTAGGCGGTGTCGCCGAACCAGACCTGCGGGATGCCCTCGTACTTGCCGTCGTCATTGGTCACCGGCCTGCCGACCGAGTCGAGCTTCGCCCCGGCCGAGGTGATGCGGTTGCCGTAGATCGACCAGTGGTTGACCGTCGTGCCCTGGCGCCGGTCCTGCCAGACCACGTACCAGTTGGCGCCGTCGGACGCCGCGTCCGGAAAGAACCGGTCGTTCTCGCCTGACCCGATTATGAACCCGCCCGGGTCGCGCACCGTGCCGTCCGGACCGACCCGGCCGGCCTCGATGGTCGCCGCCGGTTCATTGTGCCAGGTTGCCAGCCAGTCCGTTCCGTTGGTTGCGACCGAAGGATACAGGCAGCCTGAGCCGGACAGGAGGATGCCGTTCGGGTCGAGCACGGTGCCGGCAGGCGTGACGCGCGCTCCGTATGTCTTCCAGGTCGAGGCCCGGTAGTCGGACCAGACCACGAGGTAGTTGGTGCCGTTGAAGTCCACGGCCGGGATGGTCTGGGTGTAGGTCGCGTTGGAGATAATGAACCCGGTGCTGTCCAACAGCGAGCCGTCAGGCGCGACGCGCGCGCCGTAGATGTCGGCCACGCCGTTGCGCAGGTCAGACCATACCACCAGCCAGTTGGTGCCGTCGAAGCCGACCGCCGGGTAGCTCTCCTCGGTGTTCAGGCCCGAGATGATGATGTTCATGGTGTCCAGCGGCCGGCCATCGGTTCCGAGCCGGCAGGCGTAGATGTCATTGGCCAGCCGGCGCCGGTTGTCCTGCCAGGCGACCAGGTAGGCTGACTGCCCCCACGCACCCTCGATGTTCGTCTGCACGCCCTGGGCCGGAATCGCGCCGAGCGCGGAGTCGAGCAGCATCATCGGCCCGACGCTGTCCGGGCCGGCGAGGACGGAAGGCATTCGACCTTCGACAGACGGGGAAACCGGTCCGAGCGTGGAATTGTCGCCCAGAATGTCGTCGGTGAGCGCTGACAACGTCGCACAGGCGATGACAAGGGAAAGGACGGTTAGGCGCTTCATGCTTCTCCTTTCATGATCGACCATCTGTAAACAAGACCAGTATAGGCTGTCGGGCGGGGTACTGCAACCGGGCTTGCCGCTGAGCTACCCAACGTCCATGGCAAAGCGCCCCGCCGGAGCGGGGCGCTGGTTCGTTGTCAGGAGGCTAGCGGCCTTGCTGAGCGGGCCGGGTGTCGGCGACCGTCCGGCCGGCATCGGTACCGGCGTTCAGGTCGTCTGATTTCCTGTTCCAGCCATTGTGCTTGCCGATCTGCCAGCCAAGGTGCTTGCCGTTGTCGTGCCGGCCATACCGCTTGGGCGGGTTGTGCTTCTGCGCTCCGTCAGAAATGTCTGACGTCGGCGCAGGGGATTGGATCGGCAGGATGGTCACCGGCTGGTCAACAGGTGCCTGGACCGGCTGGTTCCCCGGCTTCCACGTCACTGGCTGGCGAACCGGTGAGACCGGCGCTGATACCGGCTCGCGGACCGGCGCTGACGCGGGCTGAGGAGCTGCCTGAGAGGCACCGTTGGTGCGGGGCACGTAGTCGAGGTAGCGCTCCATCCCAACAAGCCGCAGTACGCTGCGGACTTCCGGGCGGTTGAGGAACATCAGGGCCTGCCCGACCTTGTCGAGAGCGTTGAACGACAGGTTCAGCGGGGCGGCCTGGGTAAGGGTCACCAGCGAGAGGGCGGCAAGGACTGCGGTCAGTAAGTGCTTCATCGTTACTCCTTGGTTGACTAGACATACAGCAGATGGCTTCCGACTATTCCCGAGGCCAACGGCCGTTGGCAGTCTCGAAGAAGTCGTTGACCCGCAATGGTTTGCCGGTACAATTATGCGTCTGACAGGTCGGTATTGCCGGCCTGAAGGAGTCAAGGTGAAGGTTATGCCGCACGAGGACCGAAAGTCTGAGTGGCGGGCGGGCCTTTTAACCTGACGAAAAACAGCACACAACCAAGAACTGGAGTACTGATGCAGGAAGCTGCAATGTCAGGCGAGCACCGGCTGGGCGTGGTGGCCGCGTTCATCGAGAACCGTCTCGAAACCGCGCCAGCGGTCAACCGGGTCCTTTCGGACTACGGTCACATCATTGTCGGCCGGATGGGAGTTCCTTACCGCGAGCGCAATCTCTCGGTGCTGTCGGTCATCGTGGACGGCTCGAATGACGAGATCGGCGCGATGACCGGCAAGCTGGGCGCGATACCGGGAGTGTCGGTGAAGTCGGCGCTGAGAAGGAAAACGGAATGAAGACTGAGCCACGAAAACACGAAGCGCACGAAGGCTCGGACCTAGGACCACAAAATCCCACCACCAAGACACCAGGCATGCGAAAGGTTCAGACCGGGAATCTCGCCGCCGGAACGCCGTCCTCTGCATCTGTCCCCGTCGACTTCATCAACGACCGGCAGATAGCCGATTCGCTGGCCGCTGCCCGGCCTGACCCGGTGCGGGTGCGGGAGATACTGGCGCGGAGCTTGGCTAAGAACCGGCTCGAGCCACCCGAGGTCGCCACCCTGCTTTCAATCACCGACCCGGCTGTGTGGGAAGAGGTGTTCGCGGCTGCGCGCCAGCTCAAGGAAGCAGTCTACGGAAACCGCATCGTGCTTTTCGCACCGCTGTACGTCGGCGACCGGTGCGTGAACAACTGCGCCTATTGCGGGTTCAAGTGCACCAACCGCGACGTGGTGCGCAAGACGCTGACTGATGACGAACTTAACCGCGAGGTCGTCGCGCTCGAAAGCCAGGGTCACAAGCGGCTGATACTGGTCTGGGGCGAGCACCCGGACTATTCGGCCGACGAGATGGCGCGGGTCGTGCGCAAGGTCTACGCGACCAAGGCTGGTAAGGGCGAAATCAGGCGCGTGAATATCAATGCCGCGCCGCTGGACGTCGAGGGCTACCGGGTGATGAAGCAGGCGGGCATCGGCACCTTCCAGGTGTTCCAGGAGACTTACCACCACGCCACTTACGCGAAGGTCCACCCGAGGAATACCCGCAAGGGCGACTACCTCTGGCGCCTGATGGCGCACGACCGGGCGATGCAGGGTGGCGTGGACGACGTGGGCATCGGTGCCCTGTTCGGGCTGTATGACTGGCGGTTCGAGGTGATGGGGCTCCTGCACCATACCATCCATCTCGAGGAGCGGTTCGGGGTCGGGCCGCACACCATCAGCTTTCCGCGCATTAACGTCGCCTCCAACGTCGAGATCGACCGCAGCCACTTTGTCGGCGACGAGGATTTTCTGAGGCTGATCGCGGTCATCAGGCTGGCCGTGCCCTATACCGGGCTCATCCTGACCGCGCGCGAAACCCCGGCGGTCCGGCGCGCCGGTCTGCGCTTGGGCGTATCGCAGATCGACGCGGGCACGCGCATCGAGCTGGGCTCGTACCAGGAGTGCCGCGAAGGAGAGTGCCAGGAACTCAACCGCGAGCAGTTCGAGATTCGCGACTCGCGGCCGCTGGAGTCGGTAGTGCGCGAACTGGTCGAGGACGGGTTCATCCCAAGTTGGTGCACCGCCTGCTACCGGCTGGGGCGGACCGGCGAGCATTTCATGGAGTTCTCACGGCCGGGCTTCATCAAGCGCTACTGCACGCCCAACGCGCTCTCGACCCTGGCGGAGTACCTGGTCGACTATGCCGGGCCGGAGACGCGGCAGGCGGGTTTCGCGCTCATCGAGCGGGAGCTGGCCGGCATCGCCGACGACCAACGTCGCGAGCAGGCGCGGCAGCGCATCGAGCGAATCCGGACGAGCGAAGCCCGCGACCTGTACCTGTGAGGACGTGATGGAGCGCACTCCCAAGTCCCTGCGCCTGCACATCGGCATCTTCGGCCGGAGGAACGTCGGCAAGTCCTCGGTACTGAACGCGCTGACCCGGCAGCAGGTCTCGATTGTTTCTGAAGTCGCGGGCACTACAACCGACCCGGTCGAGAAGCCGATGGAGATGCTGCCCCTGGGCCCGGTGCTGTTCATCGACACCGCGGGCGTCGACGACGAAGGCGCGCTGGGCGAGCAGCGCGTGGGCCGGACCCGGCGAATCTTCGACCGGACCGACCTGGCCCTCATTGTGGCCGAGGCCGGGACCTGGGGCCCATTCGAAGACGAGATGCTGGCCGAGTTCAGGCGGCGCGAGCTGCCGGTCGTGGTGGTGTTCAACAAGACAGACCTCGGGCTGCCAGCGCCCGAGCTCGAGACGCGGCTGAAGGCGGGAGGGGCAAAGACATTCCGGATTCAGGCGTCGAAAGGCGAGGGCGTGCCCGCGGTCCGGGAAGCGCTCATCCAGAGCGTGCCTGAGGACTTCCTCACGCCGCCGCCGATCGTGGCAGACCTTGTGCCGAGCGGCGAGATGGCCGTGCTGGTCGTGCCGGTGGACAAGGAAGCGCCCAAAGGCCGGCTCATCAACCCGCAGGTGCAGGCGATTCGCGACCTCCTGGACAACGGCAGCTACTGCCTGGTGGTGCGCGAGCACGAACTGGCAAGCGGTCTGGCCCGGCTCACCCGGCCGCCGGCAATTGTCGTGACGGATTCCCAGGCCTTTGCCCAGGTCGTGCCGCTTGTGCCGAGAGATGTGAAGGTGACCGGGTTCTCCATCCTGTTCGCGCGGCTCAAGGGTGACCTGACAGAGCTGGCGCGCGGGACCGCGGCCCTGAACAGCCTGAAGCCTGGTGACCGGGTGCTGGTCGCCGAGGCCTGCTCGCACCACCCGATCGAGGGCGATATCGGCCGGGAGAAGATACCGCGCTGGCTCAGCGAGCGGGTCGGCGGTGCGCTTGAGTTCAGTACGGTCCAGGGCCAGGACTTTCCTCCTGACCTGGCACGGTACAAGCTGGTAATCCACTGTGGGTCATGCATGTGGAACCGAAGGATGATGCTGTCGCGAATCATGCGTTGCCGCGATCAGGGCGTGCCGATAACCAACTACGGGTTGACAATCGCCTGGGCGCTCGGCGTGCTCGAGCGCGCGCTCGAACCGTTCCCGGCCGCGCTGCTGGCGTACCGGCAGGAGAAGGCTAAGAGCCGTGGGTGAGTTCAATCCCTGGCAAGGCGGCTGACCGGGCATGCAGGCCGCGGGCGCGGTCTTGAAGCTGCTGCAGGGCAGGAACCAGGATGAACCCGGGCCGGCGGGCCTGACCCGTGATGAGGCGCTGGCCTGGCTCAGGGAAACCGAAGACTGGAAGCTCGGCTTTCTCTGGGAGGAGGCCGACCGGGTGAGGCGCGAGCACGTCGGCGACGATGTCCACCTGCGCGGGCTCATCGAGGTGTCCAACCACTGCCGGCGCCAGTGCCATTACTGCGGCATCCGGGCGGGGCGCAGGACCCCGCGCTACCGGATGACGGCGTACGAAGTGCTGGAGTGCGCGCGGCTGGCGCAGCGGCTCGAGTACGGCACGGTCGTGCTGCAGGCCGGCGAGGACCCCGGCATTACGACCGGGTTCGTCACCGACTTGGTCAGGCGCATCAAAGACGAGACGCCACTGGCGGTGACGCTCTCGCTGGGCGAGCGCAAGCTGGCGGAGCTCGAAGAATGGCGGGCCGCGGGCGCGGACCGCTACCTGCTCAAGCACGAGACGTCGGACGACGAGCTGTTCCGGCGAATCCACCCGGCGTGCGGGGACGAGGAGATGCACCGGCTCGAGCTGCTCAGGCGGCTGAAGGCGATGGGCTACGAGACCGGCTCAGGAGTGATGGTCGGGATCCCGGGCCAGACATTCGAGTCGCTGGCCGGCGACCTGTTGCTGTTCCGCGAACTGGACCTGGAGATGGTCGGTTGCGGGCCGTTCCTACCTCACCCCGAGACGCCACTGGGAGAGGGACCAGGGGCTGGGGATTGGGGACTAGGGAAGGACACGGACCAGGTGCCGAATACGGACGTAATGACGCTCAAGGTTGTCGCGCTGGTGCGGATGTTCTGCCCGGACGCCAACATCCCTTCGACCACCGCGCTGGCGACGGCCAACAAGGAGAGCGGCCGGGAACTCGGGTTGCAGCGCGGGGCGAATGTCTGGATGCCCAACCTGACACCGCTGAAGTACCGCGTGCTGTACGAGATTTACCCGGGCAAGGCCAAGGCGCCGGATACCGCCGAGGAGTTCCACGAGAAGCTGCTGGCGACCCTGGCCGCGCTCGGCCGCAGGCCGGGAAAAGGGCCGGGCGGGCAAAGGCAGAAGGAAAGCCACGAAGACACGAGAAGCGCGAAAGAGGACATCTGAGTCCTGATGCCTGCGAGGGTCCTGTTTCGGGCCAGTCTGGACTGCCCCGGGCTTCGTGTCCTTCGTGATTTCGTGGCTCAGTAGTCTGCCGGCAGCGCCGGTTTGACAGTCCTTGCAGGCGGCCTAACATGGCTCGTATGCGGATAAGCGTGTACATTGTGCTGCTGCTGTTCTGTATCGCGATGGGCTGCGCCCAGCCCAAGGAGCCGTCAGTGATACGACAACCCGCCGTCGCCGACCAGTTCTATCCCGGAGACCCCAAGGAGTTGGCCGCTCTCATCGACCGGATGCTGGCCGATGCCCCGGCCGCGCCGGTTACCGGCCGGCTGGTCGGCATCCAGGTGCCGCACGCCGGGTATCCCTATTCCGGGCCGACCGCGGCCCGGGCGTTCAAGCTGCTCGCCGGCCTCGACTCGGTGACGGTGGTGCTGCTCGGTCCGAGCCACCGGGTGATGCTCGACAGGGCGGCGGTGTTCACCGCCGGCAAGTGGCACACGCCGCTGGGCGACGTCGAAGTGGACGCCGGGCTGGCCCGGGCCATCGTCGCGCAGGACGAGTTCCTGGCCGACTGGCCGCAGGCCCACGCCCAGGAGCATTCGCTCGAGGTGCAGGTGCCTTTCCTGCAGCGGGTGCTCACCAACTTCAAGATTGTCCCGATAATGATGCTCGAGCCGGAGTTCGGGCAGTGCGAGCGCGTGGGCAAGGCGATCGCCCGGGCGGCGCAGGGCAAGCACGTGCTGCTGCTGGCGTCGTCGGACCTGTACCACGGCTACTCCTACACCGACGCCAAGCGGGCCGACAGCCTGACGACCGGGATGATAGTCAAGTTCGAGCCCGAGTCGCTGGCCGCGGCGTTCGAGACCGGCGAGGCCCAGGCCTGCGGCAGCGCGCCGGTGGTCGCGATGATGGTCGCAGCGCGCGAGCTGGGCGCGAACCGGTCGGTGCTGCTCTGGAAGACCAACTCCAACGACATGACCGGCGAGAAGGGCGGGTACTGCGTCGGCTACTCGGCGGTGGCGTTCCTGGCGTCGGGCGAAGGCGCGAGCCCGGACGAGCTGACCGCGGAGGAACAGCGCAGCCTGGTGCAGATAGCCCGGACGACGCTCGACAGTTACATCAAGACCGGCAAGGCGCCGGAGCCCGCGGCGGCGACCGCGCGCCTCGCGGAGAAGCGCGGCGCGTTCGTGACCCTGCACGAGCAGGGCGAGCTGCGCGGGTGCATCGGTTATATCGAGGCGGTGCAACCGGTGTACCGGGCGGTGCGGGACATGGCAATCAGCGCCTCGACCGAGGACCCGAGGTTCCCGCCGGTCGGGCCGGCCGAACTTAAGGATATCGACATCGAGATAACGGTCCTGAGCCTGCTGCGCCGCATCAGCGACCCGGAGTCGGTGGTGGTGGGCAAGCACGGGCTGGTGATGCGGCAGGGCGGCCGCTCCGGCCTGCTCCTGCCCCAGGTGCCGGTCGAGCAGGGCTGGGACCGCAGGCAGTTCCTCGAATACACCTGCCTCAAGGCCGGGCTCGCGACCGACGCGTGGCAGGACAAGCGGACCGAGATGTACGTATTCACCGGGCAGGTCTTCGGCGAGAAGAGCCTGGGCCTGCGCTAGACTGCCACCGGCATCCGCAACAGACGGAGGAAGCAGATGCGTGAACGGGGACACAACACTGTCTCCTGACAGGTAGCCGCGAGTTCAGTAGCGAAGTGTATCAGGGCGTGGACTGGCTTCTGAGGTGTGAGGTCGTTGCCATCTTCTCACCTGTCAGCCGCAGACGTAAGAGTTGTTGAAGCACCAGATGCAGAGCTATGAGAGCATTACGGCGGGCAGCAGTCGAGCGGGAATGCTCACCTGCCAGAACAGCTAATCCTCAACCCGTCCAGGCTCAACCCGACAAGCGGCAGGGTGACCATCAGCTACGCCATACCCAAACATACCAGCGTCGCTCTGACAATCCACGACGTGACCGGCTGAAGCTGCCGGACGCTGGCAACTGGCAACGGGCATCTACTTCGTGAGGTTGGACACTGACGACGGAACGAGAGCAAGAAAGGCCGTGATGCAGGAGTGAGGGGGCAAGTTTCGAGTCTCGAGCTCTAGGCTGGGCAGAAATGCTGCGGGGGGGGGCGGGCGGCGCGCCCCCCCGCGGAGAGCCCGGGGGCGGGGGGGCGGGGGCCCCGGCCCCCCCGGCCGCCCGGCGGAAAGGGGGTTGGTGGACCACCCCATAGTCGCCCGGCTGGGCG
>JAEAMF010001378.1_pt1 | contig 18100 bp, 17 predicted proteins | sample 8958721 | NCBI WGS metagenome assembly JAEAMF01 (sample SAMN16933255, study PRJNA681124) | bioreactor sludge metagenome | isolation source: anaerobic bioreactor treating anionic surfactant - SDBS | place: India: Bengaluru | collected 2019-02-28
CATATGGACACCCCAAGAAATTGGATTGGTGTCCAACTTCTTGGGGGCAGTCCACATTGTGGGAGCGGGCTTGCCCGCGAAGCAGTCGACGCGGTGTCTGGCACCGGCTGCGCCGGTGTTCGCGGGCAAGCCCGCTCCCACAGTAATTTGTAGGCGCGGTTTCACCCGCGGTAACTTAGCGTCGCCTCAGTAATAGGTACGCGGCTGTTCGTCAGCCTTGTTCAACACCGTACCAATCAGGTTGACCCCTGCCAGATGGTGCAGGCAGTCCTCGATTTCTTTCTTGTTGTTCATGCCATTGGCCACCACCAGCAATACACAATCGAACTTGGGTATGACGGTGATCGCGTCGTCGGAGCTCAGCAACGGCGGCAGGTCGAAAATGCAGATGCGCGACTCGTAGCGGTTACGCAACTCGCCAATCAGGTTACTCACCTTGGGCGACGACAACACCTCGGTCGACAACGGCACCGGCACCCGGGTCGGCAGCACCACGAAGCGCGGCAAGGTCGGGTTGACCAGGCAGTCCTGCAGTGGCGACTTGTCGTTCAGGAACTCGTTCAGTGCATGCTCCATCGGCAGGCCCAATGTGCTCCCCACCTTGGGCCGGCGCAGGTCGAAGTCCACCAGCAAGGCGGTCTTGGTGGTGTGGTGGGCAATACTCATGGCCAGGTTGACCGCCAACACGGTTTTGCCTGCCTCCGGCGTGGGCGAGGTGATTGCCAGGGTGCGCCAGCCGTTCTCGTCCATCAGCCGCAGCACCTGGGTGCGCAACAGGTCGATCGGCCCGTTCATGTTCGAGTTCTTGTTGAACGCTACAATGCGGTTGCGCTCCAGGTGGTCTGGATGCAGTGGCACCACCTTGGTGTTGACGTAATCGAACTGCCCCGGCACCTCCGCCAGCGCCGTGCCAGGGGCCGGCGACAGCGGCTGAGGGGTACTCGGTGTGACCTGATGAATAGTGTTGCCAACAGCCGGCTTGGTCCTGTCCATCACTGCATTCCCTATACGAACCGCGACATGACTTTGTACAGCAGCACATCCAGTGGCATGTAGTACACGTGCACCAGCACTATCATGATAGCCGCCAGCGCCAAGGCCGCCACGATCAAGCGGTTACGCCAGCGTTTGCGCCTGGCCACATCGGCCCGCGTCTCGATATACGGCAGTGCCACCAACACCCGTTTGCCCTGCAGGTTCTCCAGAGCACCAACGCCCCGCACCCGCTGGTTGAGCATTTCCAGCAACATGACCAGCGCGCCGCCACCGGCCGGCGCCAGAACCAGCCCCAGCGCGGCGATCTTCTTGCGGTTAGGCTTGATCGGCTTCTCGGGCAACAGGGGCGGCTCCAGCAGCACAAAGCGCTCGGCTTTGTTTTCCTGCTCCAGGCTTTCGGTGATTTTCGCGCTCATTTCCTTGGCGCGGATTTCTTCGTATTTCTTGCGTGCGTTGTCGTGGTCACGCATCAGGGTGACCAAGCCACGCTCGACCTGCGGCGCTTCCAGGATCTCGGCTTCATAGCCTTCCATTTTTCGGGTCAGCTCGCGCTTTTGCTCGGCCAGCGAAGCGATGCGTTCCTGGGTGGCGCTCATTTTGGCGCGTACCCGGGCAACATCCAGGCTGACCGAAGACGCAGTGCTGGTGCGACCACCACTGGCCTCCAGCGCCTGAATCTTGCGTTTGACCGCCACCACATCGGGGTGGGCTTCCTTGTAACGGGTCAACAGCCGGGCGTACTCTGCCTTCAGGCTTGGCAGGTCCTGGGCCTGGTCGGCAGCGGCAGGGCGTGCGCCATCGGCAGCCTTGGTCGCAAGGCCGGCATTGGCCGCCGAAAGTTCGAGCTCCAGGTAACGCAACTCTTCCTGCGCCGCCTTGTAGTCCCGGTCGACCTCACGGAACTCCAGCTCCGAACGCGACAGCATGTTCATGCGCAGCGTCTGGTGCTCGGGCAGTGCATTGGCATGTGCCTGCTTGAAATCGGCCAGCTGGTTTTCCAGGCTGGCCAGCTCAGCGCCCAGCTTGTTGGCTTCCTGGGTAAGAAACTCGGTGGTTTCGTTGGCCCGCTCGGTACGCTGCTTGAGGTTTTCGTTGAGGAACAGCGATACCAGCTCATCGGCGACCTGCTTGGCCACTTGCGGCTGCTTGTGCTCGAACGACACGTTGAAGGCCACGGTCGCCTCGCCCCTGCCGCGCACGAACGTGGTAAGGGTCTCGACCACGATGGCGTTGCGCATCTGGTCGATTTTGTCGCTTTCGCCAAGACGCTTGTCGGCGAACAGGTCGTACTTGTCGATGATGCGCAGCAGGTTCTCGCGGGTCATGACACGCTGGCGGATCACCTCGATGCGTTCATCGGCAAAACTGGTGGTGTTGGTTGATACCAGCTCGGGCGAAATCTGCTGTGACTCCACCAGGATAGTGCCGGTCGACTGGTAGATCGGCGGCACCATCAAGGCCACCGCCACGGTCGCGGCCAGAATGACTACGGCACTCACCCCTAGCACCAGGGCTCGGTCCTTGATTATGGCGATGTAATCTCTGAGGGATAGCTCGTAGTCAGACTTCATGGGGCCACCTGCCTGAAGTTCAGATGTCGGGGTACCTGTACGTCAACGTCAAACCCACGATGGTTGCGGTTGCATCCGGTACGTGGTCCTGCTGGCGTTCCTTGTACATCAGCGACAGGCGCAGGTCCCAATACGGCGAGAACTCTCGGCTGGCCCATACGCTGTACGTTTGCAGTGTGTTCGGTGACTGCCCTTTGCTGTCTTGCCAGGCAGCGTCTGCGCCCACCCGCGTCAGCTCGGTAACGGCATAGCTCCACACCCCGCGTACCTGGTCCAGCTCGGCGAAGCCGCCTTCGGCACTGGCCACCGTGCTGCGTTCGGCGGTGAAGCTGGCATCGGCCCGCACACCGGTATAGAGCAACGCCACCCCACCCTCCCCGCGTCGGCCGCCTTCATCGCCCGACACCTGGTTGACACCAATGTGGGCATCGGCACTCAGGCCATCGGCCAGTTGGTACTTGATGCCCACAGCCGGGGTGTAACTGTTGGAAGCGGTGGCGGTCAGGTCCTGCTCGGGCTCGTAGCGCCGCGCGCCGAAGCGGGTATACACATCGGCGCGCTCGCTCCAGGCATAGGTCCAGGTAAACACGTTGGCCAGTTCGTTGTAACCCGTCAGCGTGCTGACGTCATACCGGGCGCGGCTGTAGGTGGTTTCGTTGCTCAAGGTACTGCGCTCGGTAACCGCCTGGCTCCAGTTGCCGGTCAAGGTGTAGAGCTTCTGCGTGCCATCGGTGGTGATCACCCCGGTATCCAGCACAGTGCCCGACAGCGTCGAGCTTTCGTTGTAGCGTGCCACCAGGCCAAAACGCCCGCGCTCGGTGGTGCGCTGCCAGCCCAGGCTGATGTCAGGGTCCTCGCGGTTATCGACTACGTTGGTGTCGGACGAGCGCAACACATTCATGCCAAGCCCCAGTCTCAGTTCGTCACGGTCGAAGGTGCCGATCAGGGTGTAATCGGGCGCGATGATCGTACGCGTGATGCCCTTCTCGCCCGACGTCAGCAACAATGGGTTGCTGTCGTACTCGACGGATGTCGGCACCACCACCGTAGACTGCCAATTTGCCGCCAGGGCCGATTCCGTAAACGGCAAGACCAAGATTGCCGTTGCAATGCTAGTTGTTCTGAGAAGTGGCATTAAATGTTCTTATTGAAGGCAAGATCAAGGAACGACCAGCGTGTCGCCAGCCTGAAGTTGGATGTTGGTGGACATATCGCGCCCAGACACCAGGTCCTTATATCGCACGGGCAAGATCTTTTGGGAAGCGCCTGCGCCACGAACTACCTTGATCTCGCTTTCGTCGGCAAACTTGTCCAGCCCACCCGACATGCTCAGCGCCTGCAACACGGCGGTCGGCCCGGCCATTTGCACTGGCCCCGGCTTGATCACTTTGCCCTGGACATAGACCAGGTTGCCGGCGATGCTCTTGACGACAACGCTGACATTCGGGTCGGGAAGGTATTTTTCAAGTTTGGCAGCCACTTGCTTTTCGACTGCGGTTACATCGAGCCCGGCAACATTGATGCGCCCGGCCAGTGGGAAAGTGATACTGCCATCGGGTAGTACGGTCGCTTCCTGGCGCAAGCTGTCTTCCTGCCAGACCGATACCATCACCACATCGCCAGGGCTGAGCAAATACGCAGAGCTGCCGGTATCGGCGCAACTGGCACTCGACCACACCGTCAACAAGCAGAACGCGGCAAACAATGAACGCATCATGAGGGTCCCTCCGGCCAAATGGCCCGACAAAGAGCACTGTATGAGAACAACGCACCAACTCTCGCTCCGCTTCGCGACCCACCACTGCCGCGACGGCCTCGGCCTTCCTGGAGGCCCTTAACTTGACGCTGTGCAGTCTGGGCTGCGGTGCCTGAAACCATGGACCTTCATGGGCTACAGGGAATATAGCAACGGTTGGTGAATTAACAAGCCAGCGGCAAAACCCCACCCCGCGACTTGCGGCAAAGGGTGTTCAGATTTTCCGGCGGTTGGCCACCGCCACAAAACCGACAACAGCGAACGCAAAGAACCAGCCAGCCGTTGAAACAGGAATGATACTGTTCTGGCTGATATAGGAATCGGCTGCGCGCGCAGCGCCACTCAAGAGCACCAGCAAGAACATCGATTTGATTATCAGAGTCGTGCGCATACGCCCTTCCTTTAAACAGGAAAATCAATGAGTTATTGGCGAGGTAGTGCGGGGTTTGTGTCGCTGTTGAATTGAGCTTATGGGCACAGTGACACTACGTCAATGATCCGACACCATAATAAAATTCAATGGGCGGCAGGCAGATTCGTCAAAAAAACGACAGACAGGAAGTGCTGCATCCAGCCAGCTGCTGGATGCCAGCGTTTCACGGATGAGAAAGTGAAAGGTTCAGGCAGGCCTGCAACAGCGCCCTGCCCGGCTCATTCCTCGGCATGGTGAACGACCACCAGCAATTGCGCCGGCTGCGCGCCTACCGAGCGCAGGCGATGCGGGGTTTGCGCGTTGAAATGCAAGGCATCGCCCTGCTCCAGCAGCACCCGCTCGTTCATGAAGTCCACCTCCACCTGGCCCGCGTGCACGAACAGGAACTCTTCGCCCTGGTGCTCCTTGAAGGTCGGGTCGCTAAACTCCGAAGGCGGCTGGATCAGGAACGGTACCAGGCTGCGCTGCCCCACCTGGCTGGTCAACGCCGCATAGCCGGGGCCCTGGCCGTCACCCACCAGCGCCTGGCGCTCGCCGTGGCGCACCAGGCTATAGCGGCTCTGGCCGGCCTGCTCTTCGGCAAACAGTTCCTCGGCATTCACGTTCAATGCGCGCGCCAGCTTCAGGGCGGCAGCAATCGACGGCGTGTTGAGGCCACGTTCGACCTTGGACAGGTAGCTTTTGGTCATGCTGGTCTTTTCGGCCAGCATTTCCAGGGTCATTCCCAGTTTCTTGCGCAGCAGTTTCAATCGGATAGACATGTGACGCGTGTTTCCCAGGCCAAGGCAGCCCGGGCATGATACGTGGAGCCGCCGCTCATGGCATCACCGGTGGCACATACTGCAGCGTGGTGCCCAGCGCCCAGAGCAATACCAGCACCAGCGGCACATGCACCAGCAGTTGCACGAAGGAAAAGCCGATCAGGTCGCGTGCCTTGAGCCCCAGCACGCCCAGCAGTGGCAGCATGTAGAACGGGTTGATCAGGTTCGGCAAGGCCTCTGCCGCGTTGTAGATCTGCACCGCCCAGCCCAGGTGGTATTGCAGGTCGTTGGCCACTAGCATCACGTAGGGCGCTTCGATGATCCATTTGCCGCCGCCCGACGGGATGAAGAAGCCCAGCACCGCCGAATACACGCCCATCAGCAAGGCATAGGTGTCGTGGGTGGCGATCTGGGTGAAGAACAACGATATGTGGTGGGCCAGGGTCTGTTCGTCCACGCCCTTCACCTGGGTGAGAATGGCCGCGATCGAACCGTACAGCGGGAACTGGATCAGCACCCCGGTGGTGGTCGGTACCGCGCGCGCCACGGCGTCGAGGAAACTGCGCGGGCGCCAATGCAACAGGGCACCGAGCATGATGAACAACAGGTTGTAAGTGTTGAGCCCGGAGATGGCGGTAATCGCCGGTTTGGTAGCGAACTCCTGGTACAGCCAGCCGGCAGCCAGGGCGACCAGCAGCAGAATCAGGATGGGGCTGTGCTCCAGCCACTCACCGGGGCGGGTGCGCTGGGGTGCCGCCGGTGCAGTGAAGCTGGGGTCCACGCCACACGCTTCGGCGCTGCGTGCGCTGTTCGGCCCGGGTGCCGTGGCGTAGGCGATGACCAGCGAGACGATGACCAGCGCCGCCAGCATTACCCCGGATTGCCACAGAAAGATGGTTTCGGTGAACGGGATGACGCCGGTGATCGACAGGATCGAAGGCGGCAAGCTGGCCGGGTTGGCCTGCAGCTGCGCCGCCGACGAAGACAGGCCCAGTGCCCACACAGCGCCCAGGCCCAGGTAGGCGGCCGCACCCGCAGCACGGTAATCCATCTTCAGGTCGGTGCGCCGCGCCAGGGCGCGCACCAGCAAACCACCGAACACCAGCGACAGGCCCCAGTTGAGCAAGGAAGCCAGCATCGAGATCAGTGCCACCCAGCACACGGCCGAGCGGCCATTGCCAGGGATACGCGCCAGGCGGTCGATCAGGCGTGCCGCCGGTGGCGAACTGGCGACCACATAGCCACCGATGACCACGAAAGCCATCTGCATGGTGAACGGAATCAGGCTCCAGAAACCATCGCCAAAGGCCTTGGCGGTGTCGGTCGGCTTGGCCCCCATGGCCAGCGCGCCGATGCACACCAGCAGCACCGCCAAGGCGGCGAATACCCAGGAGTCGGGGAACCAGCGTTCGGCCCAGTTGGAGCAGCGCAAGGCAAAGCGCGCGCTACGGCTGTCTTGAATTTCAGCGGCCACAGTGGCATTCCTTTTATTGGTTTTATGAGGTGAATCAGACAACGCAAAAACCCTGTAGGTACAGGTTCACTCGCGACCATGCCGGTAATGTACCGACACACTCAGCGGTGCAACCTGCGCCTACAGGGTTGGGTGGCGTAACGCCTTAGAACGTCATTTCCTGCACATCATCCGGCACGATCAGTTTGCCGGCAGTCTTCTCGACGATTTCCTCGATGCTCACCCCTGGTGCGGTTTCGCGCAGGATGAACGCACCGTCTTCAATTTCCAGGTAGGCCAGGTCGGTCAGCACCTTGCGGATGCAACCGGCACCGGTCAGCGGCAGGCTGCACTGCGCCAGCAGCTTGGACTCGCCGTCCTTGGACGCGTGGGTCATGGTCACGATGATGTTCTCGGCGCCCGCCACCAGGTCCATGGCGCCGCCCATGCCCTTGACCAGCTTGCCCGGGATCATCCACGAGGCGATATTGCCCTGCACGTCTACCTCGAACGCACCCAGCACGGTCAGGTCGACATGGCCGCCACGAATCATGGCGAACGACTGCGCCGAGTCGAAGATCGAGGCACCCCGGCGGGCGGTGACGGTCTGCTTGCCGGCGTTGATCATGTCGGGGTCGAGGGTGCTTTCGGTGGGGAACTCGCCCATGCCGAGCAGGCCGTTTTCCGATTGCAGCATCACATCCATGTCAGCGGGTACATAGTTGGCCACCAGGGTCGGAATGCCGATACCCAGGTTGACGTAGTAGCCGTCCTTCAGTTCACGGGCGACGCGTTGCGCCATCTGTTCGCGGGTCAGTGCCATGGTCAGGATCTCTTTGTTGTTCTGGTGGAGGCCGCTCAGGCCTTGACGGTGCGCTTTTCGATACGCTTTTCGAAGGTGCCGACGATCACCCGGTCAACATAGATGCCTGGGGTGTGGATCTCGCTCGGCAGCAGCACACCGGGCTCGACGATTTCTTCCACTTCGACCACGGTGATCTTGCCGGCAGTGGCCGCCAGCGGGTTGAAGTTCTGCGCGGTGTTGCGGTACACCACGTTGCCGTAATGGTCGGCCTTCCAGCCCTTGACGATGGCGAAGTCACCGGTGATGGACTCTTCGAGGATGTACTTGCGGCCCTTGAATTCGCGAACCTCCTTGCCTTCGGCAACCGGCGTGCCGTAACCGGTGGCGGTAAAGAACGCCGGGATGCCGGCGCCGCCAGCGCGCATTTTCTCGGCCAGGGTGCCTTGGGGTGTCAGCTCCACTTCCAACTCACCGCTGAGCAACTGGCGCTCGAATTCGGCGTTTTCGCCCACGTAGGAGGCGATCATCTTGCGGATCTGCCGGTCTTCCAGCAGCACCCCCAGGCCAAAGCCGTCCACCCCGCAGTTGTTGGAGACCACGGTCAGGCCCTTGACGCCACGGCGCCTGATTTCGCTGATGAGGTTTTCCGGAATGCCGCACAGGCCAAAACCACCGGCCAGTACCGTCATGTTGTCGGTCAGCCCGTCGAGGGCCTGTTCGTAGGTTGCAACGCGCTTGTCCAGTCCGGCCATGCTGATCCGCCTTTTGTAGTTGTTGAACCGACGAGGCTGTCGGTGAGCGTGTGTAGCCATCTTCACCGCAAGCGACTGATTTGTTAATTTTGTTTTCATCATCGATTGATAAATTTCGCAAAATAAACGATAGGCCCGTCATGAACGTCAAGCAACTGCGCGCCTTTGTCGCCGTGGCCAAGTACCAGAGCTTCGCACAGGCCGGTGAACACCTGCACGTATCGCAACCGGCCCTGAGCCTGACCATCAAGGCCCTGGAAGAGAACCTGGGCGGCGCCCTGCTCAGCCGCACCACCCGCAGCGTCAGCCTGACGGCCGAAGGCGAAGTGCTGCTGCCGCTGGCGCGGCGGCTGCTGGCCGACTGGGACGATACCGAAGAGATGCTGCGGCAACGCTTCACCCTGCAACTGGGCCGGGTCTCGGTGGCGGCGATGCCGTCGTTCGCCGGTAACCTCCTGCCCCATTCGCTCAAGGTGTTCCGCCAACGCTACCCCAAGGTCAACGTCACCGTGCACGATGTGATCAACGAACAGGTGCAGGAACTGGTGCGCCACCGCCGAGTCGAACTGGGCATTGGTTTCGAGCCGGACAATACCGACGGCCTGCACTTCCACCCGCTGTACATGGACCGTTTTGTCGCGGTGGTGCCCGCTGACTCACCCTTGGCGTTGTTGAACCAGGTCAGTTGGGCGCAACTCATGGCCGAAGATTTCGTGGCCCTGCAGCGGCCGTCGGCGGTACGCCTGTTGATGGAGCAGAATGTTGCCGCCCAGCACGGCAAACTGGCCGTGGCTTTCGAAAGCCACCAACTGGCGACCATCGGCCGCATGGTTGCCAGCGGCCTGGGCGTTAGCGCGGTGCCGGCCCTGTGCATCAACCAGATGCAGGAACTGGGTGCACGCTGCGTGCCCCTGGTCGAACCCACGGTCGAGCGGCGCATTGGGGTAATTGCCCTGAGCGAGCACAAACTGTCCACCGCAGCGCAGGCGTTGCTTGAAGTTCTACTGTCCAATACACAGCCCCCGGAGGTGACATGCGTTACGTGAAACTGGCAGGCGCGAGCGTGCCGGCCATTGGCCAAGGCACCTGGTACATGGGCGAAGACCCTGGGCGCAAGGCGGCAGAGGTAGCGGCCTTGCAACAGGGTATCGAGCTGGGCCTGAGCCTGATCGACACCGCCGAAATGTATGCCGAAGGCGGTGCGGAGACCGTGGTTGGCCAGGCCATTGCCGGGCGCCGCGACCAGGTGTTCCTGGTCAGCAAAGTCTACCCGCACAATGCCGGGCGGCAGGGCATGGCAAGCGCCTGCGAGCGCAGCCTGGCACGCCTGGGTACCGAGTGCATCGATCTGTACCTGCTGCACTGGCGGGGCCAGCACCCGCTGGAAGAAACCGTCGACGCCTTCGAGCGTTTGCGCGAGCAGGGCAAGATCAAGCGCTGGGGCGTTTCCAATTTCGATATCGACGACCTGCGCGAATTGAACAACCCTGCCTGCGCCACCAACCAGGTGCTGTACAACCCGGCCCAGCGGGGCATCGAATTCGACTTGCTGCCCTGGTGCCAACAACGCGCGCTACCGACCATGGCCTACTGCCCGTTGGCCCAGGCCGGGCGCTTGTTGCAGCACCCGGTGCTGGCAGAAATAGCCGAGCGCCATGGTGCCACGCCGGCTCAGGTCTGCCTGGCCTGGGTTACCCGTGATGATGGCATCATTGCCATCCCCAAAGCCGTGGCGCCCGAGCATGTTCGGCTGAATGCAGCAGCGGGTGCATTGGCCTTGACCCGCGAAGACCTGCGCGCAATCGACCTGGCCTTCCCGGCGCCCACCCGCAAGCAGCGCTTGGCGATGGTGTAGTCCGCCAGGGCATTTTCGTGAATGCGTGGCCGCGCCGCCGCGGGGTAGCCCGCGGCGTTAATGAAAGTCGCGGCTACGCACGTCCAACCCCTGCAACAGCGCGGTCACATCTTCCAGGCGCCGTGCTATCAGGTGGCGCACGCCATCTTGCTGCTCCAGCCGCCCGCTGACCTTGAGCAACTGCGCCCCCACCAGCGCCCGCCTTTGCCGCTCGGCCAGCGCCCGCCATACCACCACGTTGACCATACCGTGTTCGTCCTCGAGGGTGACGAACGTCACCCCGCTGGCGGTCTGCGGCCGCTGCCGCCCTACCACCAGCCCCGTCACGGCGATGTTGTCGCCATGCTCCAGGCCTTGCAGTTCTGCAGAACTGCGGCAGCCCAGTGCCCGCAGACGCGAACGCAGCAAGGTCAACGGGTGCGGCCCCAACGTGGTACCCAATGCCTGGTAATCGGCCACCAGGTCCTGCGCCACTGTCGGGGCCGCCAACTGCACCGCCACCTCCGGCACGGCCTGTACATCGGCAAACAGCGGCAGTTGCGCCTGCACGGCCGCCACCTGCCAGCGCGCCTGATGCCGGTCGCTGGCCAAGGCGCGAAGCGCGCCGGCATCCGCCAGGCAGGCCCGCGCGCGGGTGGCCAGCCCGGCACGCAGGCACAGGTCTTCCACGTCGCGCCATGGCTGCTGCGCCCGGGCCTGTTCCAGGCGCCTGGCGTCGGCTTCGGCCAGGCCCCGGACCAGGCGCAAGCCCATGCGCAAGGCCAACGTGCCCAGGGCGTCCGGCTCCAGCGTGCAGTCCCATTCGCTGTGGCAGACATCCACCGGCCGTACCTCGATGCCCTGGCGCCGCGCCTCCTGCAGCAGTTGGTCGGGGCTGTAGAAGCCCATGGGCCAACTGTTGACCAGGGCGCAGGTGAAAATGGCCGGTTCATGGCACTTGAGCCAGCTGCTGGCATAGCACAGCAAGGCAAAGCTGGCGGCATGCGACTCTGGAAAACCATAGCTGCCGAAGCCTTTGATCTGTTCGAAAATGCGCTCGGCGAATGCCAGCTCGTAGCCATTGCGCAACATGCCCTGCAGCAAGCGCTGGCGGTGCGGTTCAAGACCGCCATGGCGTTTCCAGGCGGCCATGCTGCGCCGTAACTGATCGGCCTCGCCTGGTGAATAGTCGGCTGCGACCATGGCCAGCTCCATCACCTGTTCCTGGAACAGCGGCACACCCAAGGTGCGCTCGAACACCTCCTTCAGTTTTGGCGACGGGTAGGTCACCGCCTCTTGCTTCAGCCGCCTGCGCAGGTAGGGGTGCACCATGTCGCCCTGGATTGGCCCCGGGCGCACGATGGCCACCTCGATCACAAGGTCGTAGAAGGTGTTGGGCCGCAGCCGCGGCAACATGGCCATTTGCGCGCGCGACTCGATCTGGAATACCCCCATGGTCTCGGCGCGGCTGATCATGGCGTAGGTGGCGGGGTCTTCGCTGGGGATGGTCGCCAGGGTCAGTTCACGGCCACGGTGGCGCTGCAGCAGGTCGAAGCAACGGCGCAAGGCACTGAGCATGCCCAGCGCCAGCACGTCCACCTTGAGCAGGCCGACCATGTCGAGGTCGTCCTTGTCCCACTGGATGACGGTACGTTCGGCCATGGCGGCGTTTTCCACCGGCACCAGCTGGTCCAGCGGCTGCTGCGAGATGACAAACCCGCCCGGGTGCTGCGACAGGTGCCTGGGGAAGCCGATCAACTCGCCGGCCAGTATCAGTACCCGCCGCAACAACGGGCTGCCAGCTTCGAACCCGGCCTCGGCCAGGCGTTGTTCGTCGGGTATGCGGTCGCTCCAGCGGCCACAGCATTTGGCCAGGGCATCGACCTGGTCCATGGGCAAACCCAGCACACGCGCGACATCGCGCACGGCACCTGCAGCATGGTACGTATTGACCACCGCCGTCAGCGCAGCACGGTGCCGCCCATAACGGCGGAACACGTACTGGATCACTTCTTCACGGCGGTCGTGTTCGAAATCCACGTCGATATCGGGCGGCTCGTTGCGCTCGCGTGACAGAAAACGCTCGAACAGCAGGCGGTGCTGCATGGGATCGAGCTCGGTGATGCCCAGCACGAAGCACACCACCGAATTGGCCGCCGAGCCGCGGCCCTGGCAGAGGATACCCTGGCGCCGGGCGAAGGCGACAATGTCGTGCACGGTCAGAAAGTAGCTTTCGTACCCCAGCTCTTCGATCAACCCCAGCTCCCTGTCCAGCACCTGCCGCACCTTGGCACTTGGCCCTTGTGGCCAACGCACCGGCAACCCCTGCTCGCACAGTGTTCGCAGCCAACTGGCCGGGGTATGTGCTTCAGGCACCAGTTCTCGTGGGTACTGGTAGCGCAGTTGGCCAAGGTCGAACTGGCAGCGCTGGGCAATGGCCAGGGTCTCGGCCAGCATCTCGGGCGGGTAGAGTTCTGCCAGTTGTGCCGGGCTGCGCAAGTGCCGTTCGCCATTGGCAAACAGAAAACGCCCGGCTTCGGCCACCTGGCAATGCTGACGAATCGCAGTCATGCAGTCCTGCAACGCCCGGCGGCCGCGCACATGCATATGCACATCGCCACAGGCCACCGCGCGAATACCCAGCTCGGCCGCCAAGGCTTGCTGGCCCTGAAGGTGCCGGGCATCGTCACTGCCACGGTGCAGGTGCACGGCCAGCCACAGGCGCTGGGCAAACAGCCCGCGCAACCACTGGCCGGTGGCCGTATCGCCCCTGTCGCCCGCCACCCACAAGGCCAGCAAGCCGTGATGGTGCTGCTGAAGGTCATCCCGAAAAAGCTGGTACTGGCCCTTCTCCGCCCGCCGTCGGGCGCGGGTAATCAGTGCGCACAGGTTCTGGTAGCCCGCCAGGTCGGCAACCAGCAGCACCAGCTTGGGGCCGTCGTGCAGCTGCACTTCGCTGCCGACGATCAGCGGCAACTGGTGCACCTTGGCCGCCTGCCAGGCGCGCACGATACCGGCCAGCGTACATTCGTCAGTGATCGCCAGGGCCTGGTAACCCTGCTCTTTGGCCCGCCGGAACAGTTCGTCGGCGCTCGAAGCGCCGTGCTGGAAACTGAAATTGGACAGGCAATGCAGCTCGGCATACGGGGCGGGGTTCATGCGAACCAGCCCTGCAACCAAAGCGGGCCAGCCTGGCCCAGGTCACGGTAGGCCCAGCCACGCAGGCCATCACGGGTTTCGATGCGGTAGTAATCGCGGCGTACATCGCCACCATCCCACCAGCCCGACTCGATGCGCTCGGCAGGGCTCTGCAGGCGGTAGCCAGCCTCGTCCAGCGCCAGCGGCGCGGGCAGCAACCAACCAGGGCGGCTGCCCGGGGCCACCGGCATGCCCCCGGGTGCCCCCTGCTCTGCCAGTTGCCAGGCACATTCGGGCCGGTGATCGGCGGCCGCGCTCAGGCCTTGGACGGCCTCATCGCCCAGCCGCGCGCGCAAGCGCTCGCGCAATTGCTCCCAAGGTTGCGCTTGTTGCGCCCGTGGGTCGAACAACGCCTGGTGTTGTGGCACAAAGGCTGGTAGGTCTTCGGCGACCAACCGCAGGTTGCGCACCGGGGCCGGAATACGCAGCGGCTCCAGGCGCCCACGGGCCAGCTCGAACAGCATCGCGGCGTCGCGCTCGGCGGCCAGCAAGCCGACCTTCAGCAGCGTGTCCGGGCCTTCGACATGCTCCAGGTGCAGGCAAAAGCGCTGCACCCCACAATCGCGACCGGCCAGGAATGCAGCCAGGTCGTTGAGCATGCGCCGCAGCGGGAACAACAGCGCCTGGTGCGATTCAACATCGAAGTTCAGCTCCAGCCGGCTCTCGAAACGATCGGGCGGCAGGTAGAAGTCCAACCCCAGGGTGCGCAGGCCGAGCAATTGATCCAGGTGCAGTTGCACCTGGGCGGGAAAGCGTTTGGCCAAAGTTTCGCGCGGCAACGCCAGCACCTGGCCGAGTTGCCGCAAGCCCATGCGGGTAAAGGCTTCGGCAGCCTCTGGCGGCAAGCCGATGCGCTGTATGGGCATGTTCAGCAACGCGTTACGGGTGGCTTCGGCATCGGCTACCACCAGGCCATCGTGGGCATTGGCCAGCATGCGCGCTGCCACCGGGTTGCTGGCCACCACGATGCGCTGGCGCAAGCCCAGTTCAGCCAGTTCCTGGCGCAGGCGTGCTTCCATCACGGGCCATGGGCCGAACAGCTGCAGGCTTGAGCCCACCTCCAGCAACAGCGCACGCGGGTAATGCAGGCTGACCTGGGCACTGAAACGGTAGGCCCAGGCGGCCAGCAGTTGCTGCATGCGCTCGATGCGCCTGGGGTCTGTTTCGATACAGGTGAAACCATCGGCCAGCGCACGTGCAGCAGTCAGGGTTTGCCCGGCCCGCAGGCCGAGTGCCGCCGCTGCCGGGTTGACTGCCTGCAATACCCGCCTCTGGCTGGGCCCGCCAATGATGACCAAGGGGTTGGCTGGGTCTTCGCGCTCGCGCAGGACGGTGTCCAACGCCAGTTGCGGAAGCAGGATGCAGGCCCAGAGCATGTTGCATCAGCCCTGCCACGGGCTGGCAATGGGCAGGGCCGGCGGCATGCCGCCGCGGCTTTTCAGCACCCGCCATTGGGCTGGGCGGGTATCCACGGCGATGCGCAATGCTGCCGGTGACGGGTTGTGGGCGGCCTGCTGCGGCCGGCAGGCAAAGGCCAGCGCCTGGCCGGTTTCCGCTGCCACTTGCAGGCGCCGCAGGGCACGGTCATCGGCACGCTCGGGCCAGCACAGCACTGCCGCGCAACTGCCCGAGCGCAGGCACTGCTCGGCGGCCCACAGGGCGTCAGCGGGTTCGGCGTTTACCTGCACCAGCCAGCGCAGGTCTACCCCCGCGGCCTGCCAGGCCGGCGCATAGGGAATGAAAGGCGGCGCCACCAACACCACGCGGCTGGCTTCTGCGCTCAGGCGTGCCAGGGTTGGCCACAGCAACTGCAATTCGCCACAACCCGGGTTCGCCAACAGCAGTTCGCTCAATGCGGCTGCCGGCCAACCGCCTTCCGGTAAACGTTCGTCCAGCGCGGCATGGCCGGTTGGCTGCAGGCCCAGCGGTCGCGCCTGGGCCTGCCGGCCGCGCCATACCCGGCGCTGGTCCAACAGCCGGTCGAGGTCGACCACCGCGCCCATCAGTCACGCCTCAGCAAGCCACAGAACACGCCTTCGATGAAGAACTCCTGCGTGGGGAGCACATCGATAGGCGCATAGGCTGGGTTACGTGCCAACAACCGGTAGTGCTTGCCCACGCGTTGCAGGCGCTTGATGGTGACTTCGCCGTCGAGCCGGGCTACCACGATCTGGCCATCACGGGCATCGGCCTGTTGCAGGATGCCGACCAGGTCACCGTCGAAGATGCCGTCATCGATCATCGAATCGCCACGCACCTTGAGCAGGTAGTCGGGGGTGCGCCGGAACAAGCTGGGGTCGAGCAGCAACTGCTCGTGGATACCCAGGTCCGGGCCGATCGGGGCACCTGCCGCCACTTGGCCGAGCACCGGTACTTCGAGCATTTCTGGCCGGCGCAGGGGGTCGGCCAGGCGAATGCCCCGCGCCTGATTGGGGGTGACATCGATATAACCCGCCTGACACAGGGCGGTGATGTGTTTGCGCGCGACGCTGCGCGAGGCAAAACCGAAGCGCGTGGCGATGTCCGCCAGGCTCGGCGGCTGGCCGTGGTCGCTGATGCGCTCGCGGATGAAGTCGAAAATGGCGCGGCGTTTGGGGGTAAGGTTATTCATGGAGCACATTTGTACTCCTTTCGCCGCGTGCTGAACAGACCCCTTCGTCGTCTGCATTGGTTATGATCCCCCGGCTTGTGTTTTTCTGAACGGGATACCCCATGCTCACCGCCCTGCTGTTCGACCTCGACGGAACCCTTACCGACACCGACAGCCTGCACTTGCAGGCCTTTCGCCAACTGCTGCGTGACCATGACGGCCGCGAGCTGAGCCAGGCCCAGTTCGAGGCCCAGGTCAGCGGCAGGGCCAATGGCGAGCTGTTCGCCGAACTGTTCCCCGGCGCCAGTACCGAACAGTGCGCCAGGCTGGCCGACCGCAAGGAAGCCTTGTTCCGCGAGATGTCACCGGCGTTGCAGCCCATGCCAGGCCTGCTGCGCCTGCTGGAACATGCCCAGGCCCACGCCCTCGGCATGTGCGTGGTCACCAACGCGCCGCGGCTCAATGCCGAGCACATGCTCGCTGCCATGGGCTTGGCCCAGCGCTTCGAGCATGTGGTCGTGGCCGACGAGCTGGCCCGGCCCAAACCCGACCCGCTGCCCTACCTTACCGGGCTGCAGCGGCTGGGCGCCGCGGCCGGGCAAGCGCTCGCTTTCGAGGACTCCTTGCCGGGGGTGGCTGCAGCCACTGCGGCCGGTATCTTTACCGTCGGGGTAGCCACCACGCAAACGCCTGAGCGGTTGCGGGCAGCGGGGGCACAGTTGGTCATCGCTGATTTCAACGATACCCAGTTGTGGGCATTGCTCGAGCAACGCCACCGCGCTTGATCCTCGACAGCACTATTGAAGCCCTAGCCATCCCAACCACCGCCCTGCCCAGGCCACCCCATGCTGATCGACGAAGAACTCACCCTGAAAAAGCTGGAAACCTTCCTCGCCTTCATGCGCAGCGGCAACCTCAGCCGCGCTGCCGCCGAACTGTGCACCAGTTCGGTCAGCGTGCACCGTGCCATCCACTCGCTGGAAAGCGCCCTGCGCTGCGCCCTTTTCAAGCACGAAGGCCGGCAGCTGATTCCGCTGGAAAGCGCCTACGTACTGGAAAAGAAAGCCCGCCTGCTGATCCAGGACGCCGAGCAGATGGTGCGCCAGACCCGCGAAGCCGCCGGCTTCTACGCTGAACGCTTTCGCCTGGGCGCGCTGTACTCGCTAACGGTAAAAACCGTGCCCAAGCTGGTGATGGGGCTTAAGCTGCGGCGCAGCGAACTGAACATCGACCTCACCCTGGGCTCCAACCTCGACCTGCTGCAGCGCCTGAAAAACCATGAACTGGAGGCCATTCTCGTCTCCCTGGACGAGAGCGTCAGCGACCCGGCCTGCGAACAACTGCCGCTGTTTTCCGACGACATCTTTCTCGCCGTACCCACCGATTCCCCCTTCGCCGAGCAGGCCGAGGTGGACCTGACCGACCTCGCCGACTCCACCTTCATCACCCTGACCCAAGGGTTTGCCACACACCGCGATGGCGCCCGGGTCTTCCAGCAAGCCGGCTTCGAGCCAAAGGTGGCCATGCAGGTCAACGACATCTTCACCCTGCTGAGCATGGTCAGCTCGGGCGTGGGCTTTGCCCTGCTGCCGGGGCGCATCGCGGCCGTCTACGAAAACCGCGTCAGGCTGATAGCCCTGCAGCCGCAGTACCGTTTGCAGCAGCATATCGGCGTGGTGTTTCTGAAGGCGCGGGAGCGGGAGCCGAACCTGCTGGCCTTGCTGGCGGAATGCCGGATGTACAGCCTGGAGCGCTAGGTTGTTGCACTGGCAACGATGCAGGGCGGCACCAGGAGCGTAGTGCTGTCCACTTGAGCAGTTGGGGCCGCTCCGCGACCCATCGCAGGCAAGCCAGCTCCCAAAAGGATCGCCTTAGGGCTGACAGGTGTTTGTCAGAAGATATGCAGCGCCTGTGAGATCGAGCGCCGCCCGCGCGGCGCAATCGCGAGCTG
>JAEAMF010001381.1_pt1 | contig 18054 bp, 14 predicted proteins | sample 8958721 | NCBI WGS metagenome assembly JAEAMF01 (sample SAMN16933255, study PRJNA681124) | bioreactor sludge metagenome | isolation source: anaerobic bioreactor treating anionic surfactant - SDBS | place: India: Bengaluru | collected 2019-02-28
TTTTGCTTAATTCGTGATTTGGTCTTAGAATTCACGGAGAATTCACGGAGATCACGGAGTTTAAATGACTCGTTATCAGTTCTCTGTGTTCTCCGTTTTCCTCTGTGATCTCTGTGGTTAAATACGAAACACTCATTTTGACACAGCCTCGACGGGGGAGGAGTAGATGGGTAAATTCTCCGGTGCTTGAACCTGAGTTTGAGTCCGGCACCGATATCTATCGGGATGCCGTGGGGTTCATGCCATTGGTTTGTTTAAGGATGATAAAAATGAATTATCTTAGCGTAACTTTTTACCAGCATAAATAAGTGAATACAGGAGGCCATACGATACGCCGGAAAAGTCACTGGTTTTTGGTCCTGTTGCTTTTTTTAAGCTTACCGACAACAGTGAGCGCCCAGTTTTATAACGGGTCCCAGCTGACATTTGGGAAAAACCGCGTTCAATACGGTGAATTCCTGTGGACCTACTTTCAATATGAACGGTTCGATACCTATTTTTATCTAAACGGTCGCGAGCTAGCCGTTTTTGTGTCCAAATATGTGAACGACCACCTCCAGGAAATTGAATCCCAGCTTGAATCCTCGCTTGATTCTAAGATACAGTTCATTATCTACAACAACCTGTCCGACCTGAAGCAGACCAACATCGGGCTGATGGGTCAGATGCACTACAATACGGGAGGGATCACCCACATCATCGGGCATAAGGTCTTTCTTTACTTCAACGGCGATCTCAACCATTTCATACGCCAGATCAGGGCAGGCATCGCACGGATCATCATCGAGCAGACGCTCTATGGAGGCAGTGTCGGAACGCAGATCAAGAATACAACTCTCATGGCCCTCCCCGAATGGTATGTCAACGGGGCCATTTCTTATATCGCTGAACCATGGAGCACAGAGATCGATAATTTTGTAAAAGACGGGATCCTCTCCGGACGTTATGAAAAGTTCAATCGCCTGACAGGCACCGATGCCCTGTACGCCGGCCACGCCATCTGGAACTTTATTGCTGAGAAATATGGCAAATCCGTGGTGTCCAACATTCTGTACATGTCCAAGATCAGCCGTAACGTGGAAAGCGGATTCCTGTATGTTTTGGGCATTTCGTACAAGAACCTGATGAAAGAGTGCTATACCTACTATTTTGAAAAATACAGCAGGGAAGATGAATCCCGTGATCTGCCCCTGGAAGGTATCGTTCTCAAAAAACCAAAGGATGATATGGTGTACGGCAAGCTGACACTGGATCCCTCGGGAAGAAACGCTGCTTACACGGTCAACAACCTGGGAAAGAACAAGGTCTATGTGTATGACCTGGACAGCCGGGACAAGAAAAAGATATTCCGGACAGGCTACCGGCTGGATGAAAAAGTGGATTATTCCTACCCCATCATGGCCTGGCATCCATCCGGCAAGATCCTGGCCATGATCACCGAAACAAGGGGAGGCGTTTTCCTTTACCTGAATGATTTTGAGAACCATACGAAAATCAGGCAGGAGATCGTCAATTTTGACAAGATCCTCGATTTCTCCTATTCACCGGACGGAAGGATGTTGTTGTTTTCTGCCATACAAAAAGGGCAAACCGATCTGTTCACCTATACACTTTCCTCAAGCTCTTACGAACAGCTCACCAACGATTACTACACCGATCTTCATCCCCGCTTTTTCGGAGGAACCGGCAAGATCCTTTTCAGTTCCAACCGTGGCAGTGACACCCTGCGGTTCAAAAAGATCGAGGAGTTCGACGTAGGATCGGTACAACCACGGCTGGATCTTTTCCTGTATGACTACAAGACAAAAAGTAACCTTCTGAAGAGGGTCACCCAGACTCCCACTGCTGATGAAACCTCCCCGGAAGAACTGGATGAAGGAATGTTCACCTTCCTGAGCGACCAGAACGGAATCATCAACCGGTATTATGCCCGTCTCGACAGTGCCATCACCTACATCGACACGATCACGCACTACCGCTATTTCACAGAATACTTCCCGGTCACCAATTATGAACGCAACATCCTTGAACAGAACGTTAATGCCCGGAGCGGTCAGTATGGTGAGATCATTTACAAGGACCGGAAATATACGATGTATGTGAACGACCTGCCCCTGCAGGACCAGGTGACGAAGACCGAACTGAAGAATACACCGTATGCCGAACAGGTCATCACTTCGTTCACAAAAGATAAAGAAATACTGAAACAGGATGGGGGAAGCACGATAAAAAAGAGAAAACGGTTCTTTAATGTCTATGCAGAAGAAGTCGAACCCCAAGCATCGGAGGATCAAGTCGATATCAATAACTACCAGTTCGACAAGCAATCCTTTGTCAAACTTCCCAGCCTCGATACCATGCTGATGAACATTTTCGATTTTGAAACGACCAGGGCCAGCCAGGCATTTAAACCACCCAAACAGAGAAATTATAATGTTCAGTTCTCGATCAACGAACTGGTCAGCCAGATCGATTTTTCATACCTAAATTATACATACCAGGCTTTCACTGGTGGTGGGCAACCCATCTTCCAGACACCGGGATTTAACGCATTTTTTAACATTGGAGTGACCGATTTGCTGGAGGATTACCGCATTACGGGAGGAGTGCGTCTCTCGGTCGATCTTCAGAACAACGAATACCTGCTGAACTTCTCCAATTTGAGAAAACGGCTGGATAAAGAGATCATTTTTCACAGGAAAGTCTTCGAAGAATCGGGGTATTATTCCATCATCAAGCATTATGCCCATGAACTGCACTATGTGCTGAGATGGCCCTTTAATCCGATCATTGCCGTTGCCGGGACAGCGACGTTACGGAATGACAGGGCGGTGTATCTTTCGACGGACCAGATCAATCTGATGGAACCCGACCAGACGGTCAATTCGGGAGTACTCAAAGGAGAACTAGTCTATGACGACACACAGGATGTTGGCCCGAATCTTTATTATGGCACACGCTTCAAGATATTTGCCGAGTATTACAAGCAGCTGGACAGGTTATCCGACAACCTGGTCATCGTGGGTGTCGACTTCCGCCACTACCTGAAGGTCCACCGTTCGATTATCTGGGCGAACCGGTTTGCAGCCAGCACCTCCTTCGGAGACAACAAGCTGATCTATTATCTGGGTGGAGTGGATAACTGGGTCTCTCCGAAGTTCGACCTGTCCACTCCCATTGATTACTCCCAGAATTACATCTATCAGACACTGGCAACGAACCTGCGCGGATTCAGCCAGAATATCCGTAACGGTAATTCCTTTGCACTGATCAACAGCGAAATCCGCATACCGGTCTTTCGCTATTTTGCCAACCGTCCGCTGAAATCCGATTTTCTTAATAATTTCCAGATCGTTGGTTTCGGTGATATCGGAACCGCCTGGACGGGCCTCAATCCCTATTCGCTTGAGAACTCACTGTTTACGCGGACCATCCAGCGACCTCCGCTTCTTGTCACTGTCGAATTGCAGAAAGAACCCATTGTCGGAGGTTTCGGGTTCGGACTTCGCAGCCGTATCTTTGGTTACTTTCTCAGGGGCGACATCGCCTGGGGTGTTGAGGACTGGGAAGTGCTCCCTTCCAGGTTTTATTTCTCCCTCAGCCTAGATTTCTGAGTACCCGATGGCCATGATCCTGGTGCGAAATTTAAACCCTGTTCGTAAATAATTGACCTTTCGCTTTACTTTACCTTTTAAATCTGCATTTTTGAACTAATTTTGTCATGCCGTCCATGTACTCAAGACACCACGGAAGATCCTCCAATAGCTCCTTTCCTGATTGTTAAAATTTTAACAACTTGCAATGAATCAGCAAAATCCGTGATGCTAACAAGTTGTTAGGGGATATGATTGTTTAAGTCAGCATGTTACTCGTCCCCTGACAGGTATTGTTAATAAAAGATTTTGCAATACGAGCAGGGCTATTGTAATTTGGTAGCTCATAAAAAGACATCATTTAATCAATATAAGTAATTCAAATACAGAAAGATACATTTTTTCTGATTTGTGTTCGTTTAATTTTATCACCCATTCATGGAGCAGGATTTATTCGCCAACGTCGACAAGAACATTCAGTCCGACTTTTATAAAGAGATGCTGGCCCGGCGAACTCGGCCTGATTTGCATGAAGAAGAGGTGCACGCTGCTGTAGGAGAACCCATAACCGGGGATCTGATGCAGGCAAGGGAGCTACAGAGCTATCCATATGAAAGGGTGCTGGAGGAATCGACTCGATATTTCAGGGGAGATACGCTGGCAGCGAACGTCTGGATCAATAAATACGCACTGAAGGACAGTAGTAATAATTTATATGAGCTGACGCCCGATGACATGCACTGGCGACTGGCCAGGGAGATTGCCAGGATCGAGCAGAAGTATCCGGATCCGATGCCTGTAGAAGAGATTTATTATTTATTCAAGGATTTCCGGTTCATCATACCGCAGGGCAGTCCCATGGCGGGAATGGGCAATGATTTCCAGGTATCGTCGCTTTCTAATTGCTTTGTTATCGGAAATCAGGGGCAATCTGACTCTTACGGTGGCATTCTCAAGGTCGACCAGGAGCAGGTTCAGCTGATGAAGCGCCGCGGCGGAGTAGGTCACGACCTGTCGCATATCCGGCCCACGGGGAGTCCGGTGAAGAATAGCGCACTGACCTCAACAGGCATCGTCCCGTTCATGGAGCGCTACTCCAATTCCACGCGGGAGGTTGCACAGGATGGGCGAAGGGGGGCGCTGATGCTTTCCATTTCCATCAAGCACCCTGACGCTGAACGGTTCATCGATGCCAAGCTCGAGCAGGGAAAGATCACCGGAGCCAACGTTTCCGTCAAGATCGACGACGAGTTCATGAAGGCGGTGATCAATGATACCACCTACGTGCAGCAGTTCCCGATCCATTCCGACAATCCCGTGGTCAGGAATGAGATCCACGCCCGCACCCTCTGGAAAAAGATCATCCATAACGCATGGAAATCAGCGGAGCCCGGCGTACTGTTCTGGGATACCGTCCTGCGAGAGGCCATCCCAGACTGTTATGCGGACCTGGGATTCCAGACGGTCTCGACCAATCCCTGCGGGGAGATCCCTCTGTGTCCCTACGACAGCTGCCGCCTGCTGGCCATCAATCTGTACAGCTATGTCGACAATCCTTTTACGGATAGGGCCAGTTTCAATTCCGAACTTTTCTCGCGTCATGCCCGGTATGCGCAACGGATCATGGACGATATCGTGGACCTGGAGATCGAGAAAGTGGACAAGATCCTTGAAAAGATCCATGCCGACCCCGAGGATGAGGAAGTGAAACGCATCGAATGGAAGCTCTGGGAGAACATACGCAAGAAAAGCATCCAGGGCAGGCGAACGGGAATTGGTATCACGGCGGAAGGCGACATGCTGGCTGCCCTCGGCACCCGTTACGGTTCGGATGTGGCCATCAGCTTCTCGGTGGAGGTTCATAAGCTGCTGGCTATCGAAGTGTACAGCTCGTCGGTGGAACTTGCCCGCCAGCGCGGCGCGTTCCCCATCTTCGATATCGAACGCGAAAAGAACAATCCGTTCATCCTCCGGCTGAAACAGGCGGCACCGCGACTCTACGAAGAGATGGAGAAATACGGACGCCGCAATATCTCCATGCTGACCATCGCCCCAACAGGAAGCGTTAGCATCTGCACACAGACCACATCCGGCATCGAACCCGTGTACATGATCAGCTACAAGCGCCGTAGAAAGGTCAATCCGAACGATATGCAGGTGCACGTCGATTTTATGGACGGCTCAGGTGACGCATGGGAAGAATACCATGTATTCCACCATAATTTCAACACCTGGCTGGAGAAACGAGGATTCGACCCGCACAAAGTGGAAACGATGACCGAAAACGAGCTCAATGAGATCATCCAGCAATCACCCTATTATAAAGCCACAGCCAACGACATTGACTGGGTAAGCAAAGTGAGGATGCAGGGAGCCATCCAGAAATGGGTCGACCATTCCATTAGCGTCACCGTCAATGTGCCGGCAAACACCACCGAGGACCTGGTCAGCGAAATTTACACCACCGCCTGGGAAAGTGGCTGCAAGGGGATGACCATCTACAGGGAAGGTTCCAGGGACGGTGTCCTCGTGAAAGATGAGAAAGAAAAGGCCGATGAGGATGATTTTCATGAAACCAAGGCTCCTCCGCGACCGGACCGGCTGGAGGCCGAGGTGGTCAGATTTACAAACGATTACGAAAAATGGGTTGCTGTGGTTGGTCTCTACAAGGGACGCCCCTATGAGATCTTCACGGGTAAAGCCGAAGGATTCTTTCTACCCAACTGGGTCACCCAGGGATGGATTATCCGCATAAAGTCCGATAAGATGAAGAACGCACGGTATGACCTGCAGTTCAAAGACAGGGATGGATTTAACGTCACTCTGGAAGGGCTTTCCCGACAGTTCAACAAAGAATACTGGAACTATGCCAAGCTTATTTCCGGTATCCTGCGTCACGGCATGCCACTGCCCTATGTGGTGGACCTGATCTCCAACCTCGGACTGGAGAGCGACTCAATGAACACCTGGAAGAACGGCGTCGTCAGAGCTCTTAAAAAGTTCATCCCCGACGGAACCCTCGATCCCAAGAACAGCCAGTGTCCCGAATGCGGTGAAGAACATGGACTGCTCTACAAAGAGGGCTGCAAGATCTGCATCCATTGCGGATACTCCAAATGTGAATGATCCTCCGGCTGTACTCCTCAGAAGTGAAGCTTGTGATAATCGAATGTCTGATTGTTGCGAAAAGTAATGATCTTTTGCGCCAGAAGTAAAAAGATGTTCAGATCATGGTCGCGGAACCATTTTGCCGCTTCAGGCCTTTCGTTGCAGGCATCCGCAAAGAGGACCAGCAACTCGTAATGGTTCTTGACCAGCCATTCCCTCGCCTGCGGCCTGTTGTCGATGGCATGATCAAGGGCGGCAAGGTGAGGATAGCCATTCTTCATCAACCAGCTGAAGGCTTCCTCACTACCTGTGATTGCTCGCGACAACGCAGCCAGTTCGGGGTATCCGTTCTCCAGCAGCCATTTGAATATCTTGTTGTTCCCGCTGATGGTCTCGCCGAAGGCTAACAGGATCTTTGTGGGGTAGTTATGCATAGTACAAAGATAAATCCCAAATCCCAGGATTCCAAATTCCAAACAAATCCACCCCCCAAGGGGTGGAGCTTCCCGCTCTCTGCTAACTGCCAACCCTTCGTCTCTGCTTTCCTCTGGACATGTTGCCAACTGCTGACTGCCGACTACTCCTCCACCGTACCGAACCAGACCAGCACATACCCTCGATAGACGCACACTCCCATGGCCCTCCACTCCAGTTCCTGCCACATGTCCTTGTTGATGATCACTGTATAGTGTCCTCTGCTCTTCTTCCACGCATTCAACGCATCCACCACGATATCGTCCGGATCGTCGTACCGGTAGTCATTCCAGTAAGCGATCTCATAACCTTTACCCTTGTACCCGGTCAGTTCGGCAGGTTTATCCCACATACAGGGAGCCTGTTCATGGTCCTCTTCATAACAGCATGGTGTCCAGGATCCTTTGGTAGACCAGCTGTGCAGGTTGCAACGTTCGTCATAGGGCAGGTTCTCGGCAAGATCTATGGCATGGGTCCGGGCCACCATGCACAGCTTTTCCGACAGCGGCACAGGAGGAAGCTCTAACTGTGCACGGTATTCGTTGATCATACCGTAGAGACGGTATTCGGCAGGTGTTGGAAGAGGATGGGTGACAGCGGTAACTTCAGGGAACAGCCAGAAGATGAACATCAAAAGATACATGATCCTGTTTTCTCCCAATAACTGTTATAACAGGATTTTATTGTCCGGCGGACCTCCTCCATTGAAAAGGAGGTCCTGCTTTTACCTGTTCCTTTCCGTGGTGAATCTGACCAGTTTTTCCATAGCCTCACGGAACGGTGAGTCTGCAAATTCATGAAGGATGAGGAAAGCTTTATCCTGGTACTCAGTCATCTTTTTCCTGGCGTAAAGGATTCCATCGCTGGAGTGAACCTCACGGATCAGTCCGGCTATCTTTTCGGAATTCTGGGCCCTTCGCCTGATGATGTGCATGAACTGTTTTTTCTTTTTCCGGTCCGATTCGCTCAGCATTCTTATCAGAGGAAGGGTTAACTTCTTCTCTTTAATATCCAGCCCGTTCGGTTTCCCGACAAGATCGTTGGATTCATAGTCAAACAGATCGTCTTTGATCTGGAAAGCCATGCCCACATTCTCGCCAAAGGCATGCATCTTTTGGATAATGAATGGTTCTGAACGGGCTGATGCTGCACCGGTGGCACAGCAGGCAGCGATCAGGGAAGCCGTTTTCTTCCGGATGATCTCAAAGTAAACCTCTTCGGTCACATCCAGCCGGCGCGCCTTTTCAATCTGCAGCAGTTCGCCTTCGCTCATCTCACGTGTCGCCTTCGAAACAAGCTTCAGCAAGTCCACCTCATCATTTTCCAAAGCAAGCAACATTCCCTTCGACAGGAGATAGTCACCCACCAGTACCGCAATCTTATTGCGCCACAATGCATTGATCGATAAAAAACCTCTGCGGTAATTGGATTCATCCACCACATCGTCGTGCACCAGGGTGGCCGTATGCAACAGCTCGATCAGCGATGCGGCCCTGTAGGTGGATTCGTTTATATTGCCACATACCCCTGCTGACAGGAAAACGAACATCGGACGCATCTGCTTGCCTTTGTGCCGGAGGATATACCCGGTGATGATGTTCAACAAGGCAACCGGGCTTTTCATGGAAGCCCGGAATTTCTTCTCAAATTCAGCCAGGTTCTGCTGAATGGGTGCCTGTATTTCCTTAAGATCGCCTGACATAAGCCGTTTGCTGGTGCCAAAAGTATGAAACTTTGGGGTAGGTATCCTGCAGAGTGGGGAAATTATTGTTAAGGCACAAAGGTATCCCGGCTTCGTCGGGACAAGCTCCGGCACAAAATAAAAATCCCGTAGGGATTGCATTACAATAGTATCGAAAAATGTTTGAAATTTGTAATTTGGATTTTGATTTAAGGTATGTCGATTCTGTTTGATCAAATCATCTTCGGTCCGGTGAGGAGCCGCCGTTTTGGTATATCGCTGGGTATCAATTTGTTACCTACGTCCTATAAATACTGCACCTTCGATTGCGTGTACTGTGAATGCGGATGGACGCAGCACCGGGAGGACCGGAAGCAAAAACTGTTCACCCCCGCGGAGGTCATTTCGGCCTTTGAAGAGAAGTCCCGCAAACTAGTCGGTTCTGGCATAATGCCCGATAACCTTACATTTGCCGGCAACGGCGAGCCAACCCTCCACCCGCATTTTCACACGATCGTGGATGAAACCATTCGGATACGCGACCACTATTTCCCAAAAGCCAGGATCACGGTCCTGTCTAACGCCACGCAGCTCCATAAATCACGCGTCAGGGATGCACTCCTGAACGTGGACAACAATGTCCTTAAGCTGGATTGTGGCACCGAGGAGATGTTCCGGCGGATCAACAGACCGCTGGGTAGCATCACCCTGGCAAAGATCGTTGACCTCCTCCGAAACCTCAACGGCCATCTGACCATCCAGACCCTTTTCGTCCGCGGCACATACCAGGGTGGGGAACTGGACAATACCACTGAAGCAGAGCTCAATGCATGGATGGGACATCTTCAGCAGATCAGGCCTGGCTCGGTCATGATCTATTCGATCGACCGGAATCCCCCAGTAAGCAGCATACAAAAAGTGCCTGCAGAGGAATTGTACCGGATCGCATCGCGTGTTGAAAAACTGGGTCTGAAAACGGAAGTGTATCCCTGATAATTTTTACCATAATGAACGATTCAATCAAAAAGATACTTCTGCTGATTTCTGTTTTAACCCTTGCAGGGATCATTCATGCCCAGGACTTTAACGGCGGAGTCCATGCGGGTTTTGACATCGCCAGTGAACGCGATACCTGGCCCAACCGGCTGGGGCTGTATGCCGGCATATTCACGAACCGGTATATGTCGGAACGATCTTCCTTCCAGCTGGAAATGAATTATGTGCAGAAAGGGAACAGAAACAGGGTGGATATAGACAATACGGATGATTATAAGCTTCGGCTTCACTATCTTGAACTCCAGCTTCTCTATCACTACGACATAAAGAGGTTCACCCTGGAAACTGGGCCGTCACTGGGCTGGCTGATGGTGTCCCGGGAAGAGCTGAATGGCCATACGATTGACGATGATCCCTTTGAGCCCATTGACTTCAGCATCGGGATCGGACTTTTTTACCAGCTGAATGATAACCTCCGCTGCGGGGCAAGGTATTCAAACTCGGTCATTCCTGTCAGGGATGGGGAGACCATTAGCATATGGCCTTTTTTCCTGGGGGATTTCAATGAAGTACTTAGTTTTTCTTTGTACTGGACCTTTCTGCATTTCCGAAAGTAATCCGTACAAGGTTCAGGTACCCCTCGGTCAATATCCAGATCATTTCATTGGGAGGCAGGTTAAAGAGGTATCCCCTTCTGAACGAAAGATCCGTTTTTATCTCCGAACCTGAACTGATGGAATATTTGCGGAAAACACCGCTATCCAGGTCCAGTGTGACCGCCAATGGCATCCACCTGCCCTTCACGCGTTTGATCTTCCCGGGATCGTAGTTCATGAGGTTATCCGGATGATCGTTATAAATAATGTATATAACAGAATCGGTCATCAGCGAATGAAATCCCAGCATTTCTTCTGAACCCGATTCAAACTCCCTGGGTATCCAGGTACTCCACTTCCAATTTCCCGTTTTGTCAAAATATACGGCCAGCAGGTCATCGGAATGATACCAGGGCCGGAGGTAGAGCTTACCTTCGGAATCGGTGAAATCGATTACTTCTGTCCAGTACAGTTCAGAAAGGATGACAACGTCACCGTTCTGCCTGACAAATGTTTCCTTGATCTGCAAATGCTCCAGTCCGTCACCTGATGATCCAGGCCGTGCGGCAGGTATTGTAACGGAGCCTGAGGACAGAAGGGTTTGATTGTCGGTGTCAAAAAGGAAGTAGAGCAGCCCATCCACCTCCTTTTTGGAGCCATCGTCTGCAAAAAGTCCCCGTATCACGATGTTTCCCTTTTCCAGCATGCAGGTTTCAAGCGAATGGATTTTCTTCCCTTCCATGGTAAAATCATAGTAGCTCAGCTCGTCCTGATCAAAGTTGTACGTGACCAGCTTGAAAACCTTGCCCCCCAAAGGCAGCTGAACGGTGAGGATAAAGAAGAGCTCCCCTTGGGCAAGCAGGATATCGGACATTTTGCTGTATTCAGGAGGAACGGCCAGGTTGAGCAACTTGCTCCGTTTCACTGCAAACGCCGTATCGAGCACCTTGACCATGAGTTTAGCAGTGGGCTGATCCTGTGCCGGATAGCGCTGGGTATAAAGGAAAACAGCCGATGAATCCTCATGGAACCTTGCAACCCTGAAGTATGAATCTTCTTTGGCCGTATACAAGAGTGTCGCCGACCTGTCCAGGCCGGTAATTTCTCCGAGGATCACGGGCTGGCCCTGTATTTCGCCCCGGGGACCCACCCTGAATGCAATGCTTCGGGAAGTACCCGTAGCAACCGACGTTTCCGTGGAGAACATATCGAAGGAATGTTGAGCTTTATCAATGTAAATCGGTTCCAGTTTATGGTAACTATTAAGAGAAGCGCGGACAGGTATCGATTCGGTATGTTTCATGGCAGTATCGAACGTCTCAATGGTGAATTCAGGAATACCTTCGCGGCAGAGAAGAAAATCAGGATTCTTGAAAGAAAGCAGATAATACGAGTACACATCACGGAAAAGGCCTGGATAAATGAAGGAGCCTTTCATCGAAAGCTGTTCACCTACGCGGATCTGACTGACCGCCTGAGCTGTCGCATCATATGAAGACAGGACGAAAGGGAGAATCAGAATGAATAAGGCAATGAGATGCTTTTTTACAAGGATTCGGTCTGTTAAGGTCAGAAAGTTCATCGCCGAAGGAAATTTCACTTACCCCCAACAAAATCAATATTTCTTCTAAACATCGGATAGCTGATCCGCTTTACGGCAGAATGCTCAAAAAGCTCCTGGAATTCCCCTTCAGTCAGGTTTTCCCAGCGATCCCGGTTCATTTCTTTCAGCTTCTGCGTGGGTAGCAGGTCCGGATCGTTATGGGGCACTGCCAACCGGTTGAAGGGACATGCCTCCTGGCACGCATCGCACCCATAGATCCTTGACTCAAAGCTGGTTCTCAACCCGTCAGGCAATTCACCTTTGTATATGTCGGTCAAGTAGGTAATGCATTTTCGTGCATCCAGACGGTAGGGGCCGGTAAGCGCTCCTGTGGGACAGGCTTCGAGGCAGCGCCGGCACGATCCGCATTGATCCGTATGAGGTTGATCATATTCAAGCTCCAGGGTGGTGATGATTTCTCCAATGAAAAAGTACGAACCTCTTTCAGGGTGAATCAGCAGCATATTCTTCCCGATCCATCCCAGTCCGGCCCGCTGAGCTAGCGCTTTTTCCATGACAGGGGCCGCATCGGCGAACCCGATGGCTATCGTTCCCGGGATCCAATGTTTCATCGCTGCGATGAGGTCGTTTAATTTTTCCTTGATCAGTATGTGATAATCTTTACCATAGACAAAACGGGCGATATAGAGGTTATTCTCTTTAGGAAGCGTTTGCCTGGGATAGTAATTATAAAGCAGGGAAATGACAGAGCGCGCATGTTCGAGCACCTGCCGCGGGTTAGCCCGCTTGTCAGGATTGCTGGCCAGATAGTGCATATCACCATGAAGTCCCTCTGCGACCCATTTTTTCAGCCGTCCACTCTCCACAACCATCGGTTCTGCCCTCGATATGCCACAGGCAAAAAAACCGATCCTGGAAGCGTGTTGCTTGATCTTTTGGGTCAAATCCCGATTCATATCGTTAAAACAGTTGTTGCTGAGCACTTTCCGGTAATATTCCGAGGTGATCCAGTGCTTTCTCAGTCGCCTGTCTCCCCCTTGGAGTCCGCACCAGGTATCCCTCCTGGATCAGGAACGGTTCGTACACTTCTTCCAGGGTTTCTGCTTCTTCACCCACGGCGGTGGAGATGGTGGAGATCCCGACGGGTCCTCCCTTGAATTTATGGATGATGGTGGAGAGAATCCTGTTATCCATCTCATCGAGGCCATTTTTGTCTACGTTCAGCGCCTGGAGGGCATAGCGGGCGATTTCGATATCGATGGTGCCGTCGCCTTTGATCTGTGCGAAGTCGCGTATGCGTCGCAGCAGCAGGTTGGCGATCCTGGGTGTTCCTCGGCTGCGGCGGGCGATCTCGTCGGCAGCATCGCGGGTGATGCTGGTCTTCAGGATCGCCGCTGAACGGAGCACAATATGCTCCAGGGTGGCAACGTCGTAGTACGACAGCCTTGAATTGATCCCAAACCGTGACCGGAGTGGAGCTGTCAGCAATCCCGACCTGGTGGTGGCGCCGATCAGGGTAAAAGGATTGAGCTTGAGCTGTATGCTTCGTGCGCTTGGACCGGTGTCGATCATGATATCGATCCGGTAATCCTCCATGGCCGAATAAAGGTATTCTTCGACCACCGGGCTCAGGCGGTGGATCTCGTCGATAAACAGCACATCGTTCGCCTCCATGTTGGTTAGCAATCCCGCCAGATCACCCGGCTTATCGATGACAGGTCCGGAGGAGATCTTGATGTGGACTCCCATTTCGTTGGCGATGATGTATGCCAGGGTGGTCTTACCCAATCCGGGAGGACCGTGCAGGAGGACATGGTCGAGTGCATCACCGCGCTGCCTTGCCGCTGCCACAAATACCCTGAGGTTCTCCACGACATTTTTCTGACCGGTAAAGCTTTTAAAGTCGGGCGGCCGAAGCTCCCGCTCCATTTCCCTATCGGCCGGCGACAACAATGCGCCTGATGCATCCAGGTTCTCGTTCATGGTTGTCAATTGTCAATTTTCACTGGAATCATATTTACCACAAATATCATCAATAATTCCCAATAAACCACGAATAACCATGAATGACCATGAACAACCACGAATAACCATGAATCTCGGATTATTTTATCCGACTCATTGGCTTTAATTTCCGGATTTTTTTTAATTTTACACCAAATGCCACTTCATCATGAATCAGATCATCGTTGCCATTGACTTTTCCAAAACCTCCATGCATGCACTGAAATATGCTATTTTTCTGGCTAACCGGATGAAATCCAATGTAGTGATGGCCTGGGTGGACAACCTGATCTCACCTGAATCCATCTTATTGGACAATGTACCCGATGTTCGTGAAGATGCCAAGAAGAGCCTTGAGGAGATACTTGAACAGAACAAGGGCTTGCTCACTTCGGCCGAGCTGACGTACAAGCTTCGCAGGGGAAAGGTATATTATGAAGTTGCACAGCTCGCACGACAGTCGGATGCAATGTTGATCGTAACAGGTACACACGGTGTCAGCGGATTTGACGAGTTCATGATTGGCAGCAATGCCTACCGTATCGTTTGCAACTCACCCTGCCCGGTCGTGACCATCCGGCCTCAATATGATTTTACACAGGGCATACGGAGCATTGTGCTGCCTATTGACGAAACAAAGAATTCCTCGCTGAAAGCTCCGTTCACCGCAATGATAGCAAAGACATTCGGTGCAATGGTCCACATCCTGTCCCTGTATTCCACCCCCCTGAAAGCATTGAACCAGAAAGTGGATAACTGTGTGGCTGATATCCGGAAGAATTTTTTGGAACAGGGTATCCCCTGTTCAGTGGAATCTACTGTTGCTGATAATGTCAGCCATTCAACACTGAAATTTGCTGATCAGGTCGGGGCTGAAATGATTGCCATCACTACGGAACAGGAAACGGCACTGTCTAATGTACTCCTGGGACAATATGCCCAGCATATGGTCAACAACTCGCCTGTACCTGTACTTACAGTGAATTCTTCTGAAATAACCAGGCCGATTTGACGTTATGTAGGAAATGAGATACATCCTTGCCATCATCATCGTATGGCTGACCGTCGTTTCACCCTTCGGGAAAGTCACAGCCCAGCGCTACCAGCCTAAACAAGGGCATCTGGAGATCATTCAGGATGACCGGGTGAACGAATTGCTGGAAAAACACATCGTACTGAACCGCGCCCATCAAACTCTGGACGGATACCGTGTACAGATCTTTTTCGACGCAGGCAACTATTCACGCACCAACGCCTATCGTGTTCGGGACGAATTCCTGAGTATCTCCCCGGACTCGACTGTGGCTGTCCATATCTCCTTCAAGGAACCCTATTACCGTGTACGGGCAGGGGATTTCCGGACCAGGATGGATGCAGAAGGCTTTCTCAAGCTCATCAAGCCCAATTTTCCCAATGCGTTTCTGATCCGCGATCAAATTAATTTGCCGAAGATTGATTAGGTTGCAAGTTGCAGCTTGTAAGTTGCAAGTTACCTATGACGCACATAAATTGACCTGTAACCTGCAACCTGCAACCTGCAACAATTTCAATTTGCATAATTACTTTTCTTTTCCTATATTAGCACCTGAATCGTAAGAATTTAAATACCCCAACCATGAAAAAGAAGGTGATCGTTGTAGCGATTGATTTTTCGGATTGTTCAATCAATGCATTTGAGCACGCATTGACGATAGCAAAACGTTCTGATTCAGATCTGAAAATGATCTGGGTCAACAAGGCCGCACAGGAGCGGTCGGTTGCCCTGAGAGACCCTGAAGAGGCCATCCGGGATGCAAAGCAAACCTTTGAAGAGATGATCAGGCAGTTCCAGCCACAGCTTCCCAAGGGCACCATTAGTTATGTAATCAAGGATGGTAAGGTATACCGTGAGATCGTGCGGTTAGCCCAGGATGAAAAAGCATTTTTGATCGTTGTGGGCACGCACGGTTCGTCGGGCTTTGAGGAGTTCTGGATCGGCAGCAACGCACAGAAGATCGTATCGGCAGCCACGTGCCCGGTGATCACCATCCGGGGCGGGGTTAACATCAAGCGCGACCTGACGCGCATCATCCTTCCGCTGGACAGCACTCCGGAAACACGACAGAAAGTGGCCACGACTGCCCTGCTCGCAAAGTATTTTGATGCAGAGATCATCGTGCTGCCGCTTTATTCCACCCAGGTGGAAACCGTTCGCCTTATGATAAAAAAATATTCCGAGCAGATTTCCAAGTACCTCAAGGAGAATAATATACATTACAAGGTCGTCCCCCTGGAAGTGGAAGGGAACATTACGGATGCCACGATCGAATATGCATTGAAGGTGGAAGCGAACCTTATCTCGATCATGACGGAACAGGAAAAAGCGACCAAGAACCTGTGGCTGGGGGCCTATGCCCAGCAGATGGTCAATCACTCACCGATACCGGTGATGAGCATTCATTCGACGGAGTATATGCGGAGCCTGTGACAATGAAAGGAGAAGTTCGCTGATAGGAGAGAGGAGAGAGGAGAAAGGAAAGATGAGAGATAATTATTTATTTCTCCTTTCTCCTTTCTCATCTCAGAAACGATTGACGCAGTTCAGGTCCTCAAAGGCCTGCTTTAGCCTCGCGACCATGGTCTTTTCCCCGTCGCGCAGCCATTTCCGCGGGTCGTAATATTTCTTGTTGGGCTTGTCGTCGCCTTCGGGATTTCCGATCTGTCCCTGCAGGTAGGCCCGGTTGGTCTCATAGTACTGTTTTACACCTTCCCAATAGGCCCATTGCGTATCGGTGTCGATATTCATTTTGATCACCCCGTAGCTGATCGCTTCTTTAATTTTTTCTGGCTCCGAGCCTGACCCGCCGTGAAATACAAAATTCACCGGATTGGGATTGGTGTTGAATTTCTTCTGGATATGTACCTGTGAGTTGTGCAGGATGATGGGTTCCAGCTTCACGTTGCCGGGTTTGTATACCCCGTGGACATTGCCGAACGAAGCAGCGATGGTGAACCGGTCACTAATCTTCAGGAGTTCTTCATAGGCATAGGCTACGTGTTCGGGCTGGGTATAGAGGCGGGAGCTGTCGACGCCCGTATTGTCAACGCCATCTTCTTCGCCGCCGGTGACACCCAATTCGATCTCCAGTGTCATGCCCATTTTGCTCATCCGTTCGAGGTAGCGCTTGGATATCTCGATGTTCTCGTGCAACGGTTCTTCCGAAAGGTCGAGCATGTGGGAGCTGAACAGCGGGTAGCCGTTCTTTTTAAAGAATTCCTCGCCTGCCGTGAGCAGTCCGTCAACCCAGGGCAGCAGCTTTTTGGCCGCGTGGTCGGTATGTACGATCACCGGGATGCCGTACATGGCGGCGATCATATGGATATGGTGGGCGCCCGAGACCGTGCCGATGATCGCAGCACGCTGGCCGTCGTTGGAAAGTCCCTTACCTGCAAAAAATTCCCCTCCTCCGTTGGAGAACTGGATGATGACCGGGGAGTTCACCGTTCGCGCTGCTTCCAGCACTGCATTCACGGAGTTCGTTCCCACGACGTTGACGGCCGGCAGGGCGAACTGGCTGGCCTTTGCGGCGCGAAAGATCTCCTGCACCGCGGAGCCGGTGGCCACACCGGGCGCTACTGAGTTGGATATTTTCTTTGACATGTTGTGATCTTTAAATGGATAAATCGATTTTAGGTGCAAAAATAGTCTTTTTTGAGAGGAGATAGGAGAGATGAGAAATGAGAGATGAGAATTAATTTTTAATGTATTTCTCCTCTCTCCTATCTCCTATCTCATCTCAAAAAAATGTAGTAATTTTGCCCCCTGGAATCTCTTCCCCCCAGGTCCCGTAGTTCAATTGGACAGAACGTCAGATTCCGGTTCTGAAAGTTGGGGGTTCGAGTCCCTCCGGGATCACATAAATGGCTGTTAATCGATTAAATAACAGCCATTTGTATTTTATCACATACAGATTTACGTACACTTTCCCCTTACTGAAATTATAATTTAGTTGATCCTTAACAATTCACTTTTCCGGGATTCCAGTTGAAAGTCAAGTC